>Ga0196965_1000650_pt1 | contig 17568 bp, 12 predicted proteins | sample S1_20metaG_FD_148668 | JGI IMG/M metagenome (GOLD analysis project Ga0196965, IMG submission 148668) | Soil microbial communities from Anza Borrego desert, Southern California, United States - S1_20 | ecosystem: Environmental > Terrestrial > Soil > Desert | place: USA: California | collected... | reverse complement strand
GTTCCACTTGAAAGTTTTAAAGCGCCGCTTGATCCATATTCGGCAGTTGCAGCATTTGCCGCAAAATCTACAGAAGTCCAGCTAGCAGCATCTGCGGCGTCCATATTGCTGCCTTTAAGTATGTTTGTTCCTGTTACAGGTCCTGGTTCTTCAGGAGTCGCTCCTTTAGGTGCAAAGGTGAAAGTCCATGATCCCCAGTCGTAAGTTTTCTTAATAACCAATTCATCTTCAGTAAGAGACAAGATTGTATAAGTGTTGGCTTCTTCAGGTACATCTGTTGTACCTGCATCACCGGCCTTATATAAACCCATATACGCACCTGGTCCCATCACTTTTAAACTTTCAGATGAAAGGTCAAAAGTCAGGTTTGCATCTTTCCAGCCATCATATTTTGCTGGAATATCTCCATTTGCAAAACATCCGATTGCAGGCATGTCTGAAGGGAATTTCGCACCGCCTTCCTCGTCTACCCAAAAGTCTCCATTCATATTACGGGTTAAAGTGTTTACGGTACCATCTGTTTTGAAGGTGTATTCGTCATTGAACATACACGGTCTTCCAGTAACATCACCTGCACCGCTTGACCACCAGGCAGCTCCTGTTGGAGGAGCGACAACCAATGCCCCTGCTTTTGGAGCAAGCACCCAGGTTTTTCCAGCTACAGCAGTACATCCTCCTGTAAGGGCGATTAAAGACTCATTACTGCAAAGGTCATCATTTGCTATTGATATTACTTGTTTTACGGTGGTAGAACCACCTTTTCCAAAGACAGTTAAAGCAACTTCATAATCTCCTTTTGCAGGATAATGAATGGTGTCAATGCTAACAGATTTATCTACTTTAGCTATAACACCATTGCCAAAATCCCATGAATACATGAATCCGCTCTCTGATGTTTTTTGAAAAACAATTTTGTTTGGGTTTTCTGCAAGTGGAGTTGCTGTGAAAGAAGCCTCAGGCGCAGGTCCCAATTCAAGTTCTTCCATTTCAGGCCTGCATGAAGCTACCAATATTATTACCATTAGTAACGCCATAAATGGCTTGAGATATATTTTAATATTTTTCATTTATTTAAATTTTAAGAGTTAACCGAATAGCCTCCCTATTTTGTAAAAAATAGGGAGGCCTAATTATTTTATTGATAAGCAGGATCCTGAACCAAGGCAGTGTTGTTAAGCTCTAATAAAGGAATTGGCAAGAATTCATTTTTCCCTTCCTTAAAGCCCATATCACTCAATGCAGACGCAGCCTTACCTGTACGAACAAGATCGAACCATCTATGACCTTCTGATGCAAGTTCTAAACGTCTCTCGTTAAAGATATTTTCAAAAGTTGCAGAAACAGACCCAAGACCAACCCGGCCACGGACGGCATCTAAAAGTAGTTGAGCTCTTCCTTGGTCTCCTCCTCCTCTAACAAGTGCTTCAGCTTCCATTAAGTAAGTGTCCGCAAGTCTTATTTCATATATATTTTGACGGTAATTTAATTCCCAGTTACCTCCACCTGTAGAGACATCTTTTGATTTAGGGGCAAACTTTGCTATGAAATAACCTGTATTGTCTCCTCCTTTAATGTATGTTACGACTCCAGCTTTTTCAAGACTATCAATATTAGCTACTGTAGATTTATATCTTGGATCGTAAACGCCTCCAGACGTAAATGCATCAACAAGGCTTGGCGTAATAGTATTAAAACTCCATCCTGAAGCATACTGAGGAGCTCCAGCGTTTTGATCTACAATAGTATAACCTCTTGGGCCTACATTTACATTATATACATTTCCTTCTGTACATCCTGAACAATCCCAGCTTCCATTTGATTTAGAGGTATGACCTATTTCAAAAATAGACTCACTATTGTATTTATTGTCTATATTCCACAAGTCAGCATAGTTATCCAAAAGCTTATACCCATACTGACTTACTCCTCCAGGTGTGCCATTAACTTCCTTCAATTGTTCTGCAGCAGGTCCAAATTTATCTTGTTGTAAGTATACTTTTCCTAATAAAGCTCTTGCAGCTCCTTGAGTAGCTCTTCCAAGCTCTGCTCCTGAAACTGTTGGAGGAAGACTTGGTATAGCCTCTAGTAAATCCTTTTCGATTTGCGCGAAAACCAGGGACCGCTCTACTTGAAGAACATTATACATTTCTGATGCTGAAATTGGCTCTGTAATTAGAGGTATGCTTTTGAAAAAACGAATAAGATCGAAGTAATAAAATGCACGAAGAAATTTTGTTTCGGCAGTAAACCTTGCCTTAACAGTTTCATCCATTTCGGCATCCGGGAGTTTAGAAAGTAATATATTGGAGCGGAAAATTCCAGAAAATCCCTTTGACCATAAATCTCCTTGTGGTCCTCTTGCAGGATCCAATGTGAAATGATTTAATACTTGTAAGGTCTCCATATCAGATCCACCTCCACCACCTGCATGATGATCATCATCTGCAGCGTTGGACACCCCAATTTTTGTATTAAATCCACCAACCCAGTTTACTGCATCATAGGCAGCGATTAACCCGTTGAATGATTCTTCTTCATTACGGTAATAATTGTCTTCCAGATTTCTGCCTATTGGTTCAATCTCGAGGTATTCTTCTTTGCAAGAATTCAGTACCATTAACCCAGTTAAGAGAAGGGTAATTGACTTTATATTTATATATTTAATATTCATATTATTTCAATTGAAAGATTAAAAACTAAGATTTATACCAGCCATAAAAGATCGAGCTTGCGGATAGATTCCTCTGTCTATACTTAAAATATTGCCTCCCCCTATTTCAGGATCATAGCCTGTATATTTAGTGAATGTTAATAAATTTTCACTCATAAGATATATCCTTACTCTTTCCAGTCCTGCCTTTGCTGCAATAGTTCCAGGTAAAGTATACCCCAATTGAATAATTTTTATTCTGAAATAATCCCCTTTTTCAAGGTGGAAATCAGATGGATTACTAAAGTTTCTGCTAGGATCCCCATTTACTATTCTTGGATATTCATTAGATGTACCAGGTCCAGTCCATCTTGCTAATGCTTTTGTTTGATAGTTAGCATTGTCAATATCCAACCTTCTTAGTCCCTGGAAAATATCATTTCCAGCGGCTCCTTGGCCAAAAACTACTAGATCGATACCTTTATAATCAGCGTTAAGTGTAAGGCCGTAAAGCAAATTTGGTGTTGGGTTTCCTATTATTGACCTGTCTGCTTCTGTTATTGAACCATCATCATTTTTATCCTCCCAGATAAAATCTCCCGGTTTAGCATCGGGTTGAATGACTGTTCCCTCAGAATTTACATGGCCACTAACCTCCTCCGGTGTTTGAAATATCCCCATTGTTTTAAATCCATAGAATGAAAAGGCAGGCTTCCCAACCATAGTACGGGTGATAGGATATGTACTGGATTGAAATCCGGCTCCACCATCCAAATATTCCACCCCGTCACCCAAATAGGTTACTTCGTTTTTTAGATGAGTTATATTTCCATTTAATGAGAAATTCACTTCACCAATTCTTGTAGTATAACCCATTTCAAGTTCCACTCCCGTATTTTCCATGTCTGCTACATTGGCTGCAGGATTCGAAATTGCTCCTACATATGCAGGAATACGAGGATAGCCTAAAATATCGGAGGTTACCTTTTTGTACCAGTCGAAGTTTACATATAAGCTTTTGAGTAATGTCGCTTCAAAACCTATATTGGCCTGACTAGTTTGTTCCCATCTTAAATTGGGGTTTGCAGGTGCATCTGGGCTCCATCCTACTAGAAAACTCTCCTCATCTCCTAATACATAATTCCTTCCCGGACTAATGGTAGATAAATATGCAAAATCCCCAATATTATCATTACCTACAACACCATAACCTCCTCTGATTTTCAAGAAACTTATTACATTATTTCTTGGCCAGAACTCTTCCGCACTAGCAACCCAACCTGCTGATGCTGAAGGAAAGTATCCATACTTGTTTGCTGATCCAAATCTTGAAGAACCGTCCCTTCTTGCTATTACATTCAGTAAATACTTTTCTCCGAAATTGTAAGTCAAACGTGCAAATAAGGATGCAACCGTATGTGCTGGATTTTCATACCCGCTGTGAGCAGTGTTTTCGATTGCTACCTGATAATTCATGGAAGCATCATCAAAATTATCTACTGGAATACCATACTTCGTAAGACCTACGCCTCTAGATGCACCGTCACGGTATGCTCCCTGACCTACCAAAAGACTAATATTGTGTCTATTTATCTCTTTGGTATAGGAAAGTGTATTCTCTATATTATAATTAAGTATCTGATTTGTATTTCTAGTGAAGGACGTTTGAATGGTTACCATATTTGGATTTAGCCATCTTATAGGAGTAAAAGTCTCATTTCCATAAAATGCGAGTTTTGATCCTAAAGTTGATCTGAAAACCAATCCTTTGATAGGCTCAGCTTCTACGTATGCGTTACCAACAATGTTATGACCCCAACCATGATTACCTAAATTAGTAGAAATATAGGCAAGTGGATTACTCATTTCTTGGCCAACATAGGAGGAAATTCCATAAGGATTACCCATTGTATTCTTTCTAATTCCTGTATTGGTATAAGGGGAAGCATTAATCTTTGCAGGATCAGTTTCAACTAATGGAGTCAAAGGATCCAGATTAATAGCGGAACTTAAAGGCCCACCAAATTCGCTGTTGGTATTACCAAGTCCTATACTTTTTTCATAAGAATAACCTAGATTCTGACCTAGTTTTAACCAAGGTGTTACTTTATGTGTAGTATTTACTCTAAGGTTAACTCTTTTATACTTTGAAATATCTGTTGCCACGATTCCTTCCTGATCCAAATAACCGAAAGACGCATAAAAAGTAGAAATATCATTTCCTCCGCTTACGCTCAACTCATGATTTTGTCTTCTTGTATCGTTATTGAAGATGGCGTCCTGCCAATCAGTTCCTTCACCTAGCGAGGCCGGATCATTAAATAGAATATTTCCACCACCGGCAACTGAAGCTTCATTTCTTATTGTGGCATATTCAGTAGCATTTAACAGATCAAGTTTTCTTGCAGGGGCAGAGGTACCATAAAAACCATTGTAGCGAACTCTAAGTTTGCCTGATTTACCTCTTTTTGTTGTAACTAGTATTACTCCGGCTGCTGCTCTTGCACCATAGATAGCTTGAGAAGCAGCATCCTTTAAAACCTCTATAGATTCAATATCTGATTGATTTAAGTAACCTATCCCACCATTATCAATTACCACACCATCCACAACCCACAAAGGATTGTTATTATTAAGCGTGGTAATTCCTCTTACCATTACTGTTGCCATAGAACCGGGTTGGCCTGAACTTGCGGCAATGGTTAGTCCGGCAGTTCTACCTTGTAATGCCTGCGAAATATTATTTACAGGCATTGTTTCCAGGTCTTTAGCTTTTACACTGGAAATAGCGCCGGTTACCACACTTTTCTTTTGAGTTCCATAACCAACTACTACAATTTCTTCTAAGGCTGTTACATCTGTAGCAAGGGTTACATTTATGGTTGTCTGATTTTCAATCGCAACTTCCTGGGTAACGTACCCTATAAATGAAAACACTAAAGTGCCGTTTTCATCGGGTGCGTTTAAGGAGTAATCACCTGATACATCGGTAATTGTACCTATGGTAGTTCCCTTTACAAATACGCTCACTCCAACCAATTCTTCACCGGTGTCAGAAACTACTTTTCCGGTGATGGTTGCTTCATTTGCCTCGGCTATCCTGGCGTCTGGATTACCAGGCCCGGGTTTTGATTCTGCAAAAGACAGATAGCCCATGCTGCATAGCAGCAGCATGCAATAAACTTTCAAGTAAATAAATCTTCTCATAAATAATTTTTTTTAGGATAAAAGGGTACTAGCTCAGCATTTGAGTGCTGAATTGTGTGAACTCAGAATTCTACCTTTGTTTTCTTAGATAGTCATTCTAATTTTTTTGAATAAGATAATATTGATCTTCAATAATAGGAATGCGAATTGAAAATTGCCGGGAATCTTCAACTGGGTTTTTGGGTAAAGTATTCATCGTCTTTTAGGGTTTTAGGGTAAATTATATTCAAGGATAAATATGCAATGCTTTACATGAAAATATTTTATAGAAAATAAGTAAAAATTAAGCCAAAACTGCTCGCTGTTAGCCTAGCTTTTAATCACATTAGAAACAATAAAAACCTTCAAAATTTTAAAATTTAAGCCTATTTTTATAAAATTATTCCATTTGGGGCGCAAGATTTAAAGGCGCCCTTTTTCCTTCTATTTTTAGTCTTAGAAACGCTGTTAAATGGTCTCATTTTAATTATTAAATCGATTTTCACTACAAATTTACTTCCTGTAATAAACGAAATACATTGAATAATATAACCCTCAAATTTTGAGAAATTAAGCTCACATCCCAAAAATATAAAACATCATTTGAGTACCACTTTACTACGGTAAGTGTACTGTTTAATTCGAAAACTATATTTTAGTAATTTTAAGTTGACTTTTTTAAAGACAAAATAGGGCTGCATAATCCATATTTGCTGCGTTTCACAATGTGAGTATGTTATATTTTGGCTTACTCTACCTCTGTAAGACTTCCTATATTTTTTGCGTTATTAAAGAAGCATCACAAATGCCTATGAAAGTTAACCACTGAGGCGCATGAAGGCGATGGGATAGTAGGGTGTTGTGCTAATTAAGAAGAAGCATCATCAAGAATAGGAAAATTACGGCGGAGAACACAGGGAGTTCTCTCAGGACATAAAGAACTCAATCCTTAAAATGTCGATTTGTAGGGATTGATCCTCTATAGATTCTGTCTCATTCTCGTGGCAAAAATAACCTTTCGAATGTGCTGGTTCTTTATTTATTGATTTCCTTTTTAATGTCTTTGCCAATTTTTTTGAATTCCTTTCCTGCTTTTTTCCCTTCCCTCGCAAAATCTTTACTCAAGCTTTTAAATTCCTTTTTTAAGTCATTCATCCAGATTTTGAATTTAAAATTGGCTTTTCCTCTTTGAATTAGATTTTTACTTTTATTATATAGAGCCCGTTCTCCGCGCTTAAGTGTATTGGTCTCCTGGTTTGCCTTAAGTTCCACTACACCTTTTTCAACTTCTACTTCTAATTGCTCACCAATAGATCTAATATTAAATTCAGTACCCAGTACTTTTATTTCTGCTAGCGGAGTTTTAATAATGAAAGGAGATTCCCCGGAGGTGACGTCAAAATATGCTTCTCCCGAAAGTTCTATTTCACGTGTTTTGAAATTGTCATTATATTTTATAGAGCTGTTTTTATTCAAGTATATTATTGAATTGTCGGGGAGGTTTATTATTTCAAAACCTTCTGTAGTTTTTACGGTTTTAGTTGAACAGGCAGTAATAATAAACGAAATAATGAAAACTAAAGTGAAAGTATAAATTGACTTTAAAATCGACATAACTTATAGGATTGAATATTTCGGGCAATTTATGTTAATCGTAAAACATGTTTTTTGATATTTTTATGTATTCCTTACGCTAGGTTTGCGAACAACAAGATGGAAAAATTCGAGATTGTATCTTATAATGAAAAGGCACAGAGAGAACTTGATTTCTGGAAAGAAAAGATGGTGAAGAAACCATCCTTCACTAATAAACTTGCCAAAAATTTTCAGAATAAAATAAATAGTCTTATTCCTGAAAAATTTCACGAAGGGATAACCGCAGTAGTAAAAAACATGTCAAGGACGGTTTTGTTTGGTTCTAGATTTACTTCTGGAAAACCTTTGAATGACCTTTCATTGGAAGAAAGAGAAGTAAAGATAAGGCGGAAAATTGACTCTTATAAAAAAGTAGGCGCCGCAAGCGGGGCATGGATAGGAGCGGGAGGAATTTTACTGGCTCTGGCGGATCTGCCCGTTTTGATGTCAATTAAAATGAAGTTACTTTTTGCTATTGCCGGCGCATATGGTTATGATATCAGGAATTATCAGGAGAGGCTGTTTATACTGTATATTTTTCAACTTGCTTTTTCAAGTCATGAAAAGAGAGCAGAAGTGTATCAGAAGATACTTACCTGGGAGGAACATAGAAAAGAACTTCCTGAAAATATTAATGATTTTGACTGGAGAACTTTTCAACAAGAGTACCGTGACTATATTGATATAGCCAAATTGCTACAATTAATTCCCGGAATCGGGGCATTTGTGGGCGCTTATGCCAATCATCAGTTGGTAGATAAACTTGGTGAAACGGCAATGAATGCTTATAGGCTCAGATTACTGAATAATTCGATTGAGAAGTTGGATTAATTTCCTAAATGTTTTCAAAAGCCTTTCCTCATCACAGGAATTATTGTATAAATTTGGCTGTTAATTAAAAAAATATCGACTATCTTCAAAAAGATAAAAACTTGAACCAGAGACAGACCATAGAGCTATATCAACCGATGCTCCATTCCATTGCCTTTAAGATATTAAAATGCAAGGAAGATGCTGAAGACTTGGTTCAAGAAACTTTTATTAAATGGTTGGCCATCGATCAGGAAAAGATACAGAACGCGAAAGCCTATCTTATTACCTCCGTTACGAATACTTGTTTGAATCATCTTAATTCTCTTCGTAAACAAAAGGAAGAATATATTGAAAACTTCAAGAAATCCGACTTCAAGAAGTGGTTTAAAGATCCTGATTTTTCTCACCTTGATGCCGAAACAGAGCTTAAAGCCGCTTTATCTATAGCAATAAGTAAGCTCGAACCGCTGGAGCGCGCGGTTTTTCTGCTTAAGGAAATATTCAACCTTGACTATGAAAATATTCAGGAGGTGTTGGAGAAGAAACAAGATCACTGCCGTCAGATATTATGCAGGGCCAGAAAAAAGATAAAAGAGCGAACGAATAAAATTTCAATAAATATTCCCAGGAGAAATAATCTGCTCAGTAGCTTTACTAATGCATGCAATGGTGGAGATATCGGAGATCTGATTGCAGAATTGAAAAAAGATATTTCATCTGTATTTAATAAATAAAAAAATAAATTTTACTCATTCTGTCACAAACAGAAATAAAAATTGTCTTTGAATAAAAGAACTCCTTTGGAAATCTTTTAATCGCAATTTTAAATTTATAATTGAGTAAAATATGTTAGTAATTCTTGGCTTTTTTATTGCCCATTGGTATTTATCCCTTTTCTTTCAAACGTTTTTCCTTCATAGATACGCCGCTCATAAGGCGTTTACCATGAATAAATTCACGGAAAAGGTTTTTTTTGTTTTAACCTGGATTTTTCAAGGGTCCAATTATTTGAGCGCATACGGTTATGGTGTAATGCACAGAATGCATCACGCTTTTGCCGATACTCCCAATGACCCTCATTCGCCTAAATATGATGAAAGCCTTTTTAAAATGATGTGGAAAACCCGGACAATTTATGCAGACATTAATTCCAAAAGGGTACAGGTAGATTCAAGATTTACAGAAGGCGTGCCTCAATGGGAAGCTTTTGATAAGTTCGCCCGCTCATGGGTATCGCGAATATTTTGGGGAGTTATTTATGTTGGTGTTTACTGGATTTATGCAGATGTTTGGTGGTTATGGCTTTTATTACCCATTCAATTTCTTTTAAGCCCGGTGCATGGCGCAATAATAAACTGGTTTGCGCATAAATATGGCTATAGGAATTTTGCAGTTGGCGACACTTCCAAAAATTTCCTTCCGGTAGATGTACTTATGATGGGTGAAAGCTATCATAACAATCACCATAAATTTGGCTCAAGGGCCAACTTTGGAGGAATCCGGTGGCATGAAATAGATCCTACTTATTTGGTTATCCTCTTATTAAATAAAATAAATATTATCCAACTCGTCAACCAAAGAGAGTTAGCCGTTGAAGTTGCAAAACAGAAAGCAGCTTAAGATTATTAGTTTAGTTTTTATAACCAGTTGAGCCTCCTTCGGGAGGCTTTTTTTATTCTTTTAATTTGAAGGATTGTTAACGATTAAAAAGTTGGAGATAATTCGGTAAAAAATGGGAGGAAGACAATTACCTAAGACGATAAGGAGCCTTTTTTCATCATTAAACAAGAGGTTTATTGGTGTCTAAAAAGGTCAAAGTGTTCTTCCGATAATGAATGCTTTTTTGTAATTTGAACTCTGGAATCTAACTTCCCGACTTTCATTCAAAAGGAGTAATCCTCCCTAAAAATCTCCCCTCCTTATACTAAGATTATAGTGAGCTTATAGCGACTTTATAGCGACCTTATAGTGATGTGTCTTCAGTCATCCTCCAATCATCCTTCGATCATCCTCCAAAGTTCTGGTTGACCCTTCCTGAAATAAGTTGACAATAGTTACTGTTAAAACTAAAAATAATTTACACTTTAAATTGATAATCCTAATTGTACTTTACAAGGATTAGAATTACTTCTGAAATAACTTTACAGTAGGCAAAGGTTACTTCTTTCTAATTTTCATTTTGGCTTGTTTTCTTTCATATTTTAATTTTCTTTAAGTTTAAATGTTAAGTTAAGCGGACCTAAGCTCTGCAGAGGTGCAACTTGGGAAGGAATAGACTTAATCGACTGAAGTAATCAAAAGTCAGCTTTTTGCTGGCTTTTTTTATGGATTACTTTAGGAGTAGAATGCCTAAAAAAACCTTCTAGTTACTTGCTTACTCAGAATACTTTTTTTTGTAGTTCTTCCATCGTCTTGCTAAAAGCCCTGTTTTGCTATGGGCTAATGAAGGAGTAAGGTAATCACAACTTGCATGCAGTCTTACATTATTATAAATGGTAACTCCTTTTGTTACTGCCATTTCTGCTTCTTCAAAATTCTCAAAAGTCCTGTGAAGACCGAATTCAGCTTTAAGTATTCCATTTACCCTTTCAGCGATTGCATTTTCATATGGGTCTCCTTTTTCTGTCATGCTGATCATAATTTTATACTTTTCAAGCAAATCAATGTACTCATTACAACAGTATTGAATACCCCGATCAGAATGATGAATAAGGCTATGAGGGTGAAAGTCACAATCGGTTAAAGCCATTTTTAAAGCAGTTATAGGACCTATTCGCTCTAAAGTTCTACTCAGACTATGCCCTACTATTTTATGAGAATACGCGTCAGTAACAAGGCTAAGATATGCAAAACCTCGGCTAGTACTTATATAAGTAATGTCACAGACCCAAAGCACACTAGCCTTTGTCAAAGTTATCTCTCTAATCAGATTCGGATATTTTCTAAACCTATGATTAGAATCTGTTGTCCTGGGTTTTCTCTTTCTGTTTCTTAATAATAACCCATGTGCTTTCAGTAGATCATAAAGTTTGTCTCGCCCAATCTTTATATTATGGGCTTTAAAGGATTCATCCAGCATTAGCAATAGTTTTGTAGTGCCCGCTTTTTCAACCTCTTTCCTTCTCTCAGACACCAGTCTTAAAATGATGGCATCTTTCATTTCTTGATTACCTGCTTGAGTCAAAGCCTGGTAATATGCTTGTCTACTCTTTCCAAACAGTCCTGTTAGCTTACCTACACTTACTGTAGGATAAAGCTCTTGCATTACTTGGACGGTTTGGAACCAGACTTTTTTCTGATATCTATTTTAAGAGTTTTTTCAGCTACATTTATTAGCGTTTCAAGGCTGGATACCTTTAGTTGAGCTTCTTGAAGAGCCTTTGCCATAAGCTCTTTCTCCTTTTTCAAAGCTTCAACCTCTTTTTCTTCTTCTGGGCTCATAGATATAATAAAGTTTGAAGCTACTACTTCTGAAGAAAGTTTTTTAATCCAACCACTTATTGTGGAATCAGGAATGTTATAAAATTTTGAAGCTCTATACAAAGTCATTCCCTCCTGGGTGATAGCCTCTACTACTCTTCTTTTTAAACTTTCATCATATTCTCGTAATACTCTTTTGGATTTTTCCTTGGTTTCAGATTCTGATGCTTTTTTGAAATCTTTCATTTTGTTGACTTTTTGCTGTCAACCTATTTCAGGACAAGACAGGTATTGACCCTTCCTGATGACCCTTCCTGAAATAAGTTGACAATAGTTACTGAAAAAACTAAAAATTATTTATACCTTTAAAACGCTTTCCATGTATTCGCTAGCTCCTATACAGCTCTAATGTAGTTCGTCTTCCTTCGATGTAGGTATTTCGTTTTATTCTAAGGTAGGTGTTGCTCCTCCTACTATATTTCCAACTTGTGAGATTTGATCTTTTTTATTACAAAAAAGGTTAATATTTTATGATTAAATAGGATAAATTAATACTAAATCTTTCAAATCTTACTATTTCCAATTTTCCTTTCATTGATACATTCTACATCGCAATGTATATTCAAGGTCCTAACTCTGCTAAATGAGACTTGTATTTTTGTTTATACTTTTCTATGCTTATAGTTTTCAATTTTGTACCGCAAGCGGGAAAGTGGATAGTCTTATTCAACAATTGCAAAACGCTAACCCTACAAATTACAGAGAAGTAATTAAAGATATAGAGGTTGAACTTGAAGCAATGAAACCTGACTCTTCCCTTGAAAAGGTGAAGGAGCTTAATGTCGTCACTTCCTCAATGAGTTTTTTCGGGCCTGTTTCTGCTACCTACAGATTTGCAGCCATTGCTTATGAAAGGAATGGGCAATCGGTAAAAGCCATTCAACTTATTGAAAAAGCAATTAGGGTATCTAAGAATAATGAACTTACGCTGGAGACAGCAGATAATTTAAAAACATTGGGCTGGTTTTATCATAATTCCGGAAAATTCACACTTGCCTTGAAGAATTATTATCAGGCCTTGAGCGTCTTTGAGCAAAAGGAAAATGACAAAAAGAATTTATATCTTCTGTATTCTTACCTCGGCGATATTTATTATAAAACTCAACATTATAACCGATCCCAGGACTATTTAAAAAAGGCCTATTTGTTAGGAAAAAAATACCTTGACAACAGCACCCTGATCAATGCCTTAAATACTATGGCTTTAATTCATAGAAATAATGAAGAATATGAAGAAGCCATCGACTATCACAGAGAGGCATTGCGGCTTGCAAAATTTTCGAGGGATAGCATTTGGGAGGGAACGGCTAACGGAAATATAGGGAGGATATTTCAGCTTCAAAAAAAGTACGATTATGCGCTTCTGTATTTTCACAGAGGACTTGAATTGAGTGAAAAGTTTAAAGACTGGAGCGACGTGATCATTACTATGAGTAGGATAGCTGATGTACATCTTCAAAAAAAACAATATTCGACGGCAAAGGAATTTTTGAATCGGGCCCTTAAAATTGCGGAAAGAGAAAAGGAGTATCCTTCGAAAGTATTCCTATATGAAGTTTTGGCAAGATATTATAAGAATGTAAACCAATACAGTAGGGCCTTTGATTATCAGAAGCTTTATGCCGAAGTTAAAGATTCAATAGAACGTAAAAGCTTTAATGAGGAAATAGACCAAATAAGATCATCTTTTGAAATTGAAAAAAAGGAATCGCAAATTGAGCTTCTCAGCAAAAAGAATAAAGTAATAACTGCTTCCGAAGAGAAGAAAAACTTTATGCTCTTAATCACCACAGTTCTTTTGTTATTAGTGGTTGTAGTTATAGTGATGCTTTACAGAAGTAATATGGAGAAAGTTAAAGCTGTAAGGCAACTCGAAGAGCAGAAAGTAAAATTGAATGACAAGAATGAAGAAATAAATGTCCTGAATAACACCCTTGAAAACATGGTTCAGGAAAGAACACAGCAACTTCAGGAAGCAATGGAAAACCTTGTCAAGCAGAATCACAACCTTGAGCAGTTCTCCTATGTGATTTCACATAATTTGCGTGCACCGATAGCTCATATTTTAGGCCTTGCATCAATTTTTAATAAGAAAGATCTCAAAGACAAGGAGAACTTAAAAATTATTAATCACCTTAAAAAGGCAGCGCTAAATCTTGATGAAATAGTAGGCGATCTCAATAATATTCTTTTAATCCGTGACCACTCCCCGGATAGCAATGAAGAAATTTGCCTGGCAGACGTAGCAGAGCTGACCATAGAAAGCCTCAGGAAACACATTGAAGCTTGTCAGGCGTTGATCTATACCGATTTTTCTGAAGCTGAAGTGCTATTCTCCAATAAAAGCTATTTGAACAGCATTCTTTATAACCTCCTTTCTAACGCCATCAAATATAAATCAGAAGATAGGAATCCGGAAATTCTCATTAAATCAACCAAGGTAGAGAATTATACCTGTATTATGATCAAAGACAACGGGGTAGGTATACTCTTAACGAAATCCAATTCTCAGAAGCTTTTTATGCTTTATCAACGATTACATGAGCAGGGAGAAGGAAAAGGAATGGGGTTGTTTGTGGTGAAAGAACAAATCGAATCGCTTAAGGGGAAGATAGAGGTAGAAAGCGAACCGGATAAAGGAACGACTTTTAAAGTATATTTTCCAATCTGCTGATATCCCTTTTCCTAATTTAAAGCCAATTATTGTTAACTGACTTTTTCTGTCGTAGCAAATCCTTGTTAATACCCGTAACTCTCCCTAACTTTGCATCCTTTTTTACACAAATACAAGGACCTGATTGTCATCTTCCCTATAAAAATCGCTTCAAAATAAAACATGGATATTTTATCAGAAATAAAGAAACGAAGAACTTTTGCTATCATAAGTCACCCTGATGCGGGCAAGACGACATTAACGGAAAAACTTCTTTTATTTGGAGGTGCAATTCAAACGGCAGGTGCGGTAAAATCCAATAAAATAAAAAAAGGAGCAACGTCTGATTTTATGGAAATAGAGCGGCAAAGGGGTATTTCCGTGGCTACTTCTGTTATGAATTTTTTCTACAAAGGTGTTCAGGTAAATATCCTTGACACTCCGGGACACAAAGATTTCGCTGAAGATACTTACCGTACACTTACAGCGGTGGATAGTGTAATTCTGGTTATTGACTGTGTAAAAGGAGTGGAGGAGCAAACGGAAAACCTGATGAAGGTATGCAGGTTGAGGAAAACGCCGGTTATTGTATTTATAAATAAAATGGATCGAGAAGGAAAGTATCCTTTTGACCTTCTTGATGAAATAGAGCAAAAGTTGAGCCTTCCTGTTCGACCGCTGTCATGGCCGATCAGTATGGGGAAAACTTTTCAAGGAGTTTATAATATATATTCTCATAAACTCAATTTATTTGAATCGAGTAAAACTGAAATTGCCGACCATCTGGTTTCGCTGGAAGGGCTAGACGATCCGAGACTTGAAAGTGCAGTGGGAGAACATGCAAAGGCACTTAAAGAAGATGTAGAACTTATAGAAGGAATTTATGAACCGTTTTCTGTAGAAGCGTATAGAAATGGTGATCTGGCTCCGGTTTTTTTCGGGAGTGCACTTAACAATTTTGGAGTAAACGAATTGTTGGATACATTCATCCAAATAGCGCCTAACCCTCTGCCTCGTCAAACCAATAAATCTACCGTTCTGCCTTCGGACCCTAAGCTTACAGGATTTGTTTTTAAGATTCACGCCAATCTCGATCCCAATCACCGTGATAGAATTGCATTCTTTAGGATTTGCTCAGGTGTTTTTGAAAGAAACAAGTTTTATTACCATCCCCGTCTTGACAAGAAAATGAAGTTTTCTGCACCTGTTTCATTTATGGCAAATGAAAGAAAAGTGGTAGAAGAAGCTTATCCGGGCGATGTGGTGGGTCTTTACGATACTGGTAACTTTAAAATAGGGGATTCCTTATCAGAAGGTGAAAATATTTATTTTCAGGGGATTCCTATATTCTCGCCAGAGATTTTCAGGGAAGTAGAAAACAAAGATCCCCTAAAAACAAAACAACTGGAAAAAGGGATCAGGCAGTTGACAGATGAAGGTGTTGCACAACTTTTTATTCAGCCTTTTGGCAACAGGAAAATTATTGGTACGGTCGGAGATCTTCAATTTGAAGTGATAAAATTCCGGTTATTGAATGAATATGGCGCCAGCTGTAATTTTAGGCACATGAACTACTACAAAGCTGCTTGGGTAACCAGTAAATCCAAAGAAAAGATCAATGAGTTTTTTAAACACAAACAATCCAATCTTGCCTTCGATAAAAATGACAATCCTGTTTATCTTGCCGAATCTGAGTGGTATTTAAACCGGGTAATCGAGCAAAACCCGGATCTGAAATTCAGCTTCTCCTCAGAAGTATTTTCAGAATTTCATGAAGGGGAATAAGTATTGAATAATGGAGGGGTGAATTGCTTAAATTTCAACATTCGTCCCTCGTCATTCGGATTTCCTCGTTAACTGGATTAACTGTATTTTTTCTGTAAAAATTCAACAGAATTCTTTATTAGTGAGGACAGCACTTTAATATTTACATCTTCCAGTTTGCTGATGTAAAGACAGCCTTTCCCAACTTTATGCTTGCCTAATTGTTCGAGTAAATTTTCATGTTCCGTGAATCCAGCCATTAAATAAAGGGAAATACTTTGCTTTCTTGGTGAAAAACCGACCAATGGCGCTACTCCTTCATGTCCGCTATTGTATTTGTAGTGATAACTTCCAAAACCAACAATGTTTGTTCCCCACATTTTTGGCGCCTGACCAGTGGCGGCCTGCATTAATTTTACGATATGATAACTATCTTTACGTTTTTTTTCATCTTCTACATCTTCAAGAAATTTAATTACACTTTCTTCAGTAGGTTTTGTCTTTTGTTCTGCCATAATATTTGATATTTAAGAGAATTACTTTTTAGCAAAGCTTTCTTTTAAATGCTTGTTTTTTTTACAGTCCAATTTTAACATATTTTGAAATAAAACTGTATTTTAAGAGAAAATTTTTAACCATACTCAAATATGAAAAAGCTTTTATTTTTCTTTATTGCCTTATTTTGTTTTGGAAATACAATTAAAGCACAACAACAGGATACCATAAGAGTCATAGTGTTTGGAGCGCATCCCGACGATTGCGATAACGATGCTGGAGGGTTAGCCGCTTTATATAGTTCAATGGGACACAAAGTAAAGTTTGTATCACTGACAAATGGTGATAAGGGGCATCAGGAAAAAGGAGGAGGGGAGCTAGCCGTTATTCGTTTAAATGAAGCCAAAGAAGCAGGAAGGAGACTAGGGATTGAATATGAAGTACTGGATAATCACGATGGCGAGTTGATGCCCACTTTGGAAAACAGAATGGATGTAATCCGATTGATTCGCGAGTGGAATGCCGACATTGTAATTGCCCCCAGAACAAATGATTATCATCCCGACCATAGGTACACTGGCGTTTTAGTTCAGGATGCTGCATATATGGTGATTGTTCCCAATGTGTTGCCCCACACGCCTCCATTAAAGAAAAATCCCCTCTTTTTGTATGGAGCAGATCACTTTCAAAGACCCAATCCCTTCAGACCAGACATTGCCATAGATATTTCACAAGTGTATGACCAGAAACTAAGCGCAATTGCCGCTCATTCCTCTCAGTTTTTTGAATGGCTCCCTTGGACAGTAACTCAAAATATAGCTCATATCCCCACTGACTCTTTGGAAAGAATAAAATGGCTGGCGGAAGATTATGGCAAGCGGATGGTTATAAC
>Ga0196965_1000649_pt1 | contig 17574 bp, 11 predicted proteins | sample S1_20metaG_FD_148668 | JGI IMG/M metagenome (GOLD analysis project Ga0196965, IMG submission 148668) | Soil microbial communities from Anza Borrego desert, Southern California, United States - S1_20 | ecosystem: Environmental > Terrestrial > Soil > Desert | place: USA: California | collected... | reverse complement strand
AAAAGTGGAAGCCCGTAAAAAGGCTTCCAAATTGTAATGAGTATGAATTATCAACTGGCTCTTAAAGTTGACAATGATTCAATATATTCTAAATTGAAATTATCTTTTGCTTGAATATACGCAATCTTTGGTATTATTTTGGATCCAAACTTTTTCTTTTCTATAGATGCGGAAAAGCCTAAAAATAATTTATTCACGTTTAATGATTTTGCTCTTTTTAAAACTTGAAATAAAGATTGTCGGTAGACTCCATATTTTTCTAAGTAATTATAATCCATTCCAATCATGATTGGAATATAATTATTGCTCGGACTCTTATAAGCGGCAATAATGGAAATAGGGGCAATTGCCTCAGCTTCATATTCTCCTTTAATTTTCAGTGTAATAAATTCAAAGTTTGGAAGGTCAGATAATTTTTGAATGAGCTTTTTAGGAGGTTCAAAATAATTTACATCAAAATTTCTTCCTTTAACATTAAGATAAAGTCGATAGAAGTCATCTATTTCCTTTTCAGTCAACGAATCTTTATACTCAACTTCATAAAATTTCTCCATTTTTAAAACTTCTTTTTTTAGATGTTTTCTAGAGTTTAAAGACAGTGACGATAGATATTCTTTTTCATTGTTCCAGGAAGAGAAATCTTCTACCACACATGTTTCAGGCATATTAACCTTTACAAAACCTTGGCTTATAAAAAAATTTTTCAGCTCAATATTATCATCTTCAAAATCTCTTAATAATAATACATTTGATCCTGCTTTTTCTTGTTCATCGGCTAGTTTTTCAAATAACATTGAGAATGCTTCTTTCCATATAAGGTTATTTTGATCAATATAAATATGATTTCCTTCAGTTAGTAAACTTCCCATTATAAAGGCTCTTGAGGTTAAATAGTAAGGATTCAGTGTTCTTTCTTCTTCAATTTTCCTCGACTTTAGGGTGGGAGCCAACATGTCCTCTTTCCAAATACAGGAAGTAAAAAACGTCGCAATTACTGGATGATTTCTTTGATCTCTTACAATAAAATATTTTAACGACCAGTTATGCTCCGGTTTTTCATTGTTTGAAAAGCTTTCTTCTATGAGTTTTAAACCATCCCAGTCGAAAGAGCCGTTTTCACCAAGTAATTTATTCCACTCAGTTTTGTCAATATTTTCTATTTTATCTTCGACCTGCAAAGAGAGATTATTTGCCAAATACTTTTGATTGATTACTTCTTCCCGAATCAAAGGAAGTTTAAAGGCCTTTCTTACAGAGTTAGCAGTTTTATCCATTTCTTCAAGCATTTTTGGATAATGGTAGTCAATGGCTTGAACTAAATTTTTTATGTCTTCTAAATTATTTCCTCTGGAAATGGTAAATCTGATACCGGTATTTTTGACGGGGACGGCCGGAAATATTCCAAGATTAACATAAAATCCTTCTTTAAGTAACCTATTAGATAAATTATATCCGGAAGCAGGCAGTCCTGTTCCCACGAAGAATACAGGACAGTCATTTTTTTCTATTAGAGGAAGATTTGTTTCTGCAAAAAGTTCGTTGCAATAATTTATTCTTTCAGAGAGTTCGTTTTGAATGCGATAAATATCAGGAGATAAGTGAATTTTAGCTGAGGCATTTGCTGCGGCAACTCCGGCAGGTTCTAATTGGGCAGAAAATGAAAGTGGTCCACCAAATGTCTTTACATATCTGTGTAGTTCTTTATTAGATGTTATCATCACTGCTCCACTTGCCCCAAAACTCTTGCTTAAGGTACTAATTAGAATAATTTTCTCGTGTAAAGATTTTATTTTACTTAGAAGGTATCCTGTTCCATTCTTTCCTATCCAACTCATGCCATGAACATCATCAGCATATAAATGTAGTTGTGGATATTTTTCTAAAAGCAAGATAATTTCTTCAATCGGGGCACAATCTCCATACATAGAATAAACCCCGTCTATCATATACCAGATTTTTTTATGCCTGTCTCTGTATTCTTTTATTTTATCTTCAAGCATATTGAGGTTGCTATGGCGTATCATATCAACTGGAATACCTCTAGGTTTAAGCATTTGACAGGCACTTTGCACGCTATTGTGTACTTGATGATCAAGAATAACAACATCCTCATCTCTAATGACGCTTGGTATTACGGCTAAATGACATAAAGTGCTATTCTTAGCTACTAAAACAGGATTTTCATACATTCTAAACAACGCTTCTTCTAATTCTTTATATATTACAAAAGAAAGGTAAGTTTTAGATAAAGGGAATTGAGTCCCATATTTATTAATTGCTTGTATGGCAGCTTCCTTTAGCCTTTCATCAAGCTCTAAATTTAGGTAACTAGTTGTGCCAAAGTGAAATAAACTTTTACTTTCAATTTGAATTTTTCTACCTGTAAAAAACTCATCTTCACTATAGAGGTGAAAAACTCCATTTTTTTTAGCATTAGTAAAAATTTCGTCTACTGTATCTAGAAAATTATTATGCTTAATTTTTGCCATAATTATTAGATGTATTAAATTTTGTGAGTATTATGATTAAAAGGGGGGATGTTTTTATAAAATTGAGGTAATTTATAATATTAGAAGAATTATATTTTACCCTATTATTACATAGGTCTTATATGGAAAACAATACTGTTGAAAACGATTTTATAAAAATGACCATCGTTGATGGTATATTAATTGGTACCTATAAAACTAAATACATTATTGATTTGGAAGCTGCAAAGAAAATTGTTGCTGATAGGAAGATTCTTTGTAATGGAATTTCTTTTCCAACAATTGGTTTAATAGAGGGAGTAACGACCGTTACAAGGGAGGCAAGGAGTTTTTTTGGAACGGAAGAAGGAGTAATATATATGAAAAGTCTGGCAATTATAGTAGGAGCTCCAATTAGTAGAGCAATTGGGAATTTCTTTTTGATATTGAATCGGCCAAAAGTGCCAACAAAAATATTTAATAGTGTAGAGGAAGCCAAGGCATGGTCTAATAATTATAAGTAATTTGTGAGCCTGAGAGAATACTAATGCAATTGGTTAATACATTCGAAATTGGGAAGGAGTATAAAGTATTTTAGTTTTGACAATTTTGAATTCAGTAAAGTAAAGATAGGTTAGACTTTTAGTTTATATTTTGTAGAAGAATCAGATAAAACTTCTTTTTTGTTTCCAACAAGGTAATATTTCCTTTTGTCCTTCATAATCCTGATAACATAGTTTGATTTATACATGAATCCACACTTTTTATTCGTATAAGAACGGTGTTCTAATTATGGTTTTAATCTTTTAATTATGTTATTTTATATTAAAAGACTACTATAAGGAATATTTGTATTATTCAACATGGGGCTATATGAAAGACGTATTGACCAAATAGATAAGTTAATTCTAGAATTAGCATCAGGGAATTTTGCTTATCGAATAGAGCTATTCGAAAATTCTAATGAATTAGATGCTATCATTGCCGGCATCAACATGCTTGGAGAAGAGCTCCAAGCTACTACTGTTTCTAAAGATTATTTAAACAGCATCTACACAGGCGTAGTGGATATGCTCATTGTTTTGAATCCTGATCATACCATTCAAAGCATCAATGAAGCAGTTACCGAACATCTGCTTTTTAAAAATAATGAGTTAATACAAAATCAGTTTCAGGTACTTTTTCCCAGCGAACAGCATAAACTGCTTGAGCTTGCATGGGAGTTATTACCGCAAAAGAGTCATCTACGCAATATTGAGACTTCCTTTAAAACAAAACTTGGGAAATCCATCCCTGTTTCTTGTTCCTTTTCTTATTTATATGATAACCATAAGAATATCAGTGGGATTCTCTGTATTGCTAAAGACATAACGGAACAAAAAGAAATTCAGGCTGAACTGGACAAAAATAAGCAGTTGTTTGAACTTGCAATCAAGGCCAGTAATGATGGAATATGGGAATGGAATATTTTAACCAACCAAATTTTTTATTCTGAAAGACTTAAAGAGATGCTTGGTTATAATGAGCAGGAGTTTCCGAATAAACTTGAAAGTTTATTTGATACGATGCATGAGGAAAATAGAGATGAGAACCTAAAATTGTTTAGAGAATTCAGGGAAGGTGTTATTGAAGAATATAAGAACATTTGTAAATTCAAACACAAGAACGGTTCTATTGTCTATGTGTCCGTTAAAGCCATTCGCCAACTCGACGATAAGGGAAACCTGGTAAGAATCGTGGGGTCGCATACGGATATTACTTCTCAGAAACTTCAAGAGCTTCAGTTGATTGAGGCCAAGAACCAGGCGGAAACGGCAAATAAGGCCAAAAGTTCTTTCCTTGCCAACATGAGTCATGAAATCAGGACGCCTTTAAATGGTATATTAGGGTTTGCAGAGTTTTTACTAAAAACTCATTTATCACACACCCAAAAGGAATACCTGGAACTTATTCATACTTCAGGACAAACCTTGTCCAAATTATTAAGCGATATTCTTGACCTTAATAAAATTGAAGAAGGAAAGCTTTCCATCGAAAAGATAAGTTTTAATTTTAAAGAAGTAATCACAGCAGCTTTAACTCCCTACAAATACATTGCTAACGGAAAGAATCTAAGTTATAACCTGACATTCGATCCAAACTTCCCGGTCGATAACGTAATGGGTGACCCTACAAGAGTTAAGCAAATCCTTATTAATCTGATTGGTAACTCCCTAAAATTTACAAAAGAGGGGGGGATAGACATTCATTTCAAGTCTATCGAACAAGGTTCTTCAAAAGAAGAAATTTTAATTCAGGGTTGCGTTACAGATTCCGGAATAGGGATCCCTAAAGAAAAGCAAGAGGTCATTTTTGAAAGTTTTACCCAGTCGGACAACTCTATGACAAGAAAGTTCGGAGGATCGGGATTGGGTTTGACCATTGTTAAACAGTTGACTCATCTGATGGGTGGAGAGGTGGTTGTGGAAAGTCCTGCAATAAACAAAGTATTCTCCTCAAATTCGCCGGGTACAAGTTTCTATTTTTCGGTAAGGGTAAAGATTGATCCCATCTTACCGCAAGTCAAAGAAAAGAAAGGTCTCGAATCAAAAGATTTTTATTTTGCTAAGCACTATAAGATTCTCGTGGTAGAGGATAACGAAATTAACCAGATGCTTGCCGAGAGTATTTTAACTAAAGCAGGACTTATCGTTACCGTGGTAGAAAATGGCCAGTTAGCTGTGGAAAGTGTTACAACAAATGAATACGATGCCATTCTTATGGATATTCAAATGCCGGTAATGGATGGATATGAAGCCACCCGCCAGATTAGAAAAAATAATTTCGCAAACCCTATAATTGCTTTATCTGCCAACTGCTATAAGGAAGATATAGAAAAGGCCCTGGAATCTGGGATGAATAGCCATATCGGAAAACCCTTTACTCAAAAGGATGTATTCGAAGCCTTGCAAAAGTGGCTAGAGATTAAACCTCAGAAAATAAGTGTGAAGGAAAATTAAGAAATGACAAAAGGGATAAGACAAAAGACATAAGAAACTTTATCTTCAATTTCCCACTGCCACCTTCCATCGCCATCTTCCACCAAACGAAAATTCCCCTTAACTTGCGCCTCGGAAAAGCTAAGAGAAATTTATAAATTATTTTTTGTGATGGGTGGATATTTTAATTACCAAATTATCACATCATCACATCATTCGTTATATGACTTATTTATATAAAAAGATCGTCATAAAAATTGGCTCCAATGTTCTTACCAAACCTGATGGGTTTTTGGATGAAGACAGAATAAGCCATTTGTCACAACAAATTTCAACCTTAAAGAAGCAGGGTAAAGAGATAATTTTAGTTTCATCGGGCGCGGTAGCTTCCGGAAGGGGTTTGATTAAATTGTCTGAAAAATCAGATACTGTAGCAGCGCGACAACTTCTTGCAGCTATTGGGCAAGTTAAGCTTATAAATATCTATTCCGATCTTTTTAAAAAACAGGATATCTTGTGTGCGCAGGTGTTGGTGACAAAGGAAGACTTCAGAGACAGGCTGCATTATCTGAATATGAGGAATTGTTTTACTTCCCTGCTTCAGAATAACATCATTCCTATAGTAAATGAAAATGATGTTATTTCTGTAACGGAGCTGATGTTTACGGACAATGATGAACTGGCTGGATTAATTTCTTCTATGATCGATGTGGACGCTTTAATTATTCTCTCCAATGTAGATGGTATTTTTAATGGTCCTCCAGATAACCCGAAATCAGAAATAATCCGGGAGATAAATCAGGCAATGGATTATTCTTCTTTTATTACCACTCAAAAATCAAATTTTGGAAGAGGCGGCATGGTCACAAAGTGTAATATAGCTGAAAAAGCAGCTAAACTTGGAATAACTGTTCACATTACCAACGGTAAAAAGGATAATATTTTGTTGGACGTTATGGAGGAAAAACCAGTTGGAACCAGGTTTACGCCAAAGAGAAACGCTTCAAATAAAAAAAAATGGCTGGCTTATTCTGAAAATAATGCCAAAGGAAGTGTTCAGGTAAATGAAGGTGCAAGGCTGGCTCTGACTTCAAATAAAGCAGTAAGTCTATTGCCAGTCGGAGTGATTAAAATTAAAGGCACATTTCAAAAGGGTGACATTGTCAAAATACTTGATGAAAAGGGGAAAATTCTTGGGTTGGGCCTTGCCGAATATGATTCTGAAAAGTCGATGGAATGGATTGGCGCTAAAAACCAAAAGCCCGTAATTCATTATGATTATTTATTTTTGAGCTAGAATATAATTTAAAACGGTAACATTTTTTTTATGGACTACAAAGATGTCTTTTTAAAAGTAAGGGAAGCGAGCAGGTCTTTGGGCCTTATTGATGTAAAAAAAACAAATACGATATTAAATAATCTTGCTGAGGAAGCTGTTAAACAAGTAGAGTTTATTCTTGCAGAAAACCAAAAGGATCTTGAGAGAATGGATCCGACCGATCCAAAATATGATCGGCTGAAGCTAACAGTGCACCGAGTGGAAGGAATTGCTTCTGAAATAAAAAATGTAGCAGCTTTGTCGTCTCCACTCGGTAAAGTGCTGACACACAAAGCACTTCCTAACGGATTGGAGATTTCAAAAATTTCAGTTCCGTTGGGAGTGATTGGAATAATTTACGAAGCAAGGCCTAACGTTACTTTTGATGTATTCTCTTTGTGTCTTAAATCAGGCAATGCTTGTATCCTCAAAGGGGGAAGTGATGCTATTTATTCTAATCAGGCCATTCTGAAAATAATTCATCAGGTGCTTGAGCAAAATGGGGTAAGTAAAGATGTGGTAAGTTTACTTCCTGCCGGCCGGGATGCTTCAGAAGCATTATTGAATGCAGTTAGTTTTGTAGACATAATTATTCCTCGTGGAAGTCAGGGTTTAATAGATTTTGTACGACAAAATGCCAAAGTGCCTGTTATTGAAACTGGCGCTGGAATAGTTCACACTTATTTTGATGAATCGGGGGATGTGGATAAGGGCATTTCCATTATTAAGAATGCAAAAACAAGAAGGGTAAGTGTTTGTAACGCACTGGATTGCCTTATTGTAAATGAACAAAGGCTGAACAGATTGCCGGAGTTGGTTTCAACACTGGCAGAATCAGACGTCATAATATATGCGGATGAAGCTTCCTTTAAGGAGCTTGAGAACAGATACCCTTCTTATCTGTTGGAAAAGGCTACATCCGAGCATTTTGGAACAGAATTTTTATCCTACAAAATGTCAGTTAAAACGGTTAAAAACCTGAATGAAGCCTTGGATCACATAGCTAAATATAGTTCAAAGCATAGTGAAGCCATTATTTCAGAGAATGAAGATAATGTACAAACATTTTTTAAATCGGTGGACGCAGCGGCGGTATACTCGAATGCTTCTACCGCATTTACTGATGGAGCTCAATTTGGGTTGGGCGATCAGTACGCAGAAACTTCATGCCAGAGGACCGATGGGCCTGGAAGAATTAACAAGTTATAAATACATAATCAAGGGCAAGGGCCAAATTCGGTCCTAAACCAGGAAAATTTTTTCAAAGACTTATAAAATCTTTTACTTGATTTTATAAGTCTTTTTAATATAGGTCAATTGTTTCTGATATTAATTAAAATCTTTCGAAGTTTTCCATTACTTGCTTTCTCATTTTTTTGTCGGCAGCAAATATGAGAAACCACTCCTGTCAGCGAATGTGTCCTACCACTTTAAACTTCCTATTTTACCCCTTGTATTAAAATCGATGAAATATTCAAAAATCGAGGAAAAAGGAAGTGTAAATAATTTATAATTATTCTAAATAATGATTTTTTCTCTAATAACATTCTGAATCATAGAGTTTTAATTAACATTGTGCCTACTATTGTATGAAATGTAAAAAAATGTGTTTTAAATGTATTTGAATAATAGTATTCGGCATGTAGTTTTGCACTGCTTTCGAAAAAGTTAATATAAAAACTGGGTATGTGTAAAAAAAATAGTGAGAGTTCACTCTTAAAATCCCTTAAAAGTCTTTTTTTATCGTTATTATTAATTTTTACCCTTTCTTTATCATTTCCTTTCAATATTTATGGCCAGGATTCGCCGGCTGAAATAGGAGGAGAGGGACCAACAGGAGGAGGACTGGATGCTACAAGTCAACCGTCCATTGGAGATGCGGGTGCATCTGCAGCTACAGGAGGACTTCCAACGGATGACGCGGCTATCGCCAGAGGTAAAGAATTATTTAATAATAATTGTACTTCTTGTCACCAGGTAAGTTCTGAAGTAGTAGTAGGACCAGGCTTAAAAGATGTACACAAAAGAAGACCGCTTCCCTGGCTGATCAGTTTCATAAAAAATTCTCAAAAGTTAATTCAATCAGGAGACAAGTACTCAGTTGACCTTTTTAATAAATTTGGTCAGACTGTTATGCCTGCTCATGATTTTAGTGATGCTGATCTTACAGCTATTGTAGCTTATATAGCTCAGGAGAGTGCTTCTCCGGCCGGAAACGCTTCCAATGTTCCATCTGATGTTTCAGGTGACTCAGGCGGGGTTTCAGCAAAAGAAACAGGACCATCTCCATTGGTAGTAACACTTTTGATTGTCTTCCTTGCAATTTTGTTTGTAATTCTGATAGTGCTGATCATTATAGTCACTATTCTCACAAAATACCTCAAGCAAAAAGCAGACTTATCAGAAGAAGATAAAGAATTGATTGGCCAGCGGTTTGATGTTAATTCAATCATAAGAAGCCGTGCTTTTATAGGAATTGTATCCTTTATTTTCGTTGCCATAGTAGCAAAATCCTCTTTAGATGGATTGTATAATATAGGAGTTCAGCAAGGCTACGCACCAACTCAGCCTATAGCTTTTTCTCATAAGTTGCACGCAGGCCAATATCAAATTGATTGTAATTATTGTCACACAGGCGTAAAGAAGGCTCAGGCTGCAAATATACCTTCGGCCAATATGTGCATGAACTGTCATAATACAATAAAGCCTGAGTCGCCAGAAATTCAAAAAATTTACGCCGCAATTGAAAATGAGACACCTATTGAATGGGTTCGTGTTCATAACCTTCCGGATCTTGCTTATTTCAATCACTCTCAACACGTAAAAGTGGGTGGATTGGAATGTCAGACTTGCCATGGACCAATACAAGAAATGGAAGTTGTACAACAATACTCTCCTCTAACCATGGGATGGTGTATAAATTGTCACCGTCAAACAGAATTGAATGCAGAGGGTAATGCTTATTATGACAAATTGCTTGATGAACATAATAAAGCAGTAGGAGGTAAAACACCGATGACTGTAGAGCATATCGGTGGACTTGAGTGTTATAAATGTCACTATTAATATTTATAAAAAGGAATTAATTCGCATCGTTATATATGAGTGATAATAACAAAAAATACTGGAAGGGACTGGAGCAACTAAGTAATGATACTGAGTTCATTAAAAATGCTGACAGAGAATTTTCGGAATTTTTACCAATAGATGAATCGGGTAACACTTCAGGTGAAACCGGAAGAAGGGATTTTCTTAAATTCATGGGATTTGGGATAGCCGCTGCATCACTAGCGGCTTGCGAAGCCCCGGTTAAAAAAGCAATTCCATATCTGAACAAACCTGAAGAAATTGATCCTTCTGTTGCTAATTTCTACGCTTCGACTTATACTGATGGCGGCGAATATTGCAGCATTTTGGTAAAAACACGTGAAGGTAGACCAATTAAAATAGAAGGAAATGCACTTTCTGGTATTACTAAAGGAGGAACATCAGCACGGGTGCAGGCATCTGTTCTTTCACTTTATGATAAGGAAAGACTACAAGGTCCTTTAGCAAATAAAAACAAAACTTCTTGGGATGCTTTAGACCAAAAGATTCTTGCGGAGTTACAAAATATTTCTTCGAGAGGAGGGCAAATAAGAATTGTTTCCAACACAATTATCAGTCCTTCCACAAAGAACGCCATTGCAGCTTTTGCTTCTAAATATCCTGGAACACAACTTGTTCAATACGATCCTAATTCTAGTTATGCCTTAATAGAAGCCAACAGACTTTCCTTCGGAAGCGCTGTTGTGCCTTCATTTGATTTCGGCAAAGCCAATACCGTTGTAAGCTTTGGGGCAGACTTCTTAGGAACATGGATTTCTGAGATTGAATATAACAAGCAATACAGCAAAACGAGGAAATTAGGTCCTAATAAAAAGGAAATGTCTCGTCATTATCATTTCGAGTCAATACTGTCCCTTACTGGATCCAATGCTGATTATCGTACGCCTATTAAGCCTTCCCAGGAAGGTTTGGTTGTGGCACAATTATACAATCTATTGTCAGCCAAAGCTGGCAGAACATCAATCAGCACAGCAAAGACTGAGGTTAAATATTTGACTGAAGCAGCTAACGATCTTTGGAATTCAAGAGGAAAGAGCCTTGTTGTAAGTGGCTCAAAAGACGTTTCTGTTCAGATACTAATAAATGCAATCAATGATCTGTTAGGAAACTACGGATCTACGATTGATATAACCAATCCTTCTTTCCAAAAACAAGGAAGCGATTTGGCAATGTTTAATTTAATCAAAGAAGCATCAGCAGGACAGGTTAATGCAGTTATATTCTACAATTGTAATCCTGTTTATGACCATCCTAAAGGAAAAGATCTTGAAGCTTCTTTAAGTAAAGTTTCCTTAAAGATTTCTACATCTCCACGTCTTGATGAGACGGCAAACATAGTAAACTATGTTGCTCCTGATCATCACTATTTAGAGTCATGGAATGATGCTGAGCCAAAAAGAGGATTTTATAGTTTGGGTCAACCAGCTATTTCTCCTTTGTTTAAAACTAGGCAAACTCAGGAAAGTTTATTAAGATGGTCTGGAAATGCTGAGTCTTACTATGACTTTGTTAGGAATTTCTGGAAAACCAATTTATTCCCTAAGCAATCAACCCACACTGATTTTGATATTTTCTTGGACAGAAGCTTGCATGACGGGGTATTCGAAGTGCCATCTGTAGCAGGAACCCAACCTTCATTTGGAGGTGATTTGGCTTATGCTGCGAATTCAATCAATAAAAATTATAAACCTGCCAGTCCAGAGATAGAACTGGTACTTTATGAGAAGGTTGGTATCGGAACTGGAAGCCAGGCTAATAATCCGTGGTTACAAGAGTTTCCTGATCCTATTTCTAAGGCTACATGGGATAATTATTTTGCTGTTTCAAAATCTTTATCCGATAAACTGGATGTTAAACAAGGAGACTTACTAAAAGTTACTGTTAAAGGTAAAGAACCTGTAACCCTTCCGGTGCTAGTTCAGCCTGGTGCTCAAAAAGAAACCATAAGCGTGGCTATTGGATATGGAAGAACCAGCGCAGGTAAAGTAGCAAATAACGTAGGAGCGAATGTATATCCTTGGGCAGTTGTAGATAGCAATGGTACCATCAGCTTTAATATAACTGAAGGTATATCTGCAGAAAAAGTAAGTGGTTCAAGACCATTGGCTCAGACCCAAACCCATGAGACCTTTATGGGTAGAGAGAGCATTATTCAGGAGACCATTCTTTCAAAATATAAACAAAATCCTCAGTCAGGAAGGTATTTTCCACAAATAAGTACTTCAGAAGGCAAGAAGAGACCTGAAGATTTAACAATGTGGAATGTCCACAAATACAATAACCATCATTGGATGATGGCTATTGATTTAAACTCTTGTACTGGTTGTTCAGCTTGTGTTATTTCTTGTCAGGCGGAAAATAATATTCCTGTGGTTGGACGTGAAGAGGTTTTAAGAAGGAGGGAAATGCATTGGCTGAGAATTGACAGGTATTATAGCAGTGATGCAGATTTAAAAGATGATGCTACATTCAAGGAACTTGAAATTGCTTCTGAGAATCCTCAGATTGTATTTCAGCCTATGTTATGTCAGCAATGTAATAATGCCCCATGCGAGACTGTTTGTCCGGTAAATGCTACCACACATAGTACCGAAGGATTAAACCAGATGGCTTACAACAGATGTATTGGTACAAGATATTGTGCGAACAACTGTCCTTATAAAGTAAGAAGATTCAACTGGTTTAAATACCATGACAACAAGCAATTCTCCGATGTGAATATTTCAATGAATGACCAATTGGGTAAGATGGTGTTGAATCCTGATGTTACGGTAAGATCCAGAGGAGTAATGGAAAAATGCAGCTTCTGTGTGCAAAGAATTCAGGAAGGAAAACTTACTGCCAAAAAAGAAGGAAGAAGACCAATTGATGGCGAAATAGTAACGGCTTGTGCAAGTGCTTGTCCTAGTGATGCAATCGTTTTTGGTGATATTAATGATCCTGAAAGCGCTGTCTTCAAACTTTTGGAAACTGAAGTTGCGGAAAGAGCATATAACGTAATAGGCGAAATCAACACAAGGCCTAACATATATTATTTAACGAAAATAAGAAACAAAGAAGAAGCTAAAGCTTAAAATTATACAGTATTTATGCAAGTCACTTCAGCTATTAGAGAACCGCTGGTTACAGGAGGGAAGTCAGTTAACGATGTAACGAATGACATATGTCGCCGTGTGGAGGAAAAACCAACGAAATTATGGTTCATCGCATTTGGTATTTCATTAATTACACTGGCATTTGGCACCTACTGCCTTTATAGAACCTGGTGGGATGGAATAGGTATGTGGGGTTTGAATAAAACCGTTGGTTGGGCATGGGATATTACAAACTTCGTTTGGTGGGTGGGTATCGGTCACGCCGGAACCTTAATCTCAGCCATCCTTTTGCTATTCAGACAGAAATGGAGAACGTCAATCAACAGAGCTGCTGAGGCTATGACCATTTTTGCCGTATTATGTGCTGCCAGTTTTGTGTTAATGCACATGGGACGACCTTGGGTTGCTCACTGGGCGCTTCCATTGCCAAATAATTACGGTGATCTTTGGGTAAACTTTAAATCTCCTTTGGTGTGGGACGTTTTTGCGATCAGTACTTATTTATCTGTGTCTTTGGTTTTCTGGTATCTTGGTCTTGTACCGGATTTTGCAACTATCAGAGATAGGGCAACTAACAAATTTTCCAAGTTCTTTTATGGTACTTTAAGTTTGGGATGGATAGGTTCCGCTAAGCATTGGCAAAGATATGAGTCGGTCAGCTTAATTTTAGCTGGTCTGTCTACGCCTCTTGTATTGTCTGTTCACACTATCGTAAGTATGGACTTTGCTACATCAGTTATACCTGGTTGGCATACTACGATATTTCCTCCCTACTTTGTTGCCGGAGCTATTTTTTCCGGTTTTGCAATGGTGTTGACGCTGATGCTTGTAGTAAGAAAGGTATATAAGCTTGAAAATTATATTACCATTGAACATATAGAAATGATGAATATCATCATCATTGTGACAGGTTCTATCGTTGGTATTGCTTATATAACTGAGTTCTTTATTGCTTGGTATTCAGGCGTTGAGTATGAACAATATGCTTTTATAAATAGAATGACCGGTCCTTACTATTGGGCTTACTGGTCAATGATGACTTGTAACGTGCTTTCTCCTCAATTACTGTGGATTAAGAAGATAAGAACAAGCATCGTGGCTACTTTTATTTTGTCAATAGTAGTAAATATAGGAATGTGGTTTGAGCGATTTGTAATTATCGTAACTTCTCTCCACAGAGATTATCTTCCTTCAAGTTGGGCCATGTTCTTCCCGTCATTTTACGATATCGGAGATTATATTTTCTCGTTTGGTTTGTTCTTTACCTTATTCTTCTTATTTGCAAAATATTTCCCGGTAATCAATATGGCAGAAATTAAGGCAATTATTAAATCATCATCGTCTCAAAAAGGAAAGAAATAATATGGAAAAAGAAAAGAGCTTTTTATTAGGAGTTTTTGAAGATGAAGACGTGCTGCTTCATTCCATAAAAGATGTGAGAAGTACAGGAGTAAAGATTCATGAAGTATTTTCTCCTTTTCCGGTTCATGGATTGGATGAGGCATTAGGATATAAAAGATCAAGATTGCCGATAGCCGCTTTTTTGTTTGGAATGATGGGTACATCGCTTGCATTGTTTATGATGTATTGGATGAATGGCTACGATTGGCCAATGATAATAGGTGGTAAGCCTTATTCACCGCTTCCAACTTTTATACCTATTACTTTTGAAGCGACAGTTCTGATTTCTTCTTTTGGCATGGTTACAACATTTCTATTGGTGTGCAACTTGAAACCTTATGGAAAGCCAAGGATATTCGATATAAGGAGTACGGATGACAAACATGTTATGACTGTCGATTTGGTGGTAAATAATAAAAGAAGTGTAGAAGAATTAAGTAAGATCCTTAAGGACTCCGGAGCTTCTGAAATTATAAGGAAAGACTTTAATTAATTGAAATAGATCTTGATAAAGATGTCTGCGAAATATCACAATTATTTAATAATACTAGTAGTAGCTACATTTCTTGCGTCATGTAGGGCGGATGGAAATTATACCGGAACGGAGTATGCTCCAAATATGTATCATCCGGTGGCTTATGAACCACTTAAGCAAGTTACCGATAAAGATGCGGGTTGGATTGTTACTTCAAATGGAAAGGATTCTATTTCAGAATATTATAGTAGCAACCCCTACAATCCTCATCAAATGACTATGAGGTTGCCTGTGGAAGGTACTATTCCAAGAAGAGCTTATACTGCTGCTCAGGAAGAGAACTCTGATGTATACTTTATTTCAAAGAATATTCATCCTGATAGTATTGAATATTCTTCAAGGGTTCTAAAAAACCCAATTCCTTTGAGCGATAATATAGTAGCTGAGGGCGAAGTGCTTTATATGACTTATTGTTCTCCTTGTCATGGTGAAACTGGAAAAGGGGACGGATTGGTTGGACAGCAGTATAAAGGTGTTCCAAATTTCGCTGCAGGTAGAATGACTACCCTTACTGAAGGGCACCTCTGGCATACTATTACATTTGGGAGAGGAAGAATGTGGCCTTATGGTTCTCAAATAGATCCGGCAGACAGGTGGAAGATAGTTCACTATGTTCAAAAGTTACAGAATCAGAAATAGTTTAAAGGATATTTTTAATAACTAATATGAAGGTTGAATCTCATAGCATTGAGGAAAGGTTTGAGTTTAGCTCCAAAGCAAAAAAGACTCTTGCCATTATAGTTTTAGTTGGTATCGTACTATTTGGAATAGGTTGTTATCAGGCAGCTAATCCTGGGAACCATGATACCGGGCATGCTACTGCTGATACACATGGTAAGGCAGAGGATGCAGCTAAAGAAGAGGAAGGTTTCTTAAAACCTACTCCAGGTCATTCAGCAGGTGAGCAGATTTTAATTGAAAAGGAAAGAGCAAGCTGGGCCAAAACTGAAATTTCAAATCAAATAGATGAACCAAAAGGGTTTGGCGCTGAAGAGATCACAACTAAAGGTGAAGCGGAGCATGGAGCTGAAGCCGGACATGGCGAGGAGTCTTCCTGGACTAAAAGATTATATGCAAATCTTTGGATCAATAATGTTTTTTTTGCTGGTATTGCATTGGTTGGATTTTTCTTTTATGCCCTGCAATTTGCTGCAAGCGCAGGATGGTCTGCCGGTTTAAAAAGAATTCCGCTGGCATTTGGAAGTTGGTTGTCCATTTCGGGAATTTTGATGCTGGTCATTTTCTTTCTCGCCCAACATGACCTTTTCCATTGGACACACGCTGATCTGTACGATAAAGGCAGCAGTCATTACGACGAAATCATCGATGGCAAAAAAGGTTATCTTAACGTGCCATTCTTTATTATCAGAATGGTTTTATATTTTATAGTATGGTATGGCTTTTACTGGTTCATGAGAAAAGAAGCCATAGCCGAAGACCTGACTGGTGACACAAAGCATTATGTCAGAAGCAAATGGTTGTCAGCATTCTTTATAATATTTCTTGCAATTACCAATAGTACTTCTTCATGGGATTGGTTGATGTCAATAGATACGCACTGGTTTAGTACTATGTATGGATGGTTTTATTTTGCTGCGCTTTTTGTAACCAGCTTAGCTGCCATTACCTTGTTTGTGGTTTATCTTAAGGAATACGGATATTTATCTATCGTAAACGAGAATCACTTACACGATTTAGGAAAATTTGTTTTTGCATTCAGCATATTCTATACCTATATCTGGTTTAGTCAGTTTTTCCTGATTTACTACACTAATATGCCGGAAGAAACTATTTATTTTCTTGAAAGAGTAAATAATATAAAATATGGCGCTGTTTTCTACGGGATCATTTTTCTGACCTTTGTTTTCCCTTTCCTTTTGTTTATGACAAGGGATGCCAAGAGGCAAATAGCCATGTTAAAAATAGTATGTATCATCGTTATTGCCGGGCAGTGGCTTAACTTTTGGTTAATGGTAACGCCGGGAGTACTTCAGGAAAACGGTGGCTTAGGTTTTATGGAATTTGGTATAGCAATGATCTTTGGAGGAGCCTTTGTCGCTGTAGTTCTTGCTTCGCTAAGTAAGCTGCCTCTAATAGCAAAGAATCATCCAATGTTAGAAGAAAGTATTCATCATCATATATAAGAAAGATTTTAATATAGATTGAAATGATAAGTATTGTTATAGGTATAGGAGTTTTATTATTACTAGCTATTCTTTTTGTTATATTAAGAGCTACAAGCCTTGTTGATATTTTTAGGTCAGCTGATAAAAGAAGGGTAGGATTTAGTAATAAAGTAAATGCCTTTCTTTTCCCATTCTTTTTTGTTGTCGGGTCGATAGGCTTTATTTGGTCCTATTTGGTTGTAGAAAAGGATTTTCTGCCTGAGGCGGTTTCCGAACACGGAATAAAGACCGATGGGTTATTTTGGCTTACTATGATAATTATTACGGTAGCCTTTGTAGCAACGCACATTTTGCTATTTATTTTCCCATTTACTTATCAATATAAGGAGAATAATAAAGCTTCTTTTTATCCGGATAACAATAAATTGGAAATGCTTTGGACGGTAATTCCGGCCATTGTGCTTACTGTGCTTATTTTTACAGGATGGAGGGTTTGGTCTGATATTACCGATGATCCTCCAAAAGGTGCTGAAGAAATTGAAGTA
>Ga0196965_1000648_pt1 | contig 17583 bp, 14 predicted proteins | sample S1_20metaG_FD_148668 | JGI IMG/M metagenome (GOLD analysis project Ga0196965, IMG submission 148668) | Soil microbial communities from Anza Borrego desert, Southern California, United States - S1_20 | ecosystem: Environmental > Terrestrial > Soil > Desert | place: USA: California | collected... | reverse complement strand
GTCGTTCAGGCGGATCCAGGGGATCCCCCGCTCCTCGGCGGCGCGTATCAGGGCGGCGGTCGAGGGGCCGAACGCCCGCCGCTGGGCGAGGCGGACGAGGTCCTCGAATTCGGCCTGGAAGTCGAACGGCGACGGGTCGTGATCCTCGCGCTCGGGCGGCAGGAGGTGGCGGATCGTGCGCAGCGCCAGGTCGCCGGCGGCGATCCCGACCGCCTCCTCGATATAGCTGTAGACCACGTAGTACTGCCCGGTGGGCAGGTTGTCGCTGCGCGTCTTGCCGAACGTCACCGGCGTGCCGACCAGGACCTGCAGCTCGATGGCGATGTGCTCCAGCACGTGGCCGAGCCAGGTGCCCTCGTCCTCGGTCATCCGGCGCACGAACCCGCCGGGCTCGCCGAAGGAGCAGGTGTGCTCGGAGAGGGAAGGCAGGAGGTCCAGCAGCTTTTCGGGGAAGCCCGGCAGCTTCACCGTGGGGTAATACTCCAGCTCGCCGAGATCGACCCGCAGGCGGATCATCGGCCAGAGGGCATACAGGTTGGGCCCGCGATAGACTTTCGTTTCCAGGATTTTCATGGGGCGTCTCCGCAATGGCTCAAGAGCGAGCAATGCACGTGCCATGACTGGAGCCTGGAGGGATCATTCACCACCATCCAGGCTCACCGGAGCGGGTTCTTCGGTGTCCGTGGGGAGGGAGACCTCGTCCATCATCGTGGCGAGACGGACCGTGTTCTCGGGCACGATCCCTTCCCGGCGCCGCAGGTCGTAGCGGCAGCCGGAGGTGAGGAAGTCCATCTTGACCCCCAGCATGGCCAGCGGCTGGCCGCGCTGGACCGCCCAACTGTCCGTGAAGCGCATGGCGGAGGCGTCCACCACCAGCACCGCGCCGGCCCCGAGGACGCTCAGGCCCTTGCCCGGCTCGATGATGGCGGCGGTGTCCTCGTCGACGCCGAGGCCCAGGGGCTCGGGGTTGTAGGAGAGGGCGGTCAGCAGCCGGCCGAGGCGGTCGCGGCGCCGGAAATGCTGGTCGATGACCATGTCCGGAGCGAGCCCCAGCCCCTGCGCCATGTGGACGAGCCGCCGGCGAGGCGTGCCGCCGCTGTCGCCGAGGGCGATCATGTGCTCGGAGAGCAGCGCCGCCCCGGCGCTGGTGCCCGCCACCACCATGCCGGCCTGGTGGCGCTCGCGGATGGCGTCGGCGATGGGGGTCCCCCCGAGCGCCGAAGAGAGCTTGAGCTGGCTGCCGCCGGTGATGAAGAGGCCGGTGGCGTACTCCAGCAGGTCGTGCGCCTCCTGCCCCGCGGCCAGGGCGTCCTCGCGCCCCTCGATCCGCAGGACGTCCACGTCGTCGGTGCGCAGCTTGTAGAACAGCTCGGCGTAGCGCTCCCCCGTCTCGGGCATCTCCGAGGCGGTGGCCAGCACCACGATCTTGGCGTCGCCGCCGCCGGCCGCCTCGAGGAAGTAGCGCAGGATCAGGCGTTCGCGGTTCTTGTCCTCGGCCCCGCCGATCGCCATCAGCAGGCCCGGTTGCATCGCATGAGGAACGGGCAGGATCTCCATCGCCCGTTTCTCAGGCAAACCGGATGCCAAGGTGCAGCTCTGCTCCAGGTCGCCACGGCGCTGACCTTGGGCGAGGCCCGGGAGGCGGCTTCCTCCCCCCTGGGCGGTGGGTGGCGGGGAGCGGGGGAGGACCGAGGCGGGGGGTTGCTTTTGTCCCTGCCGCCTACGGCTTTTCCAGGATCGCCGCGTAGAACTCGAGCCCCACCCCCTCGTGGTCGGCCTCGGTGATGTGGTCCGGCGGCAGGCCGAGGAACTCCCGCAGCGGCACCAGCCCGCCCTCGGGGAGCTTCCACGGGACGCTCAGGCCGATGCACTCCTGGAGGGAGTAGAGCCAGAAGGGAGCACCCGCCTGCCGGAACATGTCGAGGAACTGCTCGAGGCGCGGCGTCATGAGCTCCGGCTCCTTGGTCTCGTACGTGACGTAGAGCCGGGACCCCGGCGCCGCCCATTCATAGAGATCGTGGAACAGAGCCGAGATCTCTGCCGGCGAGAGGAACACGGTGATGCCGCTGAGCCCGAACGCCACCCGCCGCTCGCCGCCCAGGAAGCTCCGCACCTCCGGCGAATCCAGGAGCGCCTTGGAGTCCCGCACGTCGTGCTGCAGATAGAGGACATTGGGCAGGCCGGCGACCATCTCCCGTCCCAGGGCCACCGTCGACGGATCGAGGTCCGAATAGACGACCTTGGCATCCGGGACGACGTGATGGATGTGGTCCTCGGTCGGGAGCCCCGAGGCGAAGTCGACGAAATGGGTGAGCCCCTCGTCGCGGAGCCGGCGGCCGGCCGTCTGCAGGAAGTCGCGCAGCATCCGCACCCACTTGGGGGTCGACGGCACGAGGGAGAACATGAAGTCGGCGGCGGCCTTGTCCGCCGGCCGCCAGTGGGAACCGCCCAGCGTGTAGTTGTAGATCCGGGCGGCGTTCGGGGCTTCGGGCTGGGAAGTGGTCTCGGGGCTTTCGGTCGCGGTCGGGGTGGTCGTCTTCATGGTGGGGTACTCCTTGCTGTCGGGATGTCTCGACAGCAAGGTTCCTGCCCACCGGTCTTGGCCGGAGCCTTCCATCGCTCCCCCCGGTTGCCTCTAAGTTCTACGCGCCACAATAGGTCGATGAAGGAGGAGCCATGGAGCAACGAGTAAGCTTGCGGGGTCTTCCAGCGTCACCTGACTGCTTCCTTGACGGCTATTATGCCAAGAACCCGCTAAAGCCAACCGTGATAGCCTTGCCAGCAGGCAAACTGGTCAAGGCGTAAGGAGTGCCGTCCGCGGCGTTAAAAAATTGGACTACCAGCCGAGTCTTCGTCGTCCCGCCGACGTTCTGCGGCAGGAAAAAGGCCCACGCTGTCAGCACCGTCCCGCTCCCGTTATACTGAACGACACACTGAATACTCTGGTCGGCGATCGCCTGTTCCGAGATCGTGTCGAAGATGAATGTCGATGGGTAGGTACTGCCAATCTTCCCGCCGGCAGCAAACGCGGTTGACGGATCGGGGCCAGTAGGCGTGATGGCGCGGACGGGGGAAGCACCATTTATCCTGCCACCAAAGTTGGCCGGGGCGGCGCTGTCCGTGAGAGACCCGATTCGATGCTTGATCGTGCCTCCATCGTTATAAACTTGCAGCGCGAATGCCTGCCACAGCTGGTGTTTAACCGACAGCCCTCCTGAGTAAACCTCAAGCGACTTCACATAGCTGGCGCCTGTAAACGTCGCCGGGGTCGTGCCGCCATGATAGCTGGAACCGATCTTTAGGATACCGTTACTGATAGCATAGCCAGAACCGAGCAACTGAATGCCCTCAACCGACCATTCGTCATAGTTAGCAGTATCCACCTCGACCAAATGGCTGAACGCAGTACTTCCTGCACTGGAAATAAGAAAATCCCGCACACGGCAGTCGCCATTCATCCAAAGTGGAACTCCGCCTGAATCGGTCGCCTCGACATGCAGCCCCCGAACGAAGCAACCATAAATCTGTACTCCAATCAGGCTCGACCGCATGCAGAAAATATTCTCGGCATGATTGCCATTGCCTAGCACCTTCAAGCCATACTTACAGCTTTGAAGCGTCAGATCCCGTAGGATTCCGACGTTCCCATTCACCAACAGTCCATGGGCGTTGGGCGCATCGCGCATCCATAATCCCTGCAGAATGCCCTCGGATCCGAACTGTATACCGGTGTCTCCAAATTCGCAGACATGGGTAAGACCAGCCTCGTCGCGTCCATACCAAGCGATGCCAGAGAGCATGAGCTTCTGAGCTCCGTTGCCCCTATCGCTCCACCACTTGCCCGCCGTGCCGGCCTTGCACATGAAATTCGAGGTGTGCCTTCCCGTGCCGATAATTGTGGTGACCGGGTATGTAGTTATATTGCCACAAAGAAAGTTCTTGTCGGTCATCATGATGGCGCGAATGGTATTCACTCCACCCCCGTAGGCCCAATCTATCGCTGCCTGTATGGCCGCCGTATCGTCAGTACCTACTCCAGTTTGGACGTTATAATCACCGACTGCGCCAAAATCCTCAAAGGTCTTGAGTTCGTACATTGCCGTCCCTCTTACTGTAGATGTAAATCGTTCCGCTTACATGGTCTCGCCGTTCTATTCAGCTATAATTGAATCCCAAGGAGAGTTCGAGGGCGCTGAAAGCTTCGGCCCGAGCATGCAGTTTGCTTTTGGATCTGCGCTCCAGTGTGTTCGTCGTGATTCACGTAGCCTGACGCCAACCTAGTCGTATAAGTCTCCAAAGGTCCGGACTGCTGCTCTATTCTCCCTGCTCTGCGTAACATACAAGATTCTATTCCCTCGCTTCCCGGGCTCGGCTGTCAATCTCTCTTATTTCACCGCTGGTAACGTATAGGCGCAGGCGCCAGAGGACAGAGCGACTCGGCCGCTTCTCCGCCCGAACCGGCAGAAAAAGGGCGGGCGCAGAAACAGCGAAGATCCCTTTTGACGCCTCATCTCCACCCGGTCTATACTACAGACACTCGACGCTCCCGGACACACTCCAAGATCCAAGGATCGCGGAACCTGGAGCTGTTCGAGGGAATCTGGCTGTAGAAGCGCTGCAAAGGGCGGACGGCAATCCTGCTGACGGCCCGGAGGTGAGTGGGAGCTCCCCTCCGAGCCTGACCGCCCACAGTCCCCAAGGAGGACTTATGAACGGCTTCTCCAACGCTATCACTGCGCCCACCGATCCCCACCATCCCAATGCTTTCACCGCCGACTTTCTCGGCCGGCTGGCCGAGCGGGACGAGCCGCCCACGGCCGGCGAGGCCGATGTGGCCGGGCCTTGGCGCATCGAGCCCATTCCGGAGTACGGCTTCGGCCTGTTCCGGGTGGGCGAGAGCCTGGCCCGCGGCTTCGCTCCGACGGCGGTCTTCCCCTCCCGCTGGCTGGCGCTCCTCATGGCGGGCATCCTCCCCGGCACGGGCAAGGACCCGCTCCTTCTCCTCTCCAAGCAGCCCAACTCCGACGGCGTCTACCCCGTCGCCCTCGCCGGCGGCGGGGATGACGGCGGCGACGGCCGCGACGGCGGCACTGACTTCCCTCGCGGGCTGGCCGGCTTCTTTCAGCTCTTCGATGAGAAGGCTCTGGACGCACTGAACGTGGTCATTCACCTGATCCAGGCGCCGGAGGCTCTGGCCTATATGCTGGAGGCGGCCGGATCGGTGACCCTCGAACGGTGCGGCGCCATCCTCGACGAGCGGGCGGCGGCGCCGGAGTAGGACATCCTTATATATAAGGGGCGCCATCTCGACGGTGGCGCCCCGCTTCCTGCCCGCCCCCCCGAAAAGAAACTGCCCCCCTCCTGACCTCCCCCACTCCCTACCGCACACCCTCCCAGGGGGGGAGGCACCACCACCCGGCACCACCTCCCGCGAGGACTTCAGTACCGAGAGAGGCGCCACCGGCTGACCCTGCCGGTGACACCTCTTCCCCTGTCCTCCTGTCGGACGGAGGAATCCTCGGGGGCGCGGCCTTGGACACGGCGGCGCCCCATCACGATTCAGTTGTCAATGAACCCGGAGCCGCCGCGACGCGTTCCGGAACGGCTCCTCAGTGTCGAGGCGCCATCCCTCGATACTTCGCTGCGGTTCCTCAACACTCCGCGGCCGTTCCTCAACGCTTCGCCGCGACTCCTCAGCGCTTCGTCGCCGGCCCTCAACACTGAGGGATGACTCCGGAGCTCTCCGCGCCGGCCCCTCAGTGCTAAGGGCCGGTCCCTCAGCGTTGAGGCGGCCTCCCTCAGTGCTCCGCGAAGGCTCCTCAACACTGAGGGATGACTCCGAAGTGCTCCGGAGCGGCTCCCTGGTGTTGAGGGATCGCGCCTCAGTGTTGAGGAACCCTCCCTCAGCCTTGAGGCGTCTCTCCTCAATGTTTCGGGACGATCCCGCAGTACTTCGCTGCGATCCCGCAGCGCTACAAAGCCGCTCCTCACTGCTGAGGGATCATTCCTCAACAGTGAGGAGCGCCCCCTCGGCGGCCCGAGGAAGCTACGAACCAGGTCACCCCCTAGACAACACGATCATCATACCCGATCTCGTGGTACTCTACACCACCATGAAGGCCTGGTCCGGCAGGGACTCATACGCTTATAGCTGAAAGCGGTTGCTTCAACGAGTCCCAGGTGGTATCAAGGGACCTTCACCCCATTTCCAAAGGAGGGGGAACCATGGAAAATTCAGTGAACCGCGTTGAGACGAAGGACAAGGTCGAGACGACCGCCCAGCCGGAGCGCACCGAGGCCACCCTGGGCGGAAGCTGCCCCACCTGCCGGTCGGGCCTCGATCCGACGATCATCGGCGGCGACTTCCAGGACGCCCTGCGGGACGCGCTCTAATCCACCTCTCCCCTCACGCGTCACGAGCGCGCACGCTTCCGGGCGCGCGCGCTCCCCGTCACAGACCGATGGCCGAAGCAGTTGCTTCAACGGATCCCGGGTGGTACTAAGGTTCTACCACCCATTTTCCCAAGGAGGGGAACCATGGAGAACTCTGTCGAGCGGGTCGAGACGAAGGACCAGGCCGAGGCGATCGCCAAGCCGGCGTCGGCTGCCGCGGACCTGGGAGGCAGTTGCCTGGTCTGCGCGTCGGGCATCAACCCGACGATCCTCCAGGGCGACTACACGGACGCCCTGCAGGACGGCCTCTGATCCACAGCCTTGCATGAGCCCTGAGCGCGCACGCTCCCGGGCGTGCGCGCTCCTCGTCTGAGACGGTTGAGACGGTGAGATGGAGGACGCGATGACCGACCGCCTGGCCAGCCTGCCGAAGCTCGGAGTGGGACTCTCCTATCAGGACACGCTGCCCGAGTTCGTCCTCGAGAACCTCGACGGCTTCGACTTCCTCGAGATCATCCCGGACATCTTCTGGACGGCTCACGGCCATGGCCCCGAGCGCCGCTACGAGGAGAAGCGCGAGGCGGACGCCTTCCTCTCCAAGGTGGCGGCGCGGCGGCCGATCATCTGCCACAGCGTCGGCCTCTCCATCGGCAGCGCCGACCGCTTCGACGCCGAGCACGTCGGCCAGATCGCCGCCTGGCAGCAGCGCTACGGCTTCCCCTGGCACAGCGATCACCTGTCGTTCAACCGCCTCGAGCACGCGTCCGGCCACACCATCGACGTCGGGCTCACCGTCCCGGTCCCCTATGACGAGGCGGTGCTCGACATGATCGCCGGGCGGGTCGAGCACATCCAGTCCCGGATCCCCGTCCCCTTCCTGCTGGAGAACAACGTCTACTACTTCTCCATCCCCGAGCAGGAGATGGGCGAGGCGGAGTTCCTGAACCGGATCACCGCCCGCACCGGCTGCGGGCTGCTCCTCGACCTCCACAACGTCTACTGCAACTCCCGCAATCACGGCTTCGACCCGCGGGAGCTGCTGGACGCCCTCGACCTCACCCGCGTGGTGGAGGTCCACCTCGGCGGCGGCCTGGAGATGGACGGCGTCTATATGGACGCCCACTCCGGCGCCACCCCCGAGGACGTCTGGCTGCTGCTCGAGGAGATCCTGCCGCGGATGCCCAACCTGTGCGGCGTGGTGTTCGAGATGTTCGGCGCCTATTACCCGATGGTCGGCCCCGGCCTCCTCCACCAGGAGCTGCGCCGCGCCCGGCAGGTCCTCGACCGCCGCGCGGCCTGAGCCTCGGGGCGTCCATCCCCACATCTCCCATCTCCAATGTCGCTGCCCGAGTTCCAGCGCGCCCTGTCGGAGATGGTCATGTCTCCCGGGTTCCGCAACCGGGTGGCCGAGGACCCCGGCGGCGCCCTCTCCGCGTTCGATCTGTCGGAGCGGGAGCTGCGGCGCCTGGAGGCCCTGGCCCGGGACGCCCGGCTCAAGACCGGCACCATCCTCCACCGCTCCACCCGCCTGAGCATGCTGTCCAACACCATGCCGCGGACCTGCCGCGTCCTGGGCCCCAAGGGCCTCAAGGAGCTGACCCACGCCTACTGGAGCGAGCACCCTCCCTACAGCGCCTTCTTCATCCAGGAGGGGATCCGCTTCGGCCGCTTCGCCCTGGACAGGCTGGCGGAGGGGCAGGATCTCGCCCGCGCGGTGCTGGAGGCCGAGCTGGCGATGCTCGAGCTCACCGAGGCGGAGGGGGTATGGGAGGAGCCACGGGAGCTCCCCCCTCCCCCGGCGTCGGGCGTCTGGGTGCCACGCCTCCACCCCCTCTGCCGCGCTGTCCGTTTCCGGCACCCGCCCCTCGCGGTATTCGCCGAGTTGGACGCGGGCCGGGTGCCGCGCGACCTTCCCGAAGGGGAGCGGATCCTGCTGCTCGTGCTCACCGCGCCGAAGCGGGTCAGCCTGCACGACCTGCCGCCGGACCAGGGCCGCGCCCTCCTCGCCGCCGACGGCCGCACCACCGCGGCCGAGCTGTGCCGGACGCGGCCCCTCGAGGTCCGGGCGTTCGAAGAGATGCTGGCCGCCGGCTACCTGACCGCCGAGGCGGCTCCGGCCTGAGTCAGGACGGCTGGAAGAACCAGTAGCGCAGCCCCTGCTTGGTCCGGGGCCGCAGCCCGAAGCGCCGGTCGGGGGTCTTGCCGTCGCGGATCAGGCCGAACAGGTCGGCGATCACGGAGCGGTTCTCGCCGTAGTAGGAGTGGCCGAGGAAGCTGGTGTCGACCGATGAGACGTCGACCGTGTCGAGCCCCCGGACCACGACCACGTCCCGGCCGGAGTCTCCGGCACGCGGATAGCCGCCATGGATCTCGCGCGAGAACTGCAGCGCCTTGTCGTTGGACGACGCGTAGAGGGTGGTCCGCCGTCCGGGCCGGGAGAACTCGCCGGCGAGTTGCAGGAAGGTGTCGGTGTCGATGTCGGGCGCGGTCAGAACGATGTGCTCGAACAGCGGCCGCGAGTTGGGTCCCATCCGGGCGGCGATGCGGGTGAGCGCCGCGGTGAGTGGGCGGTTCCCCATGCTGTGGGCGATCAGATGGATCCGCTGCGCCCCCGACCGGCTGGCGACCTCGGTCAGGAAGCGCTCCAGGTGAGGGACCGTCCACTCGGCGTTGGTCTCGTCGGCGTGATAGGCCACCCCCGAGAGGGTCGCCTGCGACGGCCAGCTGTAGGTGATCGGAGCGCCGTCGAAGCCGAGGTCGTAGGCGATCTGGGCGGTGCGCAGGACCGCCTCGGGGAACGAGACCTTGAAGCCGTGGACGAAGACCAGGGCCTCCTTTTGCCCGGACCTCCCGACCGCCGCCCGCAGGCGGCCGAAGAACGCTTCGCGCGGCAGCGGCGTGACGCCGAGCAGCACCATGTGCTTCTCCGGATCGGGCCGGAACTCCAACTTCCAGAGGGAAGGCCGCTCGACCTGTCCCATCCGGTGATCGCGGGGGATGCTCACCTCGCAGACGCCGAGCCGGAGCTCGCCGCCGCGCGCCCGGCCCGTGCCGAAGTACGCCTCGGGCTCCCGCGAGCCGCTCGCCGCCCGGTCGGTGCCGAAGAAGACGGTGCGGCGCAGGAAGCGCTCTTCGTCGCCTTCCCATCCCCGCTGACCGTCGACGTTCGTGGAGCCAGGCTTTGGATCCGGCGTCGGAAGGGTGGGTGGCTCCACCGGACCCGGCGGCTCGGCTCTCCTCTCCAGGATGGAGGTGTAGGTCCAGAACAGAGCGAGAACAACGGCCAAGCCGGGCAACAGCCACCGCCGTGCTCCCGAGCGCCGACTCGTCGAGGAATCAGTCATGAAGCACCGATTATACCGGTAGGGCCTGGGGATCGCGAGATTGACTTAGAATCCGTCTGGACCGCCTGCCACTTGGAACGGAGGACAACGACGACGATGAAGCGTCCACGCTTTGCCCGGCCGGCCGTCCTCATCGTGGTGACCGTCGCCCTTGCCGGGGTCCTCTGGTTCGTAAAAGAATCCTGGCCGTCCTGGAGGATCGCCCGCCTCGACGATCGCTGGAGCGCCGCACTGGACTCCGGAGATCCGGCGTCCGCCCTTCCCTTGATCGAGAAAGCCCTGAGCCGGCGCAGGGAGCTGTTCCGTCACGAACCTCGCGAGTTGGCCTTCTCCCTCAACGAGATGGCGCTCGGGCTCCTGAACCGGTGTTCCCCGCCCGCAACGGCACGAACGAAGGCAGAGAGGCTCCTCCGGGAGGTATTCAATCTGGCCAGAGGGAATGACGAGGAGGCTTGGCTGCTCCGGGCAGCTTCGCTGGAGAGTCTTTCTGGACTCGCCCGTGATCGGGGAGCCTGGAGTGAATCCGAACGCCAGGCCCGGCAGGCGATGTATATTTACCAGAAGCTCTATGGAGAGGAGGACCTCTCGGTCCTGGACGGCCTTCTTCCGCTGGCTGCGGTCATCGTCGATCAGGGCAGGTACGGCGAGGGGGAACGACTTTTCCGCCGGGCCTTGCAGATCGTTCGTCAACCGGGACCGGATACGGCTTGGCCACTCGCCAGGGTCTACAACGAATTGGGCGACCTCCTCCTCCTTCAAGGCCGGCATGCCGAGGCGGAGGGTGCCTTTGAGAATGCCCGCTCCAATGGCCTGAAGATCCTGCGGGAGGAGGATCTCTTCTTTGCTTTGGTCGCGAACAACCTGGCTCGTCTCTACAAGGACAAGGGTGAGTACTTCCAGGCGGAGCAACGCCTACGGCGCTCGCTCGAACTCCGCCAGAATTCTCCACAGGCGTGCCCCTATGATGTTGCCAACGCCAAGCTCAACATGGGAGAGATCTACCGTCTCCAGGGGGAGTACGAGCGGGCCGAACCCTACTATAAAGAAGCTCTTGAGGAAGCTTCGGTTGCCCTGGAAGAGACACGCCCGGATTTATTGCCATATTTCTACAACCAGTACGCACTCTTCTATGTCGAACAAGGTATGCTCGACGAGGCAGGAGAGTACTACTCCGAAGCCCTGCGCCGGACCCGATCTGCTCTAGGAAGCCGTCACCCACTCGTTGCTCAGGTCCTCCATGATATGGCTGATCTCGAGCAGAGACGCGGCCGACCGGCAGAGGCGCAACGGCTCTATCGGCAAGCCTTGAATATCCGTGAAGGGCACTTCGGCCCCCATCATCCGGATGTCGCCGCCACCCTTATCGGGCTCTCCTCCTCTCTCTTCCACTCAGCCCGCCCCGCGGAAGCCCTGGTCCCTCTCGAACGTGCCCTGGCGGCCTTCAGAAGAACGAGTGTCTATCCCGAAATCGAGGCGGAGGCTTACGAGTTGCGAGCGGCGCTCCGAAGAGGAACAGGCGACCGTCAAGGAGCTCTCGAAGACCTCCGGACGAGCCTCGAGATCATTGAGGATCTGCGCCCCAGAACCGGAGGCGGGGAGCAGGCCCGAACCCGCTTCCTGGAGCGCTACGCGGACTGGTTCCATCGGATGATTCAATGGGAGGTCGAAGCCGGAAGGATCGATCAAGCCTTCGAGTTCGCCGAGCGCAGCCGGGCTCGGTTGCTACTGGACCAACTCCTGGCAGCCCGGGTCGACTTCCTCGGCAGCATCCCCGATGCAGCAAAGCGTCAAGCTTTGTCGGAAAGGAGATCTGCGGCTCAGGCCCGCTTGGCCGAGGCGCAGCGGCGTATCTCCGTTGTACAAGCCGATCGCCGACCAAGGAAGGCTGCCTCCGACAACCTCTCCTCACTCTTCAGCGAGCGTGAACAGGCGGAGACCGAGTTGCAGGCGTTGGAGGATGAGATCCGGAACGAAAGCCCGCTCTGGCAAACCGCTGCTCGGAACGAGTCCATTTCTCTCTCCCGCGCTCAATCCCGACTCGTGCCGGTCGATGGGCTACTCTTGCTCTACGAGATTGGTCCGGAGGAGAGTTTCCTGTTCGAGATTCCCGAGGCCGGCCAGAGGCCCCAGGTTCACGCTCTAGAGATCTCCTCTGGTGCGGCGACTGTGCTGAAAGTCGAGCCCGGGCCGCTGACTCGTCAGAAACTGGAGGTCTCCCTTCTAGGGCCCACAGGTCGCAACGGTATCCTGCGGAGGCTCGGCGAACCCCCGTCGCGAAACCCCAGGACGCTGGCGGACCGACAGGAATCTTTGGCTGCCGGGCTCCATGCTCTATGGACGACCCTGGTGCCGACGCCTGTCTGGGAGCGGGTGCGTGAGAGCTCCCAGGTGCTGCTGATCCCTGATGGACTCCTCCATCGGCTCCCTTTCGAAGCCTTGGTCGTTGAACCCGGCCTCCAGGACTTCGATAGAGCGTTGTTCTGGATCGATCCGGAGGGGGGGCCACCTTTGCGTTATTCCGCGTCTGTCACTTCCCTGGCTGCCCTGTCCGACCGCGCCAGGAATGACGCTTCGGGGGGCGCATCCGTTCTCAGCGTCTCCGATCCAGCTTTCTCTCCAGATCCAGGCGGAGGCACCACGGCCCAAGGACATGCTCAGATGACTCGGGGCGAGTACGAGCGGGCCGGCGGCAGCCTGGCCCGTCTACCCTGGACAGCCGCTGAAACCGAAGCCCTCCTGGACGTTTTCGGCAGCGCAGCGTCCTACGGCGAAGTACTGGCGCTCCGAGGCCGGGAGGCCGTCGAGTCGCGGGTCCGCGTCGAGCTTGCCGGGAAGCGATACATCCACTTGGCGACTCACGGCCTGGTTGACCAGCGCCCGGGCTCGCTCTTCGCCGCCCTGGCGCTGACGCCTCCCGGCCGAGGCGGAGCCACAGCCCATGACGACGGATTCCTACAACTCTATGAGATCTACTCGATGAAGCTCGACTGCAGGCTAGCGGTGCTTTCGGCCTGCCGAACGGCCTTCGGCGCGTCCATGGAGGGTGAGGGTGTTTTCTCTCTGTCCCGCGGCTTTCTCGTAGCGGGTGCGAGGAGGGTCATCGCCAGCCTTTGGCAGGTCTCGGATAAGGCTACGGCCGAGCTGATGGAAAACTACTTCCGTCGGATCGCCAGCGCAGAAGCTCCGGATGCTCAAGCCCCACCCGATTACGCCGAGGCCTTGTGGCTGGCGAAAAGAGAGGTCAGCCGGGCTGGAGAGGGAGCCCGGCGCGATCCCTACTTTTGGGCGCCATTCATCTTGAGTGGCGAGGATTGAGCTACTCGTCTACGGAGAACAGCTCGCCAGCCCCGACGCTGGCCTTATCCGGACCGCAGCCGAGTTGGCCACTTGGATCAACCTTGATGTTGAGGATGGCACCCTCGGTGTTGTCCACGTCGGTGTACCACTCAGCCCCGACGACGTAGGTTTTCCCCTTCTTCAACCCCGAGATGACGATCGCGACCAGGCCCGTCGGCTCGAATGCCAAGGCGCCATTGCCTTGGTCGTCCTTGTTCCAGGAAGTCAGATAAGGCCGCCAGCCGTTGGCTTCGGAGTCGAAGGTCTCCAGGAATACCACCGGAGCGTTGAAAGGATCAAAGGTAAGTCCGTTGTCGCAGATCGTGTCTGTTGCGAGATTCTCCAGGAAGACGCTCTTCTCGGCCACGTAGACATTGTCGATGCGCTGCCCGGGTCGCCTGTCCACCACGAAGCGGAGGGTAGCGGACGCGCCTTGGGCGGTAAATTCAGGAAGATTCGACGGCGTGAACGTCAGAGGACACCAGCCGAAGGGGAACGGCCGGTCCCGGCTGCGCCAATCAAGCTTCGGTGGCTTCCGGGGCTTCGCCTCCGCAACTGCCGTAACGAAGAGGGCAGCTATGCAGGCCAGCAGGAGGGGCAGGATCACTTGCTTCTTCATCAGCGACCTCCTATAAGAGATTTCTCTGATTCTACCCTATCCGGCGCGCCAGCAGAGGGCGGCGTTACAAAGCGGGTTGTAACGAGAGCGCCCGCTCTCTCGCCTGAGTCCTCGCAATCTGTGCGGCCAGGCCGCTCCATCGCATCCTCAAAGGGAGATAGAGCCATATGGCACGCAAGCTCGTCAGCCACTACGCGGTGCTCCACAGGGACGACCGGCTTCCTGCGGGCGCTGCTGCGGACGGTCAACATCCCGGTGAAGCTGGTGACCAACGCCGGGCATGCCCCGCCCTGGTTCATGGCCGACGCCCGCTTTCTCAGCCACGGCGACGATCCCTACAACGCCCTGACCCGGTGCACGCCGCCCTACCCGGCGGGCCTGCTGCTCATCGACCAGGTCAAGGTCGACGCCTGGTTCGGCGCCAACGTCCCGGCCGAGGACAAGGACGACTGCATCGGCCGCCGCACCCGCGAGCTCGCCCTCGTCCACCTCCCCAGCTACATCCTCCACAAGCACTGCGAGGACATCGCCGCCAACCGCGGCCAGGCCGAGAGCGAGGTGTTCGAGGTCTTCTCCAGGAACTACACCGTGGCGCAGCTCGACGCCCGGGACCTCTGGGGCAAGATGGACGACAAGATCGCCAGCTTCGGAGGGTGCGCCAACGTCCCATGAACGGCGCCGTGACCCGGGGCGCCGCGATCCGTTAGACTCCCCGGATGCTCCAGGTCGTTCCCGACGCCGCCGCTGCTGCCAGCACCCGTTCCATGCCCTGGGACCGCCGGGCCCCCGAGCGCCAGGGCCCGCCGTCCGCCTGGGCCCTGCTGCCAGAGGACCTGGCCGCCGGCGGCTGCCCCGGCCGGCCCGAGCACGTGTTCGCGCGGCTGCAGCGCGCCCGCACCTGGCTGCCGGACCGTCTCTTCCTGGCGCGTGACATCCGCGCCTGGCTGGCGGCCCACACCGACCTCTCCCTGCCCCGGATCGTCGACCGGCGCCCGTCGTCCGACGGCTCGACCAAGCTGGTGCTGGAGCTCACGGACGGCCACCGCATCGAGTCGGTCCACATGCCGCGCGGCGGCGACGACCCGCGGATCTCGTACTGCGTCTCGAGCCAGGTGGGGTGCGCCCTGGGCTGTACCTTCTGCGCCACCGGCGCCATGGGGATCGTGCGCAACCTCTCGGCCGGCGAGATCGTCGGCCAGGTGCTGGTGCTGATGCGGGAGCTGGGGCCGCGGCGTGGCGAGCTCCTCCACCTGGTGTTCATGGGCATGGGCGAGCCGCTCCACAACTTGGATAACGTCCACCGCGCCATCACCGTCCTCTGCCATCCCGAGGGGACGCTGCTGTCGGCGCGCCGCATCACGGTCTCCACCGCCGGCTTGGTCTCCGGCATCGAGCGGCTGGCGCGGCTGGAGCCGCGGCCGCAGCTCGCCGTCTCGCTCAACGCCACCACCGACGCCGCGCGCTCGGCCACCATGCCGATCAACCGCGCCTTCAACCTCGCCCGCCTCCGCCAGGCTCTCGACAACTGGCAGCTCAAGCCGCAGGAGCGCTTCGTCTTCGAGTACGTGCTGCTCGCCGGGGTGAACGACACCGAGGAGGACGCCGACCGCCTGGCCGCCTGGCTCGGCGACCTCCGGCGCCGCCACAACGTCAACCTCATCCCGATGAACGAGCACGAGCACGCCCCCTTCCGCGAGCCCGCCGAGGAGCGCCTCCAGGCCTTCGCCCGCCGCCTCCACGAGCACGGCTGCTTCATCACCGTGCGCCGCAGCCGCGGCCGCGACGTCCAGGGCGCCTGCGGCCAGCTCGTCCGCCGCGAGCTCGCCTGAGGGCCCCAGCCGGCAGCAGCACAGGTACGTTTCTTGCTAAAATTTCAGGGCGTCCTGTATGCGTTCAGTTCGAGCGATCGGACTCTGGCTGGAAAGGAGCCCTCGAGAGTGGACACCGATGCCCTGCGGCGGGAGATGCGGGAGATCACCGAGCGATACGGTGACTGGACGGATCACAACATTCACATTTGCGATGATCTCTATACCATCAGCCCGGACGTCGTTTCGACCCGGCTGCGGCGCCTCGTGCAGATCGTCTCCGATATCGCGCAGGAACCGCTTGCGAACCTCCGGGTCCTCGACCTCGCCTGCCTCGAAGGGCTCTATGCCATCGAGATGGCGCGCCAGGGGGCGCAAGCCGTGGCCATCGAGGGGCGAGAGTCCAGCATCGAGAAGGCGCGGTTCGTCCAGCGGGCTCTGGGGCTCGATCGATTGACCCTCTGCCAGGACGACGTCCGCAATCTCTGCGCCGAAAAATATGGCGAGTTCGACGTCGTGCTCTGCCTGGGCATCCTCTATCACCTGGATACTCCCGACGTCTTCCGGTTCGTCGAGAACATCGGCCGGGTCACCACCCGCTTCGCGGTCATCGACACCTATGTCAGCGCCGCCAGCAAAGAGGCCCGCGAGTGGGGCGGCCGTTCCTACTGGGGCCGGGACATCTTCGAGCATTTCCCCAACGACCCCACCGACGAGCGCATGAAGCGCGTCTGGGCGTCGCTCGACAACCCGAAGAGCTTCTGGCTGACCCAGCGCTCGCTCTACAACCTGCTCCTCGCCTGCGGCTTCACCACGGTCTACGAATGCCAGGTCCCCGCCGACGTCCACCGGCCGGCCGACCGCGTGACCCTCGTCGCCATCAAGGGCAGGCCGCAGACCCTGCTGTCGACGCCCAAGGTCAACACCCTGCCCGTCGCCTGCTGGCCCGAGGTCTGGAAGCCCCGGGTCTCCCCCGACCAGGACCCGCGCGTCCAGATCTCCAAGCGGCTGAGCCACATGGTGCCCTCCGTGGTCAAGCAGCCGGCGAAGGCGCTCCTGCGGTCCCTGGGGCTGATGGCCAAGGAGCCCCAGCCCTGGCGGGCCGAGCCCCGGCCGCCTCGCGCGCCCCTCAAGGATTAGCTGACGGCGACTCTTATCGACAATTGCGAATAGGTTTGATAGGGTACCTCCCAGCAGTCATTTCGACAGCCTGTTCGGGGAGGTGCGGAAGGTGCTGGGACTTGCCACGGCCGCCGGGCGGCTTCGCCGGGCCGTATCGTCTGTCATTCTCGCCGCGCTGGCGCTGATCCCTCTGGGTATTCCTTTCGGCGCGGGTCCTGCCCTTGCCCACGAGGGGACCCACCCCACGGGAGAGACCGCGGGGACCAGCTTCTTCACCGTCTCCCCCTGCCGCGCGGTGGATACGCGCAACGCCGCTGGCGCGTATGGCGGCCCCGCCGTGGCGCCGGGACCCAAGCGGGTCTTCGTCCTCGCCGGGCGTTGCGGGGTGTCGACCGGCGCCACCGCGGTTTCGGTCAACATCACGGTGGTGCTGCCGAGCGCCGCCGGGCACCTGACGGTCTTCCCGTCGGGCGCGACCCAGCCGGTGGCGTCCACGATCAACTACGCGCCGGGCCGGGTGCGGGCCAACAACGCGATCCTGACCCTCGGCACGGACGGCGGCGTGGCGGTGATCACCGGCCAGCCGGCGGGCAGCGTGCACGTCCTCATCGACGTCAACGGCTACTTCGCCGACGGCGCCACCGACGTCACGCGCGCCGCTCCGCCGCTCGCCAGCCCCTCCCCCGGCCTCCACACCGGCACGCAGAGCATCTCCCTGACCACCAGCACGGCCGGCGCCCAGATCCGCTATACGGTGGACGGCAGCGAGCCGACCTCCACCACCGGCACGCTCTACAGCGGCCCGTTCCTGCTGCCGGCCACCGCGACGGTCAAGGCCATCGCCTACAAGACCGGCCTGACCGACAGCCCGGTGTTCTCCGGCCTCTACAGCATCGACGCGGAGGCGACGCTGTTCGTCGCCACGCTGACGCCGCAGTCGCCGGCACAGACCCCGGCTCCG
>Ga0196965_1000647_pt1 | contig 17664 bp, 14 predicted proteins | sample S1_20metaG_FD_148668 | JGI IMG/M metagenome (GOLD analysis project Ga0196965, IMG submission 148668) | Soil microbial communities from Anza Borrego desert, Southern California, United States - S1_20 | ecosystem: Environmental > Terrestrial > Soil > Desert | place: USA: California | collected... | reverse complement strand
CGTTGACTCCAATTGAACCGCAGGCTTCACCCCTTGTGGTGCTCCCCCGCCAATTCCTTTAAGTTTCAGTCTTGCGACCGTACTCCCCAGGCGGCAAACTTAACGGCTTCCCTGCGGCACTGAGTTAGCAATAAGCCAACTCATCACCGAGTCTGCATCGTTTACAGCTGGGACTACCCGGGTATCTAATCCGGTTTGCTCCCCCAGCTTTCATCCCTCACCGTCGAGCGCGTTCTGGCAAGCCGCCTTCGCCACTGGTGGTCTTCAATGGATCAACGGATTTTACCCCTACCCATCGAGTACCGCTTGCCTCTCCCGCCTCCTAGCTCTATAGTATCTTCCGCAGCCCATCTGTTAAGCAGGTGGATTTAACGGAAGACTTGTAGAACCGGCTACGGATGCTTTAGGCCCAATAAACGTCCCGACCACTCGGGGTGCTGGTATTACCGCGGCGGCTGACACCAGACTTGCCCACCCCTTATTCTGCACCATTTTTAGAGGTGCCAAAAGATCTCCTTAACGGAAATCACTCAGAGTAACCCTGTCAAGCTTTCGCCTATTGCAGAGGTTTCGCGCCTGCTGCGCCCCATAGGGCCTGGGCCCTTGTCTCAGTGCCCATCTCCGGGCTCCTCCTCTCAGAGCCCGTACCGGTTACAGGTTTGGTGGGCCATTACCTCACCAACAGCCTGATCGGCCGCAGTCCAATCCAGGGGCCATATAGGTTTAAGTCATTACCCATTCCAGAAGTGATGACCTATCGCGGTTTATCCTCAGTTTCCCGAGGTTATCCACGTCCCCTGGGCATGTTGACTACGTGTTACTGAGCCGTATGCCACATATTGCTATGTCGACTCGCATGGCTTAGTCCCACTCTGATAGCAGTCGGGTCCGGCAGGATCAACCGGAGTCAATGGCAATAAAGAATTATTATTATTTTTATAGTTGTGACCTTTTTACAGTCACAATAATATAATAATAGTAATAATATCAATACTGCCTTGTATCCGTGTGTTAATCACTACTTTATTTTCTAAAATGATATTGCGTATTATCACAATAACATTTTAGAGTCCCTTGGCTTGCTTTACTTTTTTTTGTAAATTAGTCAAAGCATCTTTAGGACATTTATTGAGTTTCTCTCTTGATTGTTAAATGACATCAATATACAAAATAATATTTCAAACGAAACGAGAGAAATATTCTATTGTTTATAGTATCAGATAACCAAACAAGAAAGTGAAAAGAGTACGATCGAAAAACTAGATTGAATCTATAAAGGTACATTAATTCTTTCTATTGGATCATCTTTAATGCAATCATAATTACATATAGCTTTTGCTTGCATCTTTAATGATTATCTATTTATCTTTTTTTCGATTGTCTTTTTATTATCATATCATCTATCTGATCATTCCAATGTCAGATTCAATCTATCAGGTCAGCACTGATATGTTGATTGAACCTCCCTTATTGAAATCTGTTTACTATTAGATTTATCCATATCTGCAACCATATTTTTTTATGTGCGGTTGCCATACTACATCTAAATCGTTATCATTTCTTGATTATTGTCAAGAGCGCACCTGGAGGTCTGTAAATCACATTATGGCATTAGCCAACTTCATTACCGACGCCGCCTTTTATCTGGGATGCGTTCATTACAATTTAGATAATTGATAATATTAACTTTGGCATTGAGGTTTTGACGAAAGACAAACTCATTGGCATATGGCAAAATTTGCCTTTATAATGTCATACACTCTTTAGCATCTTTTAATCAAAGTTTGAATAAGGAATTGGGTGGTGGTGGTGTTGCCATACACACCATACATGGTATTTCTTAATTGAAATAATCCTATAATCTGGTTCTAATTTTAAATTATAATTATAGAAAGGAGAAGTACAAAAAATTATTAATAGTATTGCTTGTAGAAAACAAATAAAAGATTCTGCAAATTGACTCTTAATTAAGATGAAATTTGACGATTATCTAGAGTTATATAAAACTAAAACTTTCGAATCTATGAACCTATACTCTCAGGCTAGAGAAATCTTTCCTGGCGGAGTAAGTCATAATATAAGATTTTTTAAACCATATCCATTCTTTACTCAAAAATCAAAGGGTAAATTTTTGCAAGACGAGGATGGAAATAAATACTTAGATTTTTGGAATGGCCACTGGGCCCTAATACTAGGCCATTCTCCCCCCCGTGTTATGAAAAAATTGCGAAAGCAATTGAAAAATGGCACCCTTTTTGGGACTGTTAATAAAGCAAGTTTAAAACTTGGATGGGAAATCAATAAAGCTATACCTTCTGCAGAAAATATTAGGTTTTGTAGTACAGGCTCAGAAGCTACTATGTATGCTATTAGATTAGCAAGATCTGCTACCGGAAAGCGGGTTATCGCGAAAGTTGAGGGTGGATGGCATGGCTTTAATACAAACCTTTTGCAATCGGTAAATTATCCATATGAAGTAGATGAAGGATTAGGTTTGATAGAGGATGAAGGACATTTTGTAGAATCCCTGCAATTTAATGACTTAGAAAGGTCATTGAAGGTGCTAGAATCAATAAAAGATGATTTAGCTGCGATAATAATTGAACCAGTACTTGGTGGAGCAGGATGTATATTGCCTCAAAGCGGTTATCTACAAGGCTTACAAGAGTTTGCACATAAAAACGGCAGTCTCTTTATCTTAGATGAAATAGTAACTGGTTTCAGATTTTCCTATGGTGCAGCCATGGATGCCTTTACACTTGATCCCGATTTATTTACTTTAGGCAAGATTATCGGTGGAGGTTTGCCTATCGGGGCAGTTTGCGGAAGAAAAGATATTATGAAATTAGCTGATGCTACTATAGAAGGAGATAAATCCTCATATTGTTCTATAGGAGGAGGAACATTTTCGGCTAATCCTCTAACAATGAAAGCTGGATATAATACTCTGAAGGTATTAAAAAAGAACTCCAATATTTATGATAAACTAAACACATTAGGAGAGATTAGTAGGAATGGACTTACAAAATTATTTAATGAACTAAAAATAAGTGCACAAGTTACTGGGATAGGATCATTGTTCATGGTTCATTTCTTAAATGACAAAGTAAAGACTATAAACAATGCTTTAGATGCGGCCTTATCAAATAAGGAAATGCTCTATAATTATAATTTGGCATTGATGGCAAATTATAACATATTCTTTTTGCCTGGAAAAATGGGAGCATTTTCAAATGCAAATGACCGGAAGGATGTAGATAAGTTAATCGAATCAACTAGGAAAATCTTTGAAAGTGTTAATAACAAGAAGATCTAGTGGGAACTTAATTATCCTTCCTCAATATGTCTAATTCTCTCTCCACAAAGCTCTTTTTTTGGCAATTAGCATAAAAAATCCAAAGTAAATAGCTTGAACGAGTAGTCCCAAATATATAGACCAACCGTCAGGAATAGGAAAGCCCATAGAATATTGCAACATCAATGAAGCATGAGTTGTTGGTACAAAATAAGAAACTATTTGCAAGGGTTCAGGCAAGGTACTTATCGGATAAAACACCGGGGGAACTACTGCTATTACCACATTAACAAATGAGATAAGCTGTGTAGCATTTCGCATGTGAAGCATGTGTGATGACAAAAAAAAACCGATGGATGACATGGTCCCCCAAATTAATATCACATTTAATAGGAGTAAGGGAATAAATGCTATAGAGGTAGAAAAAAATGCGGCTAATGTAATCAAAACAATTAGAGCAGGTAGCCCGTACAAGAGTTCTGAAAATGCTAGTCCAAGCATATAAGTAATCGGCGATACAGGGGAAGCAACAAAGACATCTTGCATTTTATATTCAATTTTGTATAAAGAGATATCTTGACCCAAAGCCAATCCATATCCAACCAAGGCCATTACCAAACTTCCGGCTACTGCAAACTGTACATACTGCCCGTTACTAACAACAAATAATATAAATAATAAAGAGAATGGAGATATAGCAGTAAATACCAAGGATAAAGGGTTTCGTCGAAGCCATAAGAACCCGGTTACGTATGCGATTAGAAAAATTTGATTAACCAAGTTAAGGATTCCACTATTCAACCTTGCTTACAATTACCTATTCTTTGTCCATTCATATATTTTAAGCATTGATTAGATACAGGTACCACCAAGAACCCAAATTGTAATAACTAAATTAACGCTATATATACGGAAATACTCTGGTATATAGTATATTCATATGCATAATACTGGTCATTTAAATTCCTTGAAGCCAGATCTCATTGAAAAAATTACACTAATTAATACAAAAAAAGTATCCAAAGTGGGACAATCCATGCATACGGCCGTATCGCTTTCACAAAATAACTCAATTAATTACAATAAATCTTTTAATTTTTGGATCGAAGCATACGGTTGTTCTGCCAACTTTTCAGATATGGAAATGATTTCAGGCACATTACAGCAAAAAGGATTTAATCTTGTTACCAAGCCGGAGCTTGCAGATATCAACTTAATCGTTACATGTTCAGTTAAAAGCTCCACTGAACACAAAATGATCAATAGAATAAAGAGTCTAGGTAAGATGGATAAGCCTCTAGTGATAGCTGGTTGTTTGCCAGCGGCAGATGAAAGAATGGTAAAATTTCTCAGTCCCGAGGCTAGTTTGATAGGTCCGGATTCTATACAATCCATAACAGAAGTAACATACTCCGCTCTGAAAAGTCAACGCATGACAAAGTTATCCAGGACAAATCAAGAGAAAATTAATTTACCTAAAGTCAGGTTAAATCCCATTATTAGTATTATACAAATTTCAACTGGGTGTCTAAGTGAATGTACCTTCTGTCAAACGAAACTTGCAAAAGGAAATTTAAAGAGTTTTAGAATCGGAAAAATCATAAACCAGATTAATTCAGACATTGAGCTCGGAAGTAAGGAAATTTGGTTGACTTCAACAGATAATGGCTGTTATGGTTTAGATATTGGAACTAATATAGTAAATTTGCTCAGAAGGTGTGAGCAATTAGACAGATATTTCAAAATCAGGCTGGGAATGCTAAATCCCATGTATTTAAAAAACCTGAACGACGATATTTGCAGTATTTATTCAACGAGTAATAAGCTCTTTAAATTTATTCATATTCCTATTCAGAGCGGCAGTGAATCAGTCCTAAGAAAAATGAAGAGAGGTCATACAATAAACTCACTTATGGAATTAATTGACATCCTTAAGAGTAACATACCTGATATCACTATTGCGACAGACATAATAACCGGATTCCCTACCGAGACTGATGAAGATTTTGAAGATACTTTGAAAGTAATAAGAAATATAGAGCCCGATATAGTCAACTCGTCAAAATTTAGTTCTAGGCCTGGGACGTTGGCTTCAAAGATGGTGAAAGTTAAGGATAAAACTATTTCAAAAAGGTCGGAAATGCTTCATAAATTAATTAAGACGATTGCGTTTAAAAATAGCTCAAAGTGGAAAGGTTGGAAGGGTGAAATCCTCCTTGATGACATAGAAAACGGGTTATTAAAAGGAAGAAATGATTATTATAAATCAATTGCTTTAACCGAAGATCCTCATAATGTACTCTATGATAACCTCGGCAAACAAAAAAAGAACAACCATAGGGAGCTCCATACTGACAGAAAGAACTCTCATGGAGATCTCATATACAAAAGGAATTTGCTCTTCAATAACCCACTTATAGGTAAAAGAATAATTGTAAAGGTATTTTCAAATTCAAACCATACATTAAACGCCATCCCATTGGAAATAGTAGAATAAAAGAAAACAGAGATAACACTTTTATCTATCGATCAGGTTTTGTTAATGACCATTGAATAATACGAAGAAATTTAATAGTTGTATAATTGGGGTTGGAGATGCTGGCAGTAGAATTACAATGGACTTGACCAATAAAGTAAATTCTGATTACGTATTGTTAACAAATAGCGCCATAAAATCAAAGGACTCTGACAGAGTCATTGAAGTCAATATAGGAAACATAATTAATCCTTCTCCTGAGATAATAAGGAAGGCGTTCCTAGATACTGGTAACGATATATTGAGAAAAATCTCCGAATATAAATCAATAATCATTATAGGAAATCTTGCTTCTAAATTTGGAGCTGCGATATTACCAATTTTAGCTCAAATTATTGGGACGGAAAAGAAGTTAGAAATAGTTTGTGTAGTCTTTTTACCATTTGGTTTTGAAAAGGAAAAGCTATTTCGATGTGGAGTATCGTTATCACTATTGAGTGGCTATATTGAGAATATTATTGTTATAGATAATGATGCAGTACTTAGAAATAGCGAAGAAATACCACTGGAGGAACACTATAATTCAATTAACCAAGTCGTCTCTGACATTATAATAGAGTCATTGAACAAATGCTTTCCTCTAAAATTTAACTTAGTTACTACTAGTGGTAATAATATTCTAAAAATAAAAGATGCTTTCATAGATACAATGGCTTCTTTATCGGAGAAAGTTAATTTATCACAAGTACAGAAATATTCTCTTTACCTTTACCAATCATCTGAAAAGATATCTATTATCAAAAATGTAATTGAATCTATGAACAATTTACTTCCACACGCTGAACAAGATATAAACTTGGCTTTAAACCGTAGTGGTCGAACAAGATGTCATATTTTAGTAAAAACAGATCATAAAGTTATTTCTTTGTATGATCCTTTGAATCATTTAATCCCAAAAGATAATGTTTTGGATTTTGAACCCGAAATAGCAATGGATGAGGGAGTAAAACTGGATAAGATCAGAGACTTAGAATCCACACTTGCATTTCGATAGAACCTAGCACATTAAATTTAGAACTAACATATTTTAAAGTGTTTTTCGTTTGAAAATAAAAAGAGAATACATCAAGGATTTTATCTAGAGTACAAAAGAAAATTAGGTTTTTGTTGTTTTTTTATCAATATCACTGATTGTAGTTTTGGTATTGGTGTCAGAGTCGGAATTCTCCAAATCTTTATTTTCTTGATCTTCTTTGTTGGCTTCCCCTGACTTTTCTCTAGATTCATTATCTAGTAATATATCTTCATACAATGAAACTATCACTTGGTCATCTTCATCCTTTATAATCCTAACACGAACTTTTCGTGGAGGATTAGTTTTTCCTCTTTCCCAAATATACCTATTTAATTCCTGGTCGATTTTAATTTGGGTACTTTTCATATGCTTTATTGCAAATTCTTTAATCATATTTATGACACGATCAGTTCGTTTATGTTTTGGTGTTAGCCAAGCTTTACTAAAATTTATTGTATATATTCTTGCTAAAGTATCTTCAACATTTGACATTCTTGTTCCCTCCTAATCCTTATCCGATATTCACATCCGACCTACGCCAAGACCTCCGTTTTGGATTTGTCCTAACTTGTCTATGCGTCCGAATAATGATCCAGGCTGGCACCGGTCTATTCTGTTTTAGTTTCTTCAATAATCTAATTTTTCTAGTAGTATTCTTGCGGGCAGCCATGATAATTATCATTGAATATAACCTATTTTTAAGTGTTAACCCAGCATGTTCTGATAATATAATCTTATAGAGCAAGCAAAAATGTCTTACTCAAAACGATAAGACTATTAATCTTTGTATCCTTCACTAATATAGTTTGTATACTTGTGAAACCTGCTTTAACTTTCTAAGATCAATCTATAGCAAGAAACAGATGAAAAAGATCACAAAAATATCAGAATCTGACGGAAATAATCAATGCATGTGTAGTTATCACAAGAAATTAGTTGATAGTTTTAAAACATAGTATCATTACTTTGTATTTGAAATTATAGGTTCAAGTTCAATTCGATCACCTACGTTAACGTTAAACTTATTTGTGAAGTTTGAAACAACTTCGAGTACATATAAAGAATCATATTTTGGAGTATGTGAAGGACAAGGTAGCAAGAAAAAACATGGTTCAAGATTCCTTTCAATATGAACAATCTTACCTTCAGTATCTATCCATATTATATCTATCGGAAATTTCATATCTTTCATCCAAAAGGAATGTTTATTTGGAGTATCAAAAATAAACAACATGCCTTCATTTTCTTTCATAAACTCTTTTATGGCTAGTCCTTTTGATTGGTCGCTTGGTGTTTGAGCCAATAATACATTGAGGGTCATGTTTCCTACTTTTACAATTGAGGTATTATTTTCGTTTATTTGTGATGTTGAAGATAGGCCAGAATCATCCGAAGCATAGGAAAATATTGCAATATTCATTAAATAAAAATAGCTCATGAACAAAGCGATAAATAGTATTATTTTCAATATTTCCAATGGAACGGACCCAGCATTTAAAGATACAATTTTTATAATTTATTGAGAGAGAAGGATAATGGAATGTAATTGTAGATGTATAAATTGTAAGAGTCCGGACTTGACTAGCAAAGATTCATCTCAAAGGATGGTTATGAAGATTCACATCATACTTGCCAAAGTTGTAGAACTCATTTCAATCATCTTGATGGGGAACAATATACCAATTGTGAAATATGTGGTTTTGAAAAAGGTGAAGAATTAAAAAAAAATAGTTTATGAAACTAGTTTTTCTTTTGACATTGCCTGATCGAATTGCTCAGCCGTCATAAGGCCGCGTTCCAAAACTATATCTCGGATCTTCCTGTTACTTGAGAGAGATTCTTTATAAACCTCTGCTGCTTTGAGGTAACCTATTATAGGATTCAAGAGTGTTACAAGTACTGGACTCTTCTCAACATATGATTCTAGCTTTTGTTTGTTAGCGCGTATTCCATCAATCATGTTTTTAGCGAAAATGGGTAGGAAATTTGTTAACATGTCGGTAGAGTCTAAAACCGATTTCACAATTCCTCCCAACATAACGTTAAGCTCAAATTGACCGCCTTGTGCAGCAAAACTAACTGCCAAGTCGTTTCCAACGACTATATAACAGATCATGTTTAGACTTTCTGATAACGAAGGGTTTACCTTACCAGGCATTATCGATGAGCCTGCATGAACTGCAGGAATTGTTATTTCTGAAAATCCTGCCATAGGGCCAGAAGCCATCAATCTTATATCGTTTGATATCTTTGTAAGCTCAAGAGCGAGATTTTTGATAGCAGAGGAACAATTGGCCACTTCAAGTTTACTTTGTAAAGAAAAAAATAGATTTTGAGATGGCTTCAAAGGAAGCCCAGATATTCTTGCAAGATTTGCCACGACCAAATTCTGATACCCTTTTGGAGTATTGGCTCCTGTTCCCACTGCTGTACCCCCTAATGCTATAAAGTTAAGTTGATCTAGTGATGCCTGAATAAAGTCTTTACATTTTTTTATTGCGGAAACATAGGCACCAAATTCATTACCTAAAGTAACTGGGATAGCATCCATTAAATGAGTTCTTCCTATTTTGATATCGTCGCTGAATTCCAGAGATTTTCTTTCAAGTGACTTGATCAAAACATCGAGAGAATTAATGAGATCTAAGCAATTCATTATTATTGCTAGATGAATGGCAGTCGGGGAAGTATCATTGCTGGATTGAGACATATTTACATGGTCATTAGGGCTAATAATGTCATATTCACCTTTTCTTTTTCCAAGAATTTCTAGGGCTCTATTAGCTATAACTTCGTTGCAATTCATATTAAAAGCGGTACTCGCACCAGAGTTTAGCGTTTCGATTACAAATTGCTCAGATAATTTCCCATTCAATATTTCATCACAGCTTTGAATAATTGCATTTGCTAATTCAGATGGTAATACCTCCAAGTCTTTATTTGTAATAGCTGCCGCCTTTTTAATCATGACAAATGCTTTTATGAAATTTCTGTGAGGTGGTAACATCGTTATTTGATATTGTTCTTTCGCTCTCGCAGTGAATGGACCATAATATGCATCAATTGGTACTTTAATTTCTCCCAGTGAGTCTTTATCGATTCTAAATTCTTGCGACATAAATCTCAAAATTAGCGAGGGATATTAAAACGTGTTTGATTTGCAATATTTTGTACAGCGGCTATTTTCATCTTATAAAGTATAAAAATAAAATTTTATTTTTTTAAAAATCTGGTACGTTGAGATTTTTAAACTAAGTAATTAAGAAAAGTTTGATTATTTTTACAATATTTTTATCTTTTCTATTTTTTTATGATAAGAAGTAACTAAAAAAAAATAATTATAATAAATTATAGAGTTTGACTTAAGCAGGCTCTGATATTGATCAAACTTGACAATATCACATAAAGGTATATTTATATCGAGTATTTATATACCCAAGGAAAAGAAAGAATGCCCCAAACAAAGCCTATGGTAAGTATTGAAAACGTTGTAGCATCTGCAACGGTCAATCAAACTGTAAATTTAAATTTGATTACTCAGATATTTCCTGACGTAGAATATCATCCAGATCAGTTTCCAGGTTTAGTATTTAGATTAAAAGCTCCTAAAACAGCAACCCTGATCTTTAGTTCCGGCAAGATGGTCTGTACTGGAGCTAAATCAGAAGAGCAGGCAATTAAAGCTGTAAGAAATGTAGTGCAAAAACTAAGAAAAGGTGGAATTCCGATTGAGAACGACCCGATTATTGAAATACAAAACATAGTCGCATCTGCAAGTCTTGGGGGTAAAATTCATCTTGAATTAGCCGCAAGAATACTACCAAGAAGTATGTACGAACCAGAACAATTTCCCGGCCTTATTCATAGAATGTTGGATCCTAAAACGGTGATTCTGCTATTTGCAAGCGGCAAGCTGGTTTGTACTGGTGCAAAGAAAGAAACCGAGGTATATCGTGCTGTTACTAATTTACATACTCTGTTAGAGGAAAAGAACCTCATGATCTACGAGAGTTAATAGTGAAGAATTTCTTCCCTAATGCTATCGTAATCATTATTACTTATTCTATTGTTATTTTTCAATATTTCCACGGCATTAACGACTGAAATGACACTATCAATTTGAAGGTTATGTTTCTTAAAATTTTCAGCAGCACCTTGTTGTCTATCTATGATTACAATAGCACGATTTGTCGACGACTGTTCTGAAATTGTTTTCAACGCAGAAAGCAATGAATTGCCACTCGTTACTACATCTTCAATGAATAAAACCCTTGATCCAGGCTTTATTTCACCTTCAATTTTTTTTTGAGTTCCATAATCTTTTGCATCTTTTCTTACATAGATATGAGGTTTGAAGAGCTCATATGCTAGAGAAGAACCAAATATGGTTCCTGATGTGGGAATCGAACAAATACAATCAAACTCATCTAAACCAATACGAGATAGGACAATACTTTTAAGAAGAGTTATAGTCTTCCTAAAGTATACAGGATAGCTCTGTAGTATCCTCAAATCAATATAAAAATGACTACTTCGGCCGCTTGATAGAATGTAATTGCCAATTCTCATAGCACGGTTATCAAACAAAAAGGTTACGAGTTCATTCTTTAACTCATTCATACTGTCGTATTCTTTCAAAGTAGAAAATATAGAAAGTGTTTGATTTAATAAGTTACATGTTTTTCTAATCCATATTATGCCAGAGATATGGTTAGGTTATGGAGATTCCGAAATTATACTTGATATCAAATATGAAAATATTTTGAATATAATTAGTCCCAATATTAACAAAATGGATTTAGACGCTATACGAACTAACATAAATAACAAAGTTAAGTTACAAGAATCGACTCTAATTCTTGTAACAACTCCTTTTCCTCAGATGACGGTCATAATCAAAATCATTCAAGAATTGGCTATAGAATTAAAGATAGATTCTGTAATAGCATATGTTCTATCAAAACCCTTTTCACTTCGATTACGACAAGATATTTCAAAGGGGGCTATAGATGTTACAAGAATTACATCAGATGAGATTATGGATAAAATGTCCTCCTACAAGAACATTATATTAATTGATAAGATAGAGTATGACCCAATTTTTGGTTTCACCGGTATTCCTCCTAAATTGGTAAAAGAGTGTTACCCGCAAGTCATGAACGAGATTTACGCGTCAATTTTAGGTGAGTTACCAAATCCAGGACAGTCAGGAGAAGCATTAAAAATTTCAATGGAGATGTCATCAAAAATAAATTGTCAAATGATCCATGTGATAGCAGATAATACAGGTATCGATACCCTATATATAGGTGATAATAGTCAATCTTTCGCAAATATCATCGATATCTTTAAAGAAAAGACTACTGTACCAAGTGAAGTTTCTAAATCTGCATTCATTTCGGGTAATTCAACCTATTTAACTCAAATGACATTAGGCGACAGTCTGAATTTATTATGGAACAATTACCAGTCAGTGATGGATGGTGGAACTATTGTTTTACTATCGGAAAACAAAGGAGGAATAAACGAAGGGGCATTATTAAAATATGTGGAAGGTAGACTTGACCTCAATGGTTTGGATAAACATAATTACATAAACGAGCTAGAACATATTAACTATCTGCAATTACTTAACAAAAGATTCGAAATAGTGTTAATTTCGACGTTGCCTCAGATTTATATAAACAAATTAGGAATAAAATCAGTATCAAAGATAAGAGACGGTTTAGATGGAATTATTAAAAGATACGGAAAATTTTCAAAATCAAATATTATTCCAAATTCGGAAATTACGATGGTGTCTAAAAAATCTAGTTTAGATTAATTCACAGTATCAATTTTACAGTAAAAAGGTTTCACTAATTTCTTTATAATCTAGCGATTAGAAATCTTGCTGATGACATTCCTAATTTCTGAAACGGTGGCGCTTGTTTTGAATCCCGTAGAAGAAAAAATAGTTAGGCTTGAAGGATGACCTTCTTCCTGCAAACCTTGAACAATTTTACCAATAGCTAGAGTGCTGCTTCTTAATAACTTACCAAACTCATCGCTTAAAAAGTGAAACGGAATACTGTCGATTTCTCTTTTTGCAATAGTGAAAAATTTTTCGGCAATTTCATTAGATGCATAATAAATGTCATCGTATTGGATAATTTTTTTTTGTTCATCTCTAATATTTTTGATCACTGCATCAATCAAGTTCTTGTCATATATTTCTGAAATCCATAATGGGCCAGCTAATCTACTTCGTCTAAGGCAATTTTGACATTTTGTATCAGTTCCACAATATTTTGTCATTTGTCTATGACCGCAGTTCGAACAGTGCTCGATATAACCAATATTTTCGTGCACTCTGTTGGCTAAGCGATTACTCTTGTTTACTCTACAGTATACTCGAATATAGTTTCTGTAAGAATGTGCAAAAACGGGTTTAATACTCAAATCAAGTCTTGAAGCCACCAATGCAATACAAGATAAAAGGATTCGTGTACCAATCTCTAAAGAATATTTTGTGCGGTTAGGAATTCCATAATATTTTCGGTGGCATACTTTTGGATAAACTCCCAATAAAACAGCGGTATCTGTAGCCGTTATTGAAATTAATCCACCGTTTTCGATAGAACGAAGAACACAATCAAGGTATTGTACTGGTGACCCAAATGGATCGAGATCAATGATTGTACCTCTCTCGGAATGATCAACGAAATTTTGCAGAAATTTGCAAACATCATTATTAGAATATAAACATTTGTAAAAGACATTATTAAGTACTGCACTGGACTTTGCACTTTGAATCGCTGCAATATTGAAGTCATTAAAAATCACTTTACTTACTTTTGGAATTTCCTTTGCAACCCTTAGACCCCTAGAACCAACTCCGCTTAACGAATCAATGAATGATATTTTCTTTTGATAATTTTGTATAAAATTTTTGTAAAGCATAATTGAAACATCTCTATTAAATTTTGCAGCTGGATTGAAAAAAGCGGGAAATTTAGACGGCTCTTTTTGCTCAAGTGAGTGAGAAGGAACTAATATTTGTGTATCACCTTCTTTTACTATAGTCCAGGATTTTGATGTGTAGTTTTGTTCCAAAATTTTAAGAGAAATCATCCTACTTATTTAGATTCGTGAATGACCACTTGGAAAATTTTTATTTTTTCAAAGACTAATTTCAGGACATGTTAATACATGAATATTTGCACACAACTGTTCCGACATTTTAAGTAAAATCTATGGATATCAGATCTCTAAATACTAATATTTAATTTTTTAACTAAGAATATATATATGAATTGCAATTATATCCTAACCTAATTGTTACTAGGCGGAGTAGATGAAGCTGGTCGTGGATCAGTAATAGGACCGCTGGTAATAGCAGGCATATCTGTGGATAATGATGCAATCGATTATTTACGGAGTGAAGGAGTATGTGATTCAAAAAAGTTAACTTCTAGAAAAAGAGAATTACTATATCCAAAAATCATTTCATTATCCAAATCTGTTTATGTTTGTAGAATTGATCCACAAACAATTGATTTGTATGTACATCAAAAAAAATTAAATTTATTAGAGTCCAAATTCATGACTATAGTCTCAGATAACCTAAAAGCTGACAAGATAATTATAGACGCATGTGATGTTAATTTGGAAAGATTTAAACACAATATCACGGAAAACGTTAGAAACACTTCAGCTAAGATATATTGCTTTCATAAGGCCGATACTGATAACGTGGTAGTTTCAGCCGCATCTATCATTGCCAAGGTGACCAGAGATAGACAAATAGCAATAATTGAAAAAAAACTAAACGAGCGAATAGGTTCGGGCTATCCATCTGATCCAATGACTAGACTATTTATCAGAAACAATATCAAAAATGCATTGATTAAAGAATATATTAGATTTTCATGGTACCCAGTCAAGTGTCTTTTAACAGAAATTACTCAAACAAAAATCTTTTAGGACAAGTAAAGATGATTTCAGGTCAGCCCACGAATTTTGCATGAATTAAGGAATGGTCTTTGTCAAATGGCTCTAAGTTTACTGTTTGAATAATGTTAAAATTGTTTCGCTCCAATTTCTTTGCTTCATTTTTAGTTACTTGTTTTGGGTCCATCAATACGTCGATGCTTCGAGTTTTTATTATAATCACTAAATGGCCGCCTTTTTTTAAGTAACTTTTACAATTATTTATGGCAATATCAGTTTGGTCGGGTTGAGCAATATCAGAATAAACGACGTCTACCAATCCGTAGTACGAATAATAACGTAAATAGTCTCTAGCGTCCATCAAAATCGGAATTACGTTTTTTCTTCTCGAGGCCACGTTTTCTAGAAATTCCCGTGCCACCCTGGCTGAGGGCTCTACTGCAAATACTACTCCTTTATTTCCCACGATGTCTGATACATGGCTTACAGTAGTACCTGTGGAGGCGCCTAAATACAGAACGGATGACGATTCTTTAATAGGATTGTCTTCAAGATTTTTCAGAATCGCAGCTGCTAATTTGCTTCTAAATGGTTCCCAGATTCTATACTCTAAGTCATCTAATTTAATCAACTTCTCGCCATACACACTTTTTTCTGTGTCCAAGTTTTGTGTTGCTAAATAACGTTCCTTTGTATTATCAATTAGCATGACGAATGAACCATTGTCAAATTTTTTATAAAGTGATAAACTATTCATTACTTTTATCCTTCCTACACATTCTCATACCTTATTTTTTATTAGACTTGTGAAATCTTTTCTTGAATTTGTTCTTTTTGAATCTAAATTCGCCATCTCGCTCTCTATCACCATCTCTACGATTATCGTAATTCCTTCCTTTATTTTTATTGTATGTACTGTTGCGCTCGCCTCTTCTAAAGCCCTGTGTTTGTTGATGAATCCTCTTCTTTTGTGGTTCGGATGGTTCCTTATACTTTGTTTGAATTTCTGAAATACGATCAGTCAATTTGGTTGACAATGTTCTATTCGTTAGTGGATTTCTACCATATAGGTCGATCCTTGCTGCTATGGCTGCCTTTGCAGATATAGCTCTAGCTAATTTGCCTCTCTGCCACTTCGGCGCGGAATGAATTACTGGGTGCTGAAACAGCAATCCATGTTTAGGAGGGTTGGCACCTGTTTTTAGGGTTCTAAACAAAGCCTTTTCTGCTCCCAAAATTTGTATAGTACTGGAAGATAAAGAGGCCAGACGCTTTAAGCTTCCAGCTTTGGCTATTAATCTTGCCCCTACCGTTGCGGTTAATAATTCCTTTAAATTTGGAGATATTTCGTCCATAGACGTTTCAATGTGTTCTTCCAAAGTCTTTCGAATCTGACTCAATGATATGACTTGCATAGCGAGACTTTGCATTATCAATAAATTATCTTCTGTAACTTTACCACCTCTACTTCTTTTTGCAGTTTCAATTATAATATCAATCTTATTTTCAGGAACTTCTAGCGTTAAAAGAAAGTCCTTTGAAATTTCATCCCTATATCCGAACCTCTTAACAATATTTGCATATGTTACTATGTTTTGGATCAAGTTATCGAGTTCAGGAAAATGCAGTCCATACCATTCTCTCATACGTGTGCCTATAGTATTTAGGATCTTGTCAATCTCATCTAGAGCATTAACGGATTGACTAACATGCAAGTCAAGCTGAGCAGAAGCCTCCTGTACCCTAGAAGCTGACCATTTTAACGAAAACTCTCGCAGTAGATCTTTTATAGTAGTTTCATCAAATTTAACTTCTTGACTTTTTATCTTAGTATATAAGTTCTTCTTATTAATCTGAAGAAGTTTTTCATCTTCTGTTGACAACTTTACAACTGCCTCAGTTGTTGAACGTAGAAAGTCTATTATCGCAGGATAATTGGTTACTAGCATATTTGGCTTCGTCTTAAAATATTCTAAACTCTGAGCAAGCTCCCCAAAATCATTTATTTTTAACTTCAGGTGAGATTGTAATGGATCTTGAAATCTTTTAAAATGTAATACTTCGTTATCATTATTAAGGATGGCAATGCCTAATTCAAGAATCAATAATTGATATTCGTTGTCTGCCATGAATTCAAATTCAAAATAGTTATAATGTCTAAGAATAATAACCTTGTTATTCGTAGATTATTGTTGAAAATAAAATCTCGTGTGGGAATCTATGGCAATTAAGTAAGGATCCTTCACCGATCCAAAATGTAGATTAAGGTAAAGAAAATTACTATCCAAATGGAAGTGGAATATTAATTCCTTGGTCACTGAGTTGCTTTTGAACGTCATCAAAGATCCGATCAGCCAATTCTTCCTCATTATTTGCCTCATCGCTATTTGCCTGTGGGGTTGACGCGCCATTTGGTCCCATGTCAGCATTAACTGGGATTCCTTCAAAAGATGTGCTCGTCTTTTTTAATTTGTAGCCTTCATTAGTTATTGTTACAGACACAGTAATTGTCTCACCTGACTCTAATACGTTTTGAGGTATTGCAGTGCTGTATTTACCCTCAGCATCAGTTGAACCAGAAAATCCGTTTTCGTTTACGGAACCAGTTATAGTACTCCCCGGTAAGGGCTCATTAGTAGTCACATCGTTTGCACCAATTACAATCCTCTGATTTAACCCTTGTCCAACCTTATCTAGACTAACATCAATTGTTTTTAACTCGACTGGTTTGGGAGGTATGACATCAATGTTAATTTCTGAAACTTTAACAGCAGAAAATGGAGAATAACATTGTAATTTAGCTGTCAAGGACTGTGAACCGTTTTTAAGGTTGGTAGAACTCGGTTCCAAAACAATACTCCAATTCCTATAATCGCTAGTACCATT
>Ga0196965_1000646_pt1 | contig 17680 bp, 14 predicted proteins | sample S1_20metaG_FD_148668 | JGI IMG/M metagenome (GOLD analysis project Ga0196965, IMG submission 148668) | Soil microbial communities from Anza Borrego desert, Southern California, United States - S1_20 | ecosystem: Environmental > Terrestrial > Soil > Desert | place: USA: California | collected... | reverse complement strand
TAACAGATGGCCGTGCCCTCAGCGGCGAGCCGGCGGGCCTCGTCGCGCGAGGTGCGCCGCGGGTCGGCGAGGCGGGCGGCGATCTCCCGGAAGCGCTCGAGATCGGCGAGGTTGGCGGCGTCGGAGACGAGGGCGAGGATCATCTCCCTCCCCTCCTCGCTGGTGCCGAGGCTCACCACCCGTACCCTGTCGCTGGCCTCGTCGAGCCGCCGGAAATAGCCGTGGACGTCGGCGACCCGGGAGAGGACGTCCGGCGCCCCCACCAGGTGCCCCAGCACCTCCGTCGGCGACGGCACCGTCGCCGACTCCGGCACGTAGGCCACGGACTCGGGGAGGTACTTCGCGTCGGTGGTGTACTCGCGGATCGCCTCGACGCTTCCCGGCTCCGGGGTGTCGGGAGCCCAGGGGTTGTCCGCGGCGCTGTCCGAGGAGGTGATGGGCGCCGGGTCCGGCGGCGCCGGCTCCTGGGAAGGCGCCGGGACGGCGAGACAGCAGGTCAGCAGGAGCGACAGGGACAGTCCGGGGTACCGGTGCATCGAGGCCTCCTTAGGGTGGAGCGGCAGGGAAGATAGCGGGACCCGGTGCTGCTGGCAAGTTCCTACCGAGGCGTTCGTCCCTCTCCTTCAGCCTTTCGTCACTCCCTTCCCGGCTATTCATGGAATTCTGCTATAACCTGTGAGAGGGGGTCCCGCAGGATAGAGATGCCATTGCTTGAAATTCTGGAGAGCCCTAACCCATAGGAGTGATCTGATGACCCGCCCTATCGCCAAGCTCGCCACCCTGCTCCCCGTCCTCGCCGTGCTGCTCTTCCTGGTCGCGCCCCGTGCCCAGGCCCAGGCCTGCCCCCACTACTTCTGTACCAGCGACGCCTACTGTGCCTCGAGGTGCCCGAGCGCCGCCCTGGCGGTCTGCACTTCAGAGTTCCACTGCGACTACGTCTACGACAACGAGCCGGTCGACCCGACGCCGCCCAACTGTCCGACCGCCTTCTGTGAAGACGCGCAGGACTGCCTGGCCGCCTGTCCGGCTGCCAGCAACGCCCTCTGCAAGTCGAACAACTCCTGCCTGTACTACTGACCTGACGCGGGGGCCGGCGGCCACGACCCGGGTGCGGCGCCGGCCCCAATCGGCGCCTTCGCCTGAACAAAAGCCCTTTTCTGGAGTCTGGCTGTGAGAAGGTCCCGGCGGTTGCCCGGGGCCTCTAGTCTGGCCCAAGCCTGCTCTGGCCATCTGTGCGAAAGGGAAGAATGATCCCCGCTATCCCCTACCTCCGCGTCCGTCTGCTCCTAGAGGCCAAGGACCACGCCTATCTGCCGCCCTATAAAGGCTCCCTCCTCCGAGGTGCCTTCGGCCACGCGTTACGCCGTACCGTCTGCGCCCTGGGACGAGATCAGGCGTGCGGGGGCTGCCGACTTCGCCGGGCCTGCGTCTACACCCGGATCTTCGAGACCTTCATCGAGGAGGCACCTCCACCCTTCCTGCACGGCATCCCGACCTCGCCGCGCCCCTACGTCTTCGAGCCCGGCGACGACACGCGCTACTTCGTACCCGGCGACCCACTCACCTTTGATCTGCTCCTTGTCGGCCAAGCCACGGAGCTTCAGGCCTATGCTCAGCTCGCCGTTGAGCGCATGGCCGCCTCCGGCTTGGGAAGCCGCCGCTCTTCATTTGCCCTTGCCTCCATCCACGCTCTGACCCCAGACGGCTCGTGGCACACTGTGTTCAAAGAGGGTCGAGTCCAAGATACCTCCGCCCTTCTCCCCTGCTTCCCCCCGAGTAACGGCCTCGATGCCACTCACGCCACCCTCCACCTCCTGACCCCGCTCCGCGTCAAAACCCGAGGCCAGTTCGCCACGGCCCTCGATTTCCGCAGCCTTACGTTTGCCGCCCTGCGCCGCCTGCTGGAGCTTGCCCATTTCCACGTTCCCGGCGCCGCCATCGACTGGAATTTCCACGACCTCCTCGACCGCGCCTCGGATGTCCGCGTTACCCGCTCCGATCTGACCTGGCATGAATGGGAGCGCTATAGCAATCGCCAGCAAACTCATATGGTCTTTGGAGGCCTTATTGGCAGCCTGGACATCGAAGGCGACCTTGCTCCCTTCGCCTCGATGCTCCGGGCAGCCGAGATCTTCCACGTCGGCAAAGGAGCCACGTTTGGCCTGGGAAAGATCGCAGTGAAAGACCAAGCTGCATCAACTCTCCCCCTCTGAACAATGCGCCTTCGACCGTGTCTGGCCTGCTGAGACACACGGGAGGTGCAGAAGACATGAGATACGAGGATTTCGAGATCGAGGTACGGTCCATCGGCAAGAACAGGTACGAGGCGCGGGTCATGAAGTCGCCGCGTGGTGGGCGTATCGGGGAGAAGTTCATTCCCCCCTTCTCTGCCGGTCAGCTTCCGAGTGTCCTGTCAGCCATGCAGCTCAGGGTGCGTACGAGCTCACTGGCGAACCGCGAGATGGTATGGGAGGACGAAGAGGGAGAGCCCATGCCGTCGATCGAGGTGGAGGAACTGGGCCGGAAACTGTTCCAATCACTCTTTCCGGAAAAGGTGGAGGCACGCTTCCGCGAATCCCTCGCCATCGTCCGGGAACGCGGCGGCGACCGAAAGGATTGGGGGCTCCGCCTGCGGGTGACGTTCGATCAGAAGGAGGATTTCGCACTGCTGGCCACTCTTCCGTGGGAGCTGATGCACGAGCCGGAAGGATTCATCAACCGGTGCCGGATCACGCCTGTGGTGCGCTCGTTGAACGTGCGGGAGCCGGCCGTTCCCGCCGTCGTCGATGCCCCGCTTCGAGTCCTCCTGATTCCTTCCAACCCACGAGACCTCGATCGCCTGGGAACGGAGCGAGAGTTGAAGCTCGTCGAGAAGGCGTTGGCCCAGAATCCAGAGATCGAGACCGTCACGAAACGGCGCCTCGGACTCAGTGAGCTCCGGCGGACGCTTCTCGATGGAGGCATCCACATTGTTCACTTCATGGGCCATGGCGGGTTACCCGAGAACGGCCGCGACGAGTTCCTGCTCTATTTCGAGGATGAGGACGGCTTCTCGTTGCCAGTAAAAAGCATGCAGCTCGCCGAGTATCTCCAGGAAATCCCGGGGCTCAGGCTGGTGGTGCTCAACTCGTGCTGGAGCGGCGCCTTCCCTCGACGCCACGGACAAGATCCATTCAAGAGTGTGGCGGCGGCACTGATCTCGCGCGGAACGGTTCCTGCGGTGGTGGCCATGCAGTTTCCGATCTCGGACAAGGCGGCCATTGCGTTCAGCAGTGCCTTCTACAGCCGGCTCGCCTCCGGAGATCCCGTCTCCGCGGCGGCGACCGAGGGCCGGCTCGCAATTCCCGAGTTGGGGCAGGGATGCCCCGAATGGGTGACGCCGGTCGTCTATCTGGCAGGCAAGGATGACGGCTTCGAGATTCGATCTTCCAGCGTTCCGGTGGCGCCTCGGCCGACGAGGAACACCTCTCCGTTGCGACTGGCCGTGGTCAGTTTTCATGACGCTTACATGGCCGACGCCGAGCCGCCGGATGACGTGCTGGACCTCACCACCTTCTTCGAGGGCCCCAGAGGCCGCTACATCCAGAAGGCCTCGCTCTGGCGCGACGAGGTCTATCCCAGACTGCACGAGTTCCTCCGCCGCCACGCTAGAGAAAGGCGCCCCCTCATCCTGGACTTCTCCGCCCACGCGACCCTCGCGTTCGCCGCCGGCTATTGCCTTGAGGCAAAGTCAGGGCTGGACGTGACCATGCTGCAACGGAGACTGGACGGGGTCTACGCCTGGAAGGCGGAAGCGGGGCCGGCGCGCCCGGGAATTCTATGGCAGGAGGAGCCGGAGGTCGTGCTGGACCCAGAGAAAGATGCTGTGGCCCTTGCGGTCAGCGCGACGCATCCTGTACTCACGGACGTGGAGATCTACCTGCGGAAGTCCAGGAAGGCCGGGCGGATTATTCCCATGACGCTCCATCCCAAGCCGAGCGCCACCGGCGTTGAGGACGGATTGCACGCTCTCCAGCTCGCGCAGGACCTGAGCCTCCGGATCAAGGCCCGCACGCCCGAGCAGCGCAGGAAGCCGCTCCACCTCTTTGCCTCCGCGCCGAACGCCCTCCTCTTCTTCCTCGGCCAGCTCGGCAGGGGCTTCGGGGAGATCCAACTCTACGAGCACGATTTCGATGCCAGAGGGAAGCCGGGGGCCTACATGCCGTCGTTGCGGCTGCCGGTGCGGTCCGTCGATTGACCGCGGCTGGCAGGACGTTCGCTCCGGTCCGGTGGTAAGAGCACCCTGAGGAGAACAGATCGGCACCTGTCCTATATGATCGTGCCCCTGGACACCGTTCATGGGCACATACCGCAGCACAGAGCCACTCGCAACTCCGGCCGCAGTCATGGATGGTCGCGGGATCTTCGACGCCTATCATGGCCGGGTGTATCGCTTCTTCAAGAGCCGCGGTTTCCAGGAGGAGGAAGCCGAGGATCTGACCCAAGAGACCTTCGTTCGTGTCTTTCAGAACATGGACAGGCTACGGTCTCGGGCTTCTCTCGACTCCTGGATCCTGAGGATTGCGGCGAACCAATGGAAGAACGAGATCCGGTACCGGAAGACCGGCAAGCGGGATGCCGAGGAGGTCGCCCTCGACGTTCTTGGCGTGGAGGATGACGCCATCGAGCGCGCGGCTTTTGACCTGAGGGGCGTGCCCAGCCCGCTGGACGAGACGCTGCTCGCGGAGCGCCTGGGCGCCACCCGGAAATGCGTCGAGGCCCTGTCTCCCGGGATGCGCCGATGCCTGGAGCTTCACGTCTTCCAGGAGCGGAAGTACCAGGAGATCGCGGATCTCCTGAAGCTGTCGATCCAGACGGTTAAATCCCACATCCACCAGGCGAGACAGCGCGTCGCGGCTTGCGTTGCCCGAAGGCTGGCCGGAGGTGCGTCGTGACTCCAACGCCATCAGACGCCGGCGATCTCCGGCTCGACGAGGACCTCCGCAGAGTCGCGGCGGCCAGGAGCCGCGGTCTCGAAGGCCATCCTTCTCCGCAGGAGCTGCTGGATTATCACTTCGACGCGCTGCCGCCCGAAGAGGCGGACGCCCTCCAGGATCACCTCAGCCTCTGCCGGGAGTGCGCGCAGGTCGTCCTCGACCTTGCGGCGTTCGCCCGTCCCGACGCCGACGAGACTCCCTCCGCGGCTCTCGGCAGCGAGTGGAACCGTCTTCAAGAGCGGCTCGGGAGGGAGCGGAGAGAGACCCCACCGCGCCCTAAATCCACGTCCAAGACCGGCCGGCTCCCCTGGGCCCTGGCCGCCTCGCTCCTCATGATCCTCGGGCTGCTCGGATGGAACTGGAAACTCAGGGAGCTCACGCAGCCTCATGCTGACGTCATCGTGGCGGTCTTGTCACCGCGGACGCCCGGAATGGAACGGAGCCCGGAAGCGCCGGTCCAGGTCGAGGTCCCCAGAAAGCGGAGCCGGGTGCATCTGCGGCTCAATCTGGGCGATCTCCGGTCGTTCCCGGACTATCGGTTGGAGCTCGCCGATCCCAACGGTGGCGTCCTGTGGGAAGACTCCGACGTCGTCCGCCAGCCCGACGGCGCGTTCGTCCTCGACCTGCCGGTGTCCCTGGTCGAGCCGAAGGTCTATACCGTGCGCCTCTACGGCCAGAGCGGCGGAGACCGCGTACCGCTGGCCGAGTACTCGTTCGAGGTCGTCCGGGGAGCCCCCCCTCAGGGTCAATGACACGGAAAGGGGCCTGTGGAGCCGTACTGGCCGCGGTCTGCTGCCTGGGACTGGGCTGGGTGCTCCGGGGTCCCGCACCAGGCAGAGCGGCGGTTGACCTGGAGCCGAACCGGACGGTGGCGGGACGGCTCACCGGCACAGAGCGAGCCCTGTACCGCGTCGAGCTCCGGCCCGGGGAGCTCCTCCACGCCGTCCTCGAGCAGCACGGGGTGGACGCCGTGGTCACCCTCTCCGAGTCGGACGATCCAGACGACGCCCCGCTGCTCACCGTGGACAGCCCCAACGGCGATCGCGCCCCTGAGCACCTCTTCTTCGTAGCCGAGCGAAGTGGTTCCTACTTCCTGGAAGCGCGCCCCTGGCGGGCCGACACAAGCGGCAGGTTCACTCTTCGGCTCGAGTCGCGGCCCGCCTCCTTCCTGGACCGAATTCGAGCGTCGGCGTGCCGCGCCGTCAGCGAAGCGGATAACGCCCGCACGGGGACCCTGGAGCGCTACCGGGAATCCATCGTGGGGTGGCGCCGGGCGGGCGAGGGGTATCAAGCGATGCTGACCTTGCACAAGCTCGGCAAGGCGTACTCGAATGGAGGCGATTGGCAGGCTGCCGCTCTTCACCTGCAAAGCGCCCTCACGCTCGCCGGTGACCTTGGAATCAGCAGCCAGGAGCCGGTTCTGCAGAACGAGCTCGGCGTGGTTCTGCAGCGCCTAGGCCAGATCGACATCGCCCGGTCCCTGTTCCAGACCGCCAGCGCAGGTGCCCGGCGGCAGGACAACCGCCGCGAGGCAACGGCCGCTGCCAACAATCTGGGCACACTGGAGCAGGAAGCCGGCGAGCCATGGAAGGCGCTCCAGTTCTTTGAGCAGGCGCTTGCGGGGTGGCGTAGCCTGGGGGACGAACGGGAGGAGGCGACGACGCTCCACAACCTGGGCACGCTCTACATTGTGCTCGGCAAGCTGCCCGAGGCACGGGAAGCGCTGGAGGAGGCTCTCAGGATCTACCGCGCCCTGGAAAGCCGCCGCGACGAGGCGGCCACGATCATGGCTCTGGGCTGGGTTCGTTTCCACCAGGGAGAGATCGCGGCGGCGCGGGCCGACCTGGAGGCCTCTCTGCACCTGCGACGCGCGGCCGGCGATCAGAAAGGCGAAGCGGTGTCGCTCGACCGGCTTGGCACCTTCTTCCGAGAGACGGGCGATCTCCCACGCGCCGTTGCCTTTTACCTGCAGGCCCTCGACATCCATGAGCGGTTTAACGATCAACAGGGAAAGGCAAAAACACTGAGCAATCTGAGCGAGGCCGTCACCCTGCAGGGGAACGCCGCCGCCGGCCTGCGCTGTCAAAACCTTGCCTTGCAGACCCTGGAAGGACAGGGGCAGCCCTCAGCCGAGGCCTACTCCCGCTTCCGCCGGGCCGAGGCCAACTGGATGTTGGGACGGCTGGAGGAGGCCTGGATCGACGTTCAGAAGGCGATCGCCGGCCTCGAAGATATCCGGGAGCGGGCCGAAAGCGACGACTTCCGGATGGCCTATCTCGACTCGGTCCACGAGCAGTACGAGCTCGCCGTGGAGTTGCTCATGGAGCTCCATCGACGGCAGCCCGGCCGGCAGTACCACCGGCTGGCCCTCGAAATGTCCGAGCTCGCGCAGGCCCGCAGCCTGCTCGACCTCGTCCACACGGCTCACGACCGGCGCGCCGCAGAGAGGCTGGAGGCGGTCAACAGCAGGCTCCATCAACTGGAGGAGGAGCTACGGACCGTCGATCCCGGGAAGGTCCTTGCGTCCGCCAAGGAACGGGGTGGCTCGTCCGCCACTGACCTCCGCGTTCGCCGCCTCCTCCAGGAACGCGAGAAAACGCTGGTGGAGCTGCGGCTCGAGGACAAGGACGGCAGCCTGCCGGCCCGGCCGCTCGCACTGACTGAAATCCAGCAGCTCCTCGACAGTGAAACGGTGCTGCTGGTGTACTTCCTGGGCGAACGGCGAAGCTTCGTCTGGGCCGTCGGCCGCTCGTACCTGGAGAGCGCGGAGCTCCCGCCGCGCGCCCAGATCGAGAGGGCAGCGACGCGTTACCACCACCTGCTCGCCGATAGCCATCGCCAAGGCAATCCAGGGCAATTGGCGCTGACGGAACGGGAGCTTTCCACCCTGCTCTTCGGCAAGATCAGCCATCGGCTGAACGTCTTCCGCATCGTGGTCGTCGCCAACGGACCGCTGGCCTACGTGCCGTTCGGTGCCCTGCCCGATCCCGCCACTGAAGCCGATCCCGAGCCCCTGCTCGCGCGGCACGAAGTGGTCCGGGAGCCCTCGGCTTCGGTGTTGGCAGCGGTCCGGACGAGAGCCGATCGACGTCCCTCTCCCGACGGGCTCGTCGCCGTGGTGGCCGATCCCGTCTTCAGCCCGGACGATTCCCGTGTGACGTCCGGGAAAGTCACCGCCGCGAGGCTACTGCCGGACGACCTCGCGCGAGCGGCCCAGGATCTGGGATTCCGCGACCTTGTCCGGCTCCCCGACTCCGGCCATGAGGCCGCGGCGATCCTGGAGCTGGCCCATCCGGCTCCTAGCCTCGGGGCCACCGGCTTCGCAGCCAACCTCGAGCTGGTCCAGGGAGGTCGCCTCGGGGACTTCCGAATCGTGCACTTCGCGAGCCATGCCCTGATCCATTCCCAATATCCCGAGCTATCCGGTGTGGTTCTTTCCCTGCTCGACGAGCAGGGCCGGCCCCGGGCGGGGTTCCTGCGCTCCTACCAAATCTTTTCCATGCATCTGCCGGCCGACCTTCTGGTCCTGAGCGCCTGCCGCACCGGGCTCGGCCTCGAGCTCCAAGGCGAGGGGCTCGTCGGCCTCACCCACAGCTTTTTCCATGCCGGCGCCTCCCGCGTCGTCGTCAGCCTCTGGGACGTCGATGACAAGGCCACCGCCCAGCTCATGAAGATCTTTTACCGCGAGCTCCTCCAGAACCACCGGCCTCCCGCCGAAGCGCTCCACGCGGCGCAGCTCGCCCTGCGCGCCGATCCCCGGTGGGCGGCGCCCTACTACTGGGCGGGTTGGGAGCTTCAGGGAGATTGGCGCGAGCTCGAGCACTGAACAACGTCGCGACTTCCGTGTCCTGCCTCGTGGAGCCCGATGGACGGGCAGCCACGATCCCAGGAGGACACGATGCCCAACAGCCCTCTCTTCGCCAGCGGTAGCGAGGTACAGAAGACGGACCCCGTCAAGGTCGACAAGGGCCTCTCCCCCGGCTCGACCGCGCCAACGGATTCCGGAAGCACCACGGGCACGAACGACGGCCCCAAGATCGACAAGGGGCTCCCCAAGCCCGAGAAAGGCTTCTGAGGTCCCGCGGCCGTGCCTCAGCGACTCGCATTGCTGGTGGGAGTAGATCGTTACCCGTTCCTTCCAGAGGAGAACCAGCTCCGGAGCTGCGCCAACGACGCTCGTCTCATGGGGTACGTGCTGCGCGAACGGTTCGGCTTCGCCGAGGAGGGATTGACGCTCCTCCTCGACGAAGCCGCAACCCGGGAAGGGATCCTGGCTGGCCTGCGGGATCTCTTGAAGCGCGCGCGAGAGGGAGACTCTATCGTCTTCTACTTCAGCGGCCATGGCTCACAGACTCCCGATGAAGATGGCGACGAGGCCGACGGCATGGACGAGACCCTCGTGCCGTACGACAGCGGACGATACGAGCATCCCAGCCGGGACATCATCGACGACGAGATTCACGAGTGGATCCTCGAGGCGAGCGCCGTTACCCCTTACATCACCCTGATTGCCGACACCTGCTTCTCGGGTGGCGTGGCCCGCGGCCCCAGAGAAAAATGGATCGAGCCGGATCGTCGCCTCCCCACCACGAGTCGGCTACACACGCGATCCGGAACCGGTTCCCCGAGAAACAGCAACAAGGGACCGAGCAGGTTTTTGCCGCTCAGCGAACGCTACGCGCTCCTGGCGGCCTGCCGATTCCTGGAGACCGCCAAGGAGCTGACGCCCATCCCTGGAGAGCGCGAGCCCTACAGCGCGTTCACCTACTTCCTCTGTCAGGAGCTACTGCGGGCACCGGCGGAGGCCACCTATCGGGACATCCTGGAGCCCACGCGCGCCGCCGTGGTCGCTGCCACGATGTACACCCAGACGCCCCAACTCGAAGGGGCCCGCGACCGGCTGCTGTTCGGAGTCCAAGGGAGTGAGCCGGCCCGCTACTTCCTCATCGAAAGCCGGGCCGGGGACCGCGTGCATCTCGGCGGCGGCGCCGTCCATGGCATCAGCCTGGGATCATTGTGGACGATCCATCCGTCCGGTACCCGCCAGGCCGGAGACACTGCGCCGCTCGGCACCGTCCGGGTCGTCGCGGTTCGAGGGGTCTCGGCCGAGGCGGAGATCGTCGAGGAGTCGAGCCCCATCCAGCCGCCCGCCCGCGCTTTCGAGCGGGAGAAAGGCGCGGATTGGCACCGGCTGCCGGTGTCGTTCGATCCGGCGGGCCTCGACCCCTCGATGGCCCTCAACCTCGCCCAGCGGCTCCGGCGCTCGGAGGACCTCCGCCTCATCGAGGGCGGCGGCGACACCGAGCACCGAATCGTGATCCTCAACGAGACGAGCTGGGCCGTGCTCGGAGGCAACGGGGGTCTGCTCATTCCTCCCATTCCTCTGCGCCATTCCGGAGCCGTGGCCAGGCTCGTCGACGATCTCGAAACCCGCGCCAGGCTCCTCTGGCTCTTGAAGCTCACGGACGACAGCGAGAACAATCCGCTACGCGACTGCCTCGACGTGCGCCTCCTCTGCCGCGCGGCGGACGGCTCGTTCCGGGAGGCGGAGCCCGACCCAGTGACGGGTGAGATCGTCTACCGCGCCGGGGAGTACCTGGCGCTCCGGATCGTCCATCGAGCCAACGTGCCGCTTTATATCCACGTCCTCGATCTCGGCGTGGCCGGTGGAATCACCCTCCTCCATCCGGTGGCCGGAAATCACAAGCCTCTGCTGCCGAAAAGAACCTTCGACATTGGCGTCGAGCGGCGGATCAAGCTCCGCTTGCCCGAGCCTTACCGTGAAGGAAAGGAGTTCCTGAAGGTGTTTGCGACGACGCACGAGGCAGATCTGAGCGTTCATCAGCAGCCGGGTTACGGAAGCCCTCCGGCCAGCCGGTCGCGGCAGGGCCACGCGCTGGCGCATGGCGAGGAGGAGCGATGGACCGTCGTGACGCAGGGTTTCCTCGTCCGCGGTTCTGGGGAATGACATGGCAGACCTTCTGATCGTTACACTCGGCCCGATCCAGGACTTCATCGCGGCCGCCCGAAGAAGCCGCGACCTCTGGTTCGGCTCCTGGCTGCTGAGCGAGCTTTCCAAGGCCACCGCCCGCGGTATGGCCGAGGAGTGCGGACTGGAGACGCTGGTCTTTCCCGGAGTCTCGGGGCTCTGGGAGCTGCAGCCGGCGACCACCACCTCGGTGGCCAACAAGATCGTCCTCCGCGTCCCCGACGGCATGAACCCCGCCGTGGTGGCGGAATCGGGCAGGAGCGCGATGAGGGACCGCCTCCATGCCCTTCGTGACGAAGCGTTCGGCCGAATCTCGCAACCGTTTTTCGAGCTCAAGACCGCCCGTGCGCAGGTGGAGGATCTCATCGAGCTCGCCTGGGTCAGCGCACCGGAGCAGGGCGAACACGGTTATCAGAGTGCGCGGCAAAAGGCCGAGGCCCTGATGACGGCCCGCAAGTCCACCCGCCTTTGGGCCAAGGTCCCTTGGGGAGCGCCCGTCCCCAAGTCGTCCATCGACGGTGAGCGGGAATCGGTCCTCCATGAAGACCTCTTCGACAAGGTCGGCAAGGATGGCGGGCTGACGCCGGAGCAGGTGCGGGTCCGGTATGGAGTGGGAAAGACGGAAAGGCTTTGCGGCGTCGGATTGCTCAAGCGGCATGGCATCCGCAAAGACTCCCAGGGATTCTCCCGCTACGCTCATCGCTTCCTCAGTACCGGTCACCTGGCGGCCTGGCCCCTACACCGCAAAGCGAAGGGGAGCACCGATCCGGAGTTGCTGGCGGCCTGGAGCAAATATCTGGAGACCCTGGAGAAGGGTGGGGTCGACCTTCGCGAGCAGGAAATCGTCCAGGGGGACGGCTGGAAGCATGACCTCTTCGGCCGCTATGACGGCAGCTTGCTGTTCGAAGGCCGGCTGCCGGAGCTGTTCGAGGAGGTCGCCGATCCCGGACAGCGGGAGTCCGGCCTTCGGAAGGCGAAGGAGGCGTTGGCCGGCGTTCTCGAGAAGCTCGGCGTTTCGACGCCGCTCCCCTACTACGCCATCCTGAGAGCCGACGGCGATCACATGGGCAAGGCGATCGAGCGCCAGGAGAGCTTCGAGGCTCACCGGGAGCTTTCCCGTCAGCTCGACAAGTTCGCTCAGAGCGTTCGTTCGACGGTGGAAGGCACCTTCGCGGGAGAGCTGATCTATTCCGGAGGCGACGACGTTCTCGCTTTCGTGCCACTCCATAAGGCCGTGGCCTGCGCGCGGCAGTTACAGATGGACTTCCGGAAGTGCCTAGCCGGATTTCCCGTCAGCGATGAGTCCGGCGCCACGCCCACTCTCTCAGCGGGCATCGCGATCTCTCATTTCATGGAGCCCCTGCGGCGAGCCCTCCATCTGGCGCACGAAGCGGAGATTCTCGCGAAGAAAGAACGCAACTCGCTGGCCATCATCGTGGACAAGCGGTCTGGCTCGACGGTCAAGGTGACCGGAGCCTGGGGGACCCTGGACATGAAATTGGACGACTACGTCGCCCTTCACCTGGCGGATGCCGTACCGGACGGAGCGGCCTATGAGCTCCAGGAGCTGGCTCGGTTGCTCGAAGGCGCGGAACAGCTCTCGGAGATGGTCAAGAAGGAGGCAAAACGAATCCTCGGCCGTAAGCAGCCGGAGCACGGCGCGAAACAGAACCTTGATCGGAAGGTGTTCGACAGACTGGCCGAAGACATCAAGTCGCTCACCGTGGGAGATGTCGCGGACCGTCTGATCGTCGCCCGGCTTATTGCCCAGGCGCAGGAGGAATCCGGAGAGCCGTTCGTTCCCTTTGTGACAGGAGACCCTTCATGAGCGTCTGGCTGATCGAGCCATTGGATCCACTCATCGCTCGGGACGGCCGGCCGGCCGCGGTGGGCCGTTTCGACACCATGGAGTTTCCCTATCCGTCCATGCTGGCGGGCGCCGTGAGGACCCGCATGGGCAGCGAGGGCGGTGCCTTCACTCTCCCCAAGAGCGCCCTCGGGGAGCTCCGCGAGAAGGTGCTCGTGCGCGGTCCCCTGCTGGCCGAGGTCCAGCCCGAAGGGGGAATCACGAGCTGGTTCGCTCCAGCGCCGCATGACGCAGTCCTGCGAGAAGAAAACGGTGTGCTTCGGCTCCGGCGGTTGTTCCCGCGCCCACTGGCTGCCGGCGAAGCCATGGACTCTCTTCCCGGTCACGGCCTCCTCCCCCTCCGCACCGCCGGCATCGACATCTACGGCAAGCCGCCAAAAAACATTCCATCCTTCTGGAGTTGGAGCCGGTTCGAGCGATGGCTCACGGAGCCTCAGGACGAGATTGGCGTGACACTCGCGGACCTGGGAATAGGTAAGCTGCCCGTTGAGACCCGCGTCCACCTCGCCATCAAGCCTGACGAGCGGGTGGGTATGGACGGCATGCTCTTTCAGACCGCAGGGCTCCGCTTTCTGCAGAAGGACGAGTCGCCGCTGGGAATGCGGTGGTTTGCCCTGTCCGTGCAGGTCGGGGAAGCGAGGGTCGCCGGGCGCGATTTGGCTCTGGAGCGGCAGATCGCTCCGCTGGGCGGCGAGCGGCGCCTGGCACGGTGGTCGCCTGCTTCGGCGGAATGGCCGCAAATGCCGAACGAGATCCGAAAGAACATCGTCGACACGCGCCGCGCCCGGCTGCTGCTGCTCACTCCAGCGATCTTCGAAAACGGTTTCCTTCCCGGGTGGAACGGTCAGAGTTGGCCGCTCGGAGGAGGCGTAGAGGCAATCGTCCGGGCCGCGGCCGTTCCCCGCCCCGCGATCATCTCGGGCTGGAACCTTGAGACCGGGCAGGCCAAGCACACGCGCCGCCTGGCAGCCGCCGGCAGCGTCTACTTCCTCGAGCTTCGCGGCGGCACGGACGAAGCGATTGGTGATTGGTGCGACGCGGCATGGCTCGGCTGCGTCAGCGATAACGAACAGGACCGCCGCGACGGCTTCGGGATGGCGGTGCTGGGAACCTGGGAGGCTGCACAATGAAACCCTCACCACCCTCGGGGCCGACCGCGACCCGGCGAAAAGCGCGGCGCTCCGACGAACGCCAATATCGTTTCCTTACCTATGTCTTCGGCGGCGGTTTCAAAGTCCAGGAGGCGGATACCGTGACGCCGGTCCGCGTCGCCTCGGTCCGCGGGCAGCTTCGTTTCTGGTGGCGGGCCTGCAATCCCGGGAAATGCACGACCGTCGAGGAGCTGCGGCAGCGCGAGGGCGAGATCTGGGGCACCACTAGCCAAGCTTCCCGCGTGGAGATCACCGTGCTCGCTCAACCGAGGCCGCCCCAGAAAGTGCAGGTCTACGAGTACAATCCCAGGCAGCGCTTAGTCCCCTGCAAGGGCATGTGGGAGATAGCCTATGGCGCATTTCCCTTGCAGCCCAGCAAGAATGAGCAACAAAACGGCGCCAAAGCTAGAAAGCTTTTCGATTACCAGGGCTCTCCCTTCACACTCCGCTTCGTCTACCCCGAGGAGTTACGTGAGGACATCGAGGCAGCGCTCTGGGCGTGGGAAACGTTCGGCGGGCTCGGAGGAAGAACCCGCCGCGGCTTCGGCGCCATCATGCGCGCGGCGAGCCAAGGGATGTCTGCTGAGGCTGGCCTCGCGCGGTACAGTGAACATCCCAGAATTTCCGGCGTACCATCTTTGCATCGAGCACGCTTCGGTGCCGCTCCGGGTACTGTCGGAGACGCTCTTCAAGCTTGGAAGGCCGGGCTGGGCCTCCTCAAGAGATTGCGTCAAGAGGCAGATCACGGCAGAAACCCGCCCCAGGATTCGAGCAAACCTGCAGGAAGGAGCCGCTGGCCCGAACCGGATGCGATCCGGCACCTCACCGGCGACGCGGCCCCACTGCACAGGATTCCCGTAGTTCGTGTGGAACGCTTTCCACGTGCCGTCTTCGGCATGCCCGTCATATTCCACTTCTCTACCAACGGCGACCCGAACATGGACCCTCAGTTGCTGCCCATTGATTCGGAGCGTCTGGCCTCCCCCGTGATCATCCGCCCCGTGCCGGAGGGCAACCGCTTCCGCACCGCCGCCCTGGTGCTGTCCTCGGACATCCCGGAGGTCAAGCTCGTGGCGGACAAGAAGACTTATATGGTCGATTGGCGACTCGACCCGGCACAGGCACGAGCTATCCCGGCACTGGTCCGCAATGGAACCGCGTTTACCGATCCCCTCGAACTCTTTCTCTCGGAGCTCAAGAAATGACCACCCGTCTCACCCTGGTTCACGCCATGTCACCGCTGCACGCGGGCACCGGGCAGTCTGTGGGAGCTATCGACCTCCCCATAGCCCGCGAGCGGCCCACCGGTATTCCGCTGATTCCCGGCTCCTCGATCAAGGGCGCTTTGCGGGCGAGAAGCGCTGATGTTCCGTGGACCCGTGACATCTTCGGGCCGGACACCGAGCACTCCTCCGAGCACTCGGGTTCGGTTCAGTTCTCGGACGTCCACCTCCTCCTGCTGCCCGTGCGCAGCATCCGGGGCACCTTCGCCTGGGTGACCTCTCCTTTTCTCATCCGCAGGTTCGCCCGCGGGGCGCGCCAAGCGGGCCTGGATCTTGCCCGTCTCCCCGAGCCTCCCGATTTGAAGGCCTGCTGCGTTCTCAGCGAAACGATCACGTTGCCTGTCCCTAACGGTAGGAAAGTCGTTTTCGAGGACCTCGATTTTGCCGTCAGCACCGATACCGGCAAGGAAGCGCTGCTTCGGGCGTTCACCGTCCAGCTTGGCGCTCTTCTCTTTCCGCAGGGCTCCGCCGACGAACAGGATTGGCGCCAGAGCCTGACAGACCGCATCTGCCTGATCCATGACGACATCATGTCCATGCTGCTCGAAACGGCGACGGAGGTGAACGCGCACGTCCGCCTGAACAATGAGACGAAGACCGTCGAGAGGGGCGCCTTGTGGTATCAGGAATCGCTCCCCGCGGAGTCGGTGCTCGCGGGAATCACCGTAGCGGCCGACGTCAACGCGGCTAATGGGCGCTCGGAGCGGTCGGGAGACGAGCTTCTCAATCATGTTGCCACGCTGACGAAAGGCCTCGTGCAGCTCGGAGGCAAAGCGACCACGGGCCAGGGGAGCTGTTTCGTGCGCCTGGCGGGAGGTCGGTCATGACCCTTGAACAGGAACGTGCGGCGATGGCTTATGATCATATCAAGCTCATTACCGGCGAGAAGGAAAAGAAGATCTATGGCGGAATGGCTCAGAAGCTGCCGGCTCTGATCCGGAGCTCCGGGCTCTGCCAGGCCCTGCACTTCGTGAAATCCCGCGATAAGACCCCGCTCAACCTGCTCCTCGAGCACCTCGGCGCGCAGCTGGAAAGGGTGGACTCGGAGATCCAGGGCATGGAGTCCCTCTGCGCCAGGGTTCGCAAGGCTGACGTCGCCGAGTATGTATGGCTGACCCGTGAGACCCTCGCCTCGGTGAGCTGGTATGGCCGCCTCGCCAGGTCCGAGTGGGGAATCCTTCCCGGGGATGACGCGGAGAATGTGAAGTGAGCAGTCTGGAAAAGAAGGGCAGTCGGCGGCAAGGGCTGGCGGAGCTGGCGCCGGATCCTGGTACGCACGCCGGCCTCTGGCTGGACAAGTTCCTTTCGAGCGTCGAAGAAAAGGGGCTCGGCAAGCAAGCTCACCTCGATCAGCTCAAAGGGCTCCAGATCTCTGAGGAATACCGACGGTTCTTCAAGCGCTGGAAAGATTCCGTGGCCGACTTGGAGCCTTACACGGGCCTGGCCGAGGCGACCGTGCAGGGCCGGATGGTCGTAGGCCTGGGAGCGGAGTCCGTCCTCGAGACATCCATCGCGCTGCATCGTACCTTCGGAGCTCCCTATATCCCCGGCTCCGCGTTAAAAGGCTTGGCGGCCTCCGCAGCTCACAAGCACCTCGAAGACTCCAAGTGGCGCAGAGTGGGAGAGGACGGCAAAGCCGGCGTCTGGTACCAGGCCCTTTTCGGAGATCAGGAGAACAGCGGCTCCGTCACCTTCCATGATGCCCTGTGGATTCCGAACGGCACCGGGCTCCCCTTGGAACTCGACGTGATGACCGTCCACCATCCGGACTACTACCAGGGCAAGGACAATGCACCCCCGGCAGACTGGGACAGCCCGAAACCCGTAGCCTTCGTCTCCGCTCAGGGGAAGTATCTCCTCGCCCTCACGGGTCCAGAGGACTGGGTCCGTCCCGCAATGTCAATCCTGATCGAAGCCCTGCAGAACGACGGCATCGGAGCCAAGACCGCCGCTGGCTATGGGCGGATGACCGTACGCCAAGCCGAAGCCGCCACAGTCAATTGGATGTTTATGATTCGAGGCCTCGGATTCGGCAATGCAGGTGATGTCGTGCCCAGGGTCTTGAATCTGCTGAGGGGAGCAGAACGGAGGCGGGCCGCGCAGGTTATCATCGAAATGTTGCAGCGAAGGGAGGTCAGGAGGAGGCTCGACAAAGAATGGGCGAGGGAGTTGCTCGCCGCAGCCGAAGAATAGCGCCCAGGGCGGGCGGTGCTCCGCCCGCCCTAAACCTCCAGCACCCTCTCCCTCATGAAGCGGAACCGTCCGCCTCTTAACAAACTGGCCCCCAACCCGTTCACACCGCGTCGTCCCCGGAACGCTCTCACCTCATAAAGGGCAAGGTCACCCTGACCGATTCGCCCCGTCCACCCCACCCCGCCCCGCTGTCATCCTGAGCCGAGTTCTACGAGGGGAAG
>Ga0196965_1000645_pt1 | contig 17693 bp, 17 predicted proteins | sample S1_20metaG_FD_148668 | JGI IMG/M metagenome (GOLD analysis project Ga0196965, IMG submission 148668) | Soil microbial communities from Anza Borrego desert, Southern California, United States - S1_20 | ecosystem: Environmental > Terrestrial > Soil > Desert | place: USA: California | collected... | reverse complement strand
ACGAAATTATCAGGCTTTACAATGGCCTCCGATATAAAAACTTGCTCTTTGCTTCGTACCCTTGCAGCCTCTAAACCCTCAGGAAAATTCCTTGAACTTGGCACAGGAACCGGATTGTCCACTTCATGGATTCTAGATGGAATGGATAAAGCCTCCCGTCTAATATCCATAGATAATGACGATAAACTTTTGGAGATCGCTCATAAGTTTTTAGGAAGCGATCAAAGACTTAATTTAATTTCAATTGACTGCGCTGAATGGGTGGATAAAAACAAGCATCAAAAGTTCGATTACATTTTTGCGGATACCTGGCATGGAAAATACCTTCTTTTGGACGAAGTACTGACCTTGTTAAACAAAGGAGGACTTTATATTATTGACGACATGATTCCCCAACCCAACTGGCCGGACGGTCATCATGAAAAAGCGATTAAACTCGCGGATTACTTAGAAACAAGAGAGGATTTGTTATTAACCAAACAAGTCTGGGCAACAGGAATAATTGTAGCTGTAAAAAGATAAATTAAAAAGATGACTCTATCAGACCTCCACAAAATTCTCGCAGAAATTCCTTTTAAAGATATTTCAATAGGATACAGTGAATTTGAATTTGCAGAAAAAGAAACCTTTGACGATTTTCAGGTGGGTTACAGAATAAATGAGGAAGGCATAAATTTATCTTCTGAAGAAAAAGGAGGCTGGCAAAACTCCTGGTACACTATAGGAATTGATGATCTTGGTGATCCCATATTTATAGACCTTAACGACGGAATCATTTATACATCACAGGAGGAAGAAGAAGGTTGGGAGCCAATTGCCATTGCAAGCAACTTCGATAAATTCAAACAAATTGTATTTAAATTGAATGAAATGTCTCAGGGAAGAGAAACGCCGAAAAAGTTCGAAAAATCACCAATACCGGCTAAAGCCAAAAATGAATTCTACAGTTTATTGAATGAAGAACATGAAGATATAGATATTGAATATTGGAGTGGAATAATTGAAGATTAACGTTTAAACAATATTTTCTCCCAAAAAAAGCCCTTGCAAATCTCAGCATTACAAGGGCTTTTTTTATTAGTTTCTATTTTAATTATTCTTGTCTCAAAGGAGGCATGGGTATAGGAATATTGTAATAAGTCGCGCCTGCCCCTACCCCATTTTCACAACTATTAGGTGGCTCAGTTGTGATTCTTCTTGTAGACGGTTTCTCAGCAGCCCAAAACATCATTCCAAGCATTCCGCTCGTTGTTCCTGCTCCATTTGGTGCAACTGTCTGAACATAGTCACCCACAGCTTTTTGTAATGAAGCATTAAAGTCAACACATTCGGGAGCAGGTTTTTTCCCTGTAACAATATACATAGCGCCGGTAAATTTAGCAGGAGCCAACGGAGGAATTGGAGGAGCATAATTGGCTTTACCATCCACATGCTCCTGCCAGTTAGCTATAGCGTCAGAAACGCTGGTTTGTCTTGCTTCTACCATGGCATTGGCATAATCAAGTACAGGATTTGCCGTTGTCAGCCAGTTTGCTGTTGCATACCTGCAAATATCAATTAACCAGCGGGTTCCTGCTGCAAGATCGATGGTAAGACGGGCTGCATGATTATTGCCGGAAGCATCATAAGGGAGTACGGAACGATAAGCGGTTACAAAAGACTGAAGGCCGGTCAGGTTAGGATTATTTGCCTGTTCGTAATCAATCTCAATTCCAACGCCAAGTTGTTGAGCAACTTCTGCGGCATTCAAACCAAGCTGCGTCGGATTGGCTGCTAGTGCGCTGTTCCAGTCATCCGTATAGGTTATACCTCCAATAGAAAGCATTACCCTGATATTGCGGCTTTTAAAATAATTGACAATATCTGCAGTCATACCCCTTGGAACGCCATTCAAATTGCCGATATCGGTGGTTTTATTCATTAATTTGAGTGGATTTACAAAGCTCAGTACTACAAGGTTTACTGATGGTTGTCCATTTCCTCGGTCAATGATCCAATGATTTTTTGAATCAAATTCCGAAATGGTTCTTTCTGTGGACCAGGAACAGGCTTCATTTCCTGCATGCCATACGCCATAAATCTGAACAGGCGTTGGAGTTACTGCTGATGCTATCTGATCAGAAGAACTTTGTTTAGCTGAATTAGTAAAAGATTCCTTTTCACAACCGGCAAGGAATACCAGTGATACCATGCTTAGCATGGTGAATAGAGACATGGATTTTTTCATAAAAATATAATTAAGGGTTAACTTCTCTCTTCTTGAATATAAAAAAATAGAATTTAAATAGGTAGTGAACTTATTGATTGTACAACTACAGTTATTAAACGGTAAGAATCAAAAGTAAGGATTACTTTTTAGCGGGATAATTATACAGAACAGGCTGAAAATAAGGAAGGTTCTTTGGAAAAGGAATACAATGGAGAGGCAAACACAACTTTAATTGTTGTCAAAAAATATAAAGCTTTTCCCGTGCTTCCAAGAAGCGGCTTTCACCCCACTTCTTGAATAACATCAAAGAATTTCATTCTATAGAATAGGGAAAATTCGGGCAACTATGAGTATATAGTATTCCTTTCAATTAATTTTCTATATTCTATAGTTCTGAAGCCATTATCGTTAGTAATCAGGACATTCCTGATATGATCTACTTTTCCAGGATCATCTGTAAAAAAAACGCTCGCCATCTCCTCTTCGCTTTTTCTTTCAAATTCCATGAGTAGTTCCCGAAGCCTCACCTCAATTAATTCTTGAGGAACATCCTTAATTAAAATGACATTCTTATAACCGGAACTTGAATTGTCTTCCGCTATGGGTTCGTCGTCTTCTTGTAAAAATCTCCGATAGTACTCATGATTATATTCATAAAATACAGCTTCTTTAGTTTCCATAAAATTTCGATTTAAATAAAAGGTTTGTACTGTTTTATACCTGCTTTTTTACAGAAATGTTTGCGGGATCAAAGCTATTTATCGCCAATCTAACAAAGTCTTAGTAGGCGCAAAGAGCTAAATACCAGAAGATCAAAAAAGTAACATTCTAAAAAAATTACCTGTTTCAAAAATATTTTCAGAAAAATATTTGCAGATATAAAAACCTTTTTTACATTTGTAGTGTATTAGATAAGTAGTACACTACAACAATAACGAGATGATAACATTAAACAATATCCATTTCAACTATAAAAAGGGAAAATCTCTTTTTAGGAACCTTAACCTGGTTCTGGAACCCGGACATATTTACGGACTTTTAGGAAAAAACGGAGCAGGAAAATCTACACTTTTAAAACATGTCTCCGGGCTGCTTTTCCCTTCAGAAGGGGACTGCAAAGTACTTAATTTTGCCCCGGAAGACAGAGCGCCGGAAATGCTTCAGGACATATATCTTATACCGGAAGAGTTTGAATTACCACCTGTCAGTGCGAGTACCTATGCAAAGGTTACTGCACCTTTTTATCCAAAATTCAGCTTTGAAGAATTAAAAAATCATATGGCCGAATTTGAAATTGCAGATCAGGTCAAATTATCGACGCTGTCGTACGGACAAAAAAAGAAATTTCTTATCGCTTTTGGCCTGGCCACAAATGCAAGGGTATTGATTCTTGATGAACCGACAAATGGATTGGATATTCCTTCAAAAAGTCAATTCAGGAAAATTATGGCTTCGGCATTAACTGATGAAAGAATAATTATCATATCTACCCACCAGGTAAGGGATCTTGAAAACCTGATTGACACAGTAGTAGTTCTCGAAAATGGCCAGATAATTTTTAATAGAAGTACCGTGGACATTTCCGAAAGGCTTTCTTTTGAACACAACCTGAACGGCATTCCTGGCAGTGATATTCTTTACGCTGAAGAGTTATCCGGGAAAAAGGCAGGAATTGTTAAAAACCTTTCGGGAATAGAAACAAGAATAGATCTTGAATTATTATTTAATGGAATAATAAAAAACAACAACGTAATTAACGGTCAATTCTCAAAATAAAATAGAAAAATGAACAACAATAGCTTTAATATCGAACGGCTCTTCCTTCTTATTAAAAGACAGAGCACCTTAAATTTCTATCCAATGATGATAGGAATTGCAGGAGTATTTGGCATCCTTCTGCTGATTTCATTGATTGTGACCCATGCTGACTCGGCAGATTATGGAAATTTATACGGTCTTTATATGACTGTATTTTTCATAGCTGGTTATATATTTACGAGCCGCATCTTGTCGGAGCTCAATTCTCCAGGGAAAAGTTACGGGTTTCTGACGCTCCCGGCCTCTACATTCGAAAAATTCATTGGGTCTTGGCTACTCTCCTCGCCCGTCTATGTGCTGATATTTATGATCTTCATCACATTGATATACCTAATCAGTACTGTGACAGCAGGAATCGAGGTGTCGTTTGCTAAAATGTTTGACGAAACTTTCTTCAGGATAATATGGATTTTTATGGTTACTCAAACCATCTTCTTCCTGGGTGCCTGCACATTCAAAAGCTATAACCTGCTGAAAACTTTATTCGCTCTTTTCTTGATAATCGCCTTAGTTGCTGCCTTCGCAGGTCTTTTAATATGGATCCTTTTCGGCGGACAAATCCAGGGAGATGAGTTTAATGATGGGTTTTCAATGCAAGGAGAAAAGTTTTTTACAGAAGTAATTCCCTTTATTTTCTTCTATGTTCTTGGCCCGGTCTTATTAGTTGTTTCATATTTTAAATTAAAAGAAAGAGAGGTATAAGATGGAATTCAAAGAAAATCAGGCTATTTATCTTCAGATTGCAGACCATTTTTTAGAGAACATCTTAGAGAAAAAATGGAATACAGGAGAAAAAATACCTTCAATAAGAGATATCGCAGTAGAGTTCGAAGTAAACCCAAACACAACCATGAGAACATTCAATTTTTTACAGGACAAAGGAATCATTTTCAACAAAAGAGGAATAGGTTATTATGTTGCTGATGATGGCTATAAAAAGACGCTGGATCTTAAAAAGGAACAATTTATAAAAGAGGACCTTCCCGCCTTTTTCAGAACTATGCAATTGTTGGGGGTCTCACTTGAAGATCTTAAAAAATACTACGAAGATTTTAAATAATAACCATAAAAAACTTTTCCATGAAAACTAGTAATAAACTTCTTTTTGGCCTTCTGATTGTTGTATTGGCTTCCATAACGGTTATACTAATAGCAGCAAGGTTTTATGTGGATAGAAACACGATCTCGGGCAATGGGAAACAGGCCTCCAAGACCAGGCAATTAGAAAAATTTGATAAGGTTAGTATCAACGGAAGATTTACCGTCCACTTATCACAAGGTGAAAACTCACAACTCAAAATAAATGCGGATGAAAATCTGATTCCTCTTGTCGAATCAACAGTAGATAAGGGTGAATTGGTAATTAAATTTAAAGATAAGGTCAGCAGGAAAGATAAAGTAAAACTATTCATTACTGCTGACACTTATAATGAGATTGCCATGCGCGCCGGAGCAGAGTTTAGAACGACAAGTGAACTAAAAGGAGATCTTCTCAACCTTGAAGTTTCTGCAGGTAGCCACGGCACACTAAAGGCAAACTATAATGAGCTGAAATGTGACGTCTCAGCGGGAGCGGGCCTTACTTTAACAGGGCGAACTGCAATGGCTACTTTAATGGCTTCTTCAGGTTCATCTCTTATAGCCCAGGAACTGATTGCTCAAAAAGCAGTAGCGAGAGGAAGTTCCGGCGCCAGTATGAATATAGTGGTAACTGAGGAACTCGATGCAGAAATGTCAAGTGGCGCCTCTTTAACTTATTCAGGAAATCCGGTCATCAAAAACATTAATACTAGCTCCGGCGGCAATATCAATAAGAACTAACAAAATTTAGGATTAGAATAAAATAGGGGGAGGTTTTGTCTCCCTTTATTTTTTCCGGGAAAAGTCTTGACACTAACGAAAATGTTTACAGACGAACCGAATGAAAATTTCAGTCCAGCCTTCTTTCATTTTTTATATTCGAGGCAGGAACAAAAAACTCAAATAATCTATTAATAATTATTAAATTAAATTCCAATATTTGAAAACACACCTGAAACTAGTTCATTAATGGAGAATCCCGAAAAGAATAAGGAGAAGTAGTTATCATTAAACGAAACACGAAAATATATAAAATGAACGATTTATATAAAAAACAAGAAGTTCAAAGAGAACTTCCCAAAACCTAAAACCCCAAACCCATTAACCTATGAAAACGGCCTTCTTTTCACTCGCTCTCTTAATTTTGTTTTTACCTTCAAAATCACAAACCCTTATTCCAGAGGCAGAAGCACAAATTAAAGCTGCTGTTTTAGCTGCACCTGCGGACAAAAGGCAACAAGCGATGGTTTACGGATACAATAACAACAAAGAACTTGTTGTGCTGAGAAAAGGATCAAATGAACTGGTTTGCCTTGCCGATGATCCGGACAGCAAAGGATTAAATGTTTCATGTTATCATAAGGACCTTGATCCGTTTATGGCAAGAGGAAGAGAATTGAGAAAACAAGGTAAAGGCGCCGCTGAGATTTTTGAAATCCGGGAAAAGGAAGTAAAAGCAGGCAAGCTTAAAATGCCCAAACAACCTACCACTTTATTTGTTTTTTCAGCCTCAGAAGAAAATTTCGATCCTGAAACCGGCGATGTAAAGGAAGGAAATCTCAGGTATGTGGTCTATATTCCTTATGCTACAGCCGAAAATACCGGACTTCCACTTTCGCCTGAAGCGCCTGGAATGCCATGGATTATGCATCCTGGAACGCATGGTGCCCATATTATGATAAGTCCTCCTAAAGAAAAATAATCAATATAATTGAATAAAAACAATACAATATTCTCCGAGTGGACATGGCCATGTTTAAAATAAATTAAGAATACAAAAGGGCTTAATGACACTTTTTATATAATGAGTCTTAATAAAGAATTCTTTCCTAAAATATCAGTTCTCATTGCGGCAAGAAACGAGGAGGAAAATATACTTGAATGCCTTATGTCCGTTCGGGAATTGGATTATCCTTTGGAAAACATTGAAGTATGGATAGGAAATGATCAGTCAGCAGATAAAACCGGCGAAATTGTCCAAGCGTTTTGTCGTGAAAACAATAACTTTCACCTGGTTGAAATCTCTGAAAACCTGAAGCATTTAAAAGGCAAACCAAATGTACTTGCCCAACTTATAAAGAAAGCCCAGGGAGAATATTTATTTGTTACAGATGCGGATGCAAAGGTATCTAAAAGTTGGGTAAAAGGTTTGTTGGAAAATTTTCATGCTGATATTTCGATGGTATCCGGGGTGACAGTAGTAGAAGGCAATTCATTATTTTCCCAACTTCAAAATGCCGAATGTATCTTCTTTATGGCTAACGGCCACATCAATTCAAATCGGGGACAGCCGGTATCGGCCATTGGCAGTAATATGGCTTTCACGAGATCCTCCTACCTTTCCGTAGGAGGCTATGAAAATATTCCTTTTTCTGTGACAGAGGACTATGAATTGTTCAAAAACATAATAAAAGCAGGAGGAAAATTCAAAACTGCTTTTGGACCGGAAGTGCTTGTCTATACAAAACCTGTACATAATTTCCGAACCTTTCTTCATCAAAGACGGCGGTGGCTGACAGGCGCCTTTCGATTACCCAAAAAATTTGCCGTCGGGTTATTCATACTTTGGACCCTTCTTCCCATTTTACTTCTCCTTGGATTTTTCATAGGCTGGAAGTGGGCTTTGGCATTATTTGCTTTAAAATGGACAATCGATTTATTCTTTATGAAGATATTTTATAATAAATTGAATCAAAAATTGAATTGGGGTTATTGGCTATATACCCCCTACTCTCTTATTTTTAACACCATTATTCTGCTTTTTTATTTAGTTCCAGCTCCTGTAGTTTGGAAAGGCAGAGAATATTCTAATTAATAATGGGATTTAAGAATTATGGAAGACAATGATATTTTAGACCACGCTGCAAACAGAGAAACAGATCCGGACGAGGATTTTTTTGAATTGGCAGGTGCGGGAAAACGGCTAATGAATTATCTTATTGATACCAGCATCATTTATATGTTATGGCATCTTGCTTTAATGGCTACATTTTACTTTTTCAATAAAACTGAGCAAGATATTGGCACTGTCTACCTTGTTTTATTTTCTGTTTATTTACCTTATTATATTTTTCTTGAATACCTGAAAGGAAAGACCGTAGGAAAGATGATTACCGGCACTCAGGTATTGGATGAAGATGGGTACAAGGCTTCTTTTGGCAGAATAGTTTTAAGAACAGTTTGTAGGTTTATTCCTTTTGAAGCTGTTTCTTTTTTGTTTGGTGATGCGGTTGGCTGGCACGATCTCCTTTCAAAAACCAGGGTAGTAGTTCCCCATGTTAATGACGACCAATGAAGTATGAATAAAATGACGAGGTACGAATGACGAATGGAAATACCGCATAGTTGATGGCATAACGAATGACGAGGTAAGAATAAAATAAAGAATAACCGAACAGTTGAAGAGTATTTTCCTTTTTCCATCTCCCCTCTTCCCATTTCATCCCACCTCAATAACTACCCCTTCGGTTTCCGGATAACTGACACAGGTCAAAATAGCTCCATCTTTAACTTCCCTATCTGTCAGCACTTCATTGTTAGACATTCTGATCTTTCCTGATGAACAAATGGCCGTGCAAGTGGAGCAAATTCCAGCCTGGCAACTATAGGGAAGAGAAATACCATTGTCTAAAGCGGCTTTTAAAATGGTTTTACCTGGAGGCACCTCAATGGAATATGCCTCATTTTTATAAGTAAGCTTTACGGTTTGAGCAGGAAACATGGGCAGCTCCCTTTCGACATCGAAGGCTTTCGTTAAAAAGTTTTCCTTATGGATTTGACTTTCCTCAAATCCCATATAAATCAAAGTCATCCTCACCATTCGCATATATACGAAAGGACCACAAGCAAAAAATTGAGCATCTTCTTTTTTAAATTTCAGGCTGGAATGGACGAGTTCCTCCAACAATCCTATATTTAATCTTCTTTGGTATTTCTTATTCTTTATTTCAGGATCACTGTAAAGTTTTACTATTTCTAATCTTCCGGGAAACTTGGATTTTAAAGTATTGATCCCTTTAAAATATAGTGCGCTCTCCTCATTTTTATGACTGGCAATCAGGGTTATTTTACTTAAGGGTTCTTTATAAATCACAGATTTTAACAGTGAAAAAAGCGGTGTCATCCCACTGCCTGCACCTATCAGGAAAATATCCCTTTGCTTTTTTGGATCAGTTTCCAACACAAATCTTCCGGCAGGAGGCAAGGCCTTAATAATCTCGCCTGTCCTCAAATGATCTATTAAATACCTGGAAACTTCTCCATTTTGAACCCTTTTTATAGTAATGGCTAAATAAGGATCTACATCAGGAGAGGAGCAGAGCGAATAAGACCTTCTTAATTCCTTCTTTCCGATATTTACCAGGATTGTCAAAAACTGACCAGCCAAATAAGAAACTGGTCGTGAATGTATTTCTTCCAGAATGAGCGTAATTACTTGTTCTGCTTCCTGTCGGATTTTCTTTATTCTTAGTTCTAAGATTTCACCCATAGGTAGGTAACCATATTTTATAATTTTTTCTCTTTAACAAACGAAAATTGCAAACGATAAGAGAGAAAAAAACCTCAAAACAAAAGTATAGAACCCGAAGAATAAAAAAAGGTTTTTTTTTGAATTGCCAGGTGTTTTAACCACAGGAAGCACAGGAAATACGGAGTTTTAAAAAATCCTCTGTGCCCTCTTTGGTTAATTTTATATACATTTTTGGGATTCCATTCCTTAAGTTTTCCCGTACCTCAACTTCAGCAATGTTCCTGTCTCACCTTTTTTGCTCAACGCATCTATTCCCACCGCTCGTTTTATTTTTTCTGCCCCATGTTTAAACCGTATCTTGTCCATCGCCTGATACAGGTTTACCATATGTTCAGTGTCTTCAAATAAACTAATCTGATAATTGCCATAAACCAGATGACTAAATCTGACTCCGACTAGCCGAATCAACATTCTTCGGTCATAAAGTTTATCAAAAAGATCTGAAGCTGTTTTGATCAACACATGGTCGGCGGATGTATAAGGAACATGAACTTGCCTGGTGAGGGTGTCAAAGTTAGAATAGCGGATTTTAACGGTTACGCAAGCGGTCAACTTCTGCTCTTGTCTCAATTTAAATGCTATTTCCTCCACCATAGAAACTAGCAAAGACTTAAGCATTTTAACATCGATGGTGTCTTTATCAAAAGTATTTTCTGTGGAAATGGATTTTCTTTCGGTATAAGGAACAACAGGCGTTTCATCTATAGCATTGGATCTTTTCCATAGTTCTACTCCATTTTTGCCAAATAAATTTTCCAAAAGCGCTACCGGAATCTCCCGCAAGGTGGCTACTTTCTCCACGCCCATATTATACAAAACCCGGTAGGTTTTTTCCCCTATCATTGGAATTTTAGAAATTGACATCGGAGCCAGAAACGCTCTTTCTGTCCCTCTATCCACTTTTCTTTGTCCGTTGGGTTTTGCTTCTCCGGTAGCTACTTTTGAAACCATCTTGTTTACGGACAAGCCCATAGAAATCGGTAATCCTGATTCTTTCATAATCTTTTGACGCAACTCCAGACACCACTTATGCGCCCCAAAAAACCTGTCCATTCCGCTAACATCTATATAAAATTCGTCAATGGATGCTTTTTCATAAACCGGAGCTTCATTCGCAATTACTTCAGTTACCAGATGGGAATATTTGCTGTAAGCCTCCATATCACCGGAGATGACCATAACCTGGGGACAGAGTTGCCGTGCCATTCTTACCGGCATAGCCGAGCGTACTCCAAATTTTCTAGCTTCATAGCTACAGGACGCCACTACTCCCCTGTCACTGCTTCCCCCAATAATTAAAGGTTTTCCCTTTAATCCCGGATTTCTAAGACACTCTACAGATACAAAAAAAGAATCGAGGTCCATATGCACTATACTCCTGTCCATTATTCTATCCATTGAAGCGCTCATTTTTTTACGAAACAAAAGCAATTTAGATAAATTTTTTAGCAATTAAACAAGTATTCCTAGAAAAATTATCTATTTTAAGCTAATATATTTGTTATTTAATTATTTTTACTAAATATATTAACTTAAACATGTATTTAAACTGTCATACCTATTTCAGTTTTAAATTTGGAACCCTTTCTGAAAAAGATCTTTTTACTGAAGCCAAAGAAAAGGGCATCCATAAACTTATCCTCACAGACATTAACAACACTTCTGCCTGGGTGGAATTGGCACGGATCTGCGAAGAAAACAAAGACCTACATCTCCTGGATCTGGCTGTAGGCATTGAGTTCCGCCACGACAATAACCTTTTATATATTGGACTGGCAAAAAACAATGCAGGTTTTGAAGAATTAAATCGATTCTTATCCCATCATGAATGTGAAAACATTGCGTTACCCATTCTTGCCCCCGAATTTCAAAATGTTTATATCATTTATCCTTTTTTAAAAGCACCTGAAAGGCCGTTGAGGAGCTATGAGTTCATTGGCATCAGAGCAAAGGAACTTAATAAACTTTATACGTCTGTCTTAAAAGACAAACTGGAAAAATTTGTAATACTTCACCCTGTAACGGTTAAAAACAAGAGAAACCATGACCTCCACCGGCTACTGAGAGCAATAGATAAAAACACTCTGCTGAGTAAACTGACTCCTGATGACTTTTGTGACCCGGAGGAATGCATGCTCGCCGAAGAGGAATTGCTTTATAAGTACAGACATTATCCTCAAATAATAGACAACACCAAAAGACTATTAGCTGATTGTCATTTTGAAATAAAACTTAGGGAAAGTAAAAACAAAAAAAACTTCCATGAGCTACAAGGCAAAGATCATTTTGAATTGAAAAAGCTAGCTGTTGAGGGTCTTTACAGAAGATATAAAAACAATCATAAAGAAGCGGAAAAGCGAATTGAAAGTGAATTAAATATCATAGCCAGCCAACACTTCGAATCTTATTTCCTTATATCGCATGATATTGTGAGGTATGCTAAAGAGCGGGGCTTTGCACACGTTGGAAGAGGCAGCGGCGCCAACAGCATTGTTTCTTATTGCCTGGGTATTACCGACGTAGATCCCATTGAGCTTGATCTGTACTTTGAAAGATTTTTGAACCCTCACCGAAGTTCTCCTCCTGATTTTGATATTGATTTTTCTTGGAAAGACAGGGATGCTATTATAGACTATATATTAAAAAAATATGAGCACTCGGCTTTACTGGCAAGTTTCGCCACCTTCCAGGGCAGAGCGCCAATCAGGGAGTTGGGAAAAGTTTTCGGGTTGCCCAAATCAGAAATTGATGAAATTGTGGAACATCCAGCCAGAAATCATAGCCGCGATCAAATTGCGAAATGGATATTTTATTATGGATCCTTATTAAAAGATTTCCCTAAAAATCTCTCCATTCATGCCGGAGGAATCCTGATCAGCGAAGAGCCTTTATTTAGATATACTGCCTTGAATTTACCTCCTAAAGGTTTTCGTACCGTTCACCTGGACATGTATGGCGCTGAAGACTTAGGATTATATAAATATGACATCTTAAGTCAACGAGGGCTCGGCCACATTAAAGACAGTGTAGAAATTATTAAAAAAAAATAAAAATGAGTCTATCGATATCGACAGTTTTGATACTTTTAAAAAGGATATAAAAGTAAAAGGTATGCTGAGCAACGGGAACACCATGGGTTGTTTCTATGTAGAATCACCTGCCATGCGGATGTTGCTTGCAAAACTGGAATGTGACGATTATCCTACTCTTGTGGCGGCAAGCTCTATTATTCGTCCAGGCGTGGCATCTTCCGGAATGATGCAGGAATATATTTTCCGGCATCATAATCCCGATAGGTTCAAATACATTCACCCGGTGATGGAAGAGTTAATGAAAGAAACTTATGGAGTAATGGTTTACCAGGAGGATGTGATTAAAGTGGCGCACCGTTTTGCAGGACTAACACCTAGCGATGCGGATATACTTCGAAGAGGCATGTCGGGAAAATACCGGCATCGCAAGGAATTTCAAAAGGTGCAGAAAGATTTTTTCGCCAATTGCAAAGCTTTTGACCATCCGGATAATATTACAAATGAAGTGTGGCGACAAATTGAAAGCTTCTCAGGGTACTCCTTTTCCAAGGCCCATTCGGCCAGCTATGCAGTAGAAAGCTACCAGAGTTTATTTCTAAAAGCGCATTATCCTTTAGAGTTTATGGTTGCGGTGATAAATAACTTCGGAGGGTTTTACCGGACAGAATTTTATGTACATGAAGCACGAAAAGCCGGAGCAGAGATTAACCCTCCTTGTGTCAACGCAGGCGAGTACCTTACTTCTATTCAAGGCAAAAACATTTTCCTTGGATTTATTCATTTAAAAAGCCTGGATAGCACAGTTGGTGAAATGATTGTAAAAGAAAGATTAACCAGTGGCCCCTTCCTTGACATATATAATTTCACCAAACGAATACCGGTTGGCATTGAACAACTGTCTATACTAATAAGAATAGGCGCTTTCAGGTTTACAGGAAAAACCAAACGGGCGCTACTTTGGGAAGCCTTCGGATATTTGGGAAAAGGAAAACCAAAACATCCCAATGTCGAACTTTTTACTTCTCCATCGAAACAATTCCAGCTTCCGCCTCTAGAAAAAAAGCCTTTTGAAGACGCATTCGATGAAATTGAATTACTAGAATTTCCGCTTTGCAATCCGTTTGAATTATTACATCCTTCCTATAAAACAGAAACTTTAGCAAAAGATCTCCAACAATTTGAAAATAAAAACTTCGAAATTATAGGCTACCTGGTAACCACTAAAGATACCCGAACGCGCAAAGGCATTCCAATGAGTTTTGGCACTTTTCTCGATAAAAATGGTGATTTTTTTGATTCCGTAAATTTCCCAAACATCTCCAAAACATTTCCTTTTTTAGGCAAAGGGTTTTATTTACTCAAAGGCAAAGTGGTAGTAGAATTCGGTTTTCCTATGGTTGAAACTACATTTATGAAAAAGCTGGAAATGGTAAATTATTGACCCTTTATCCTACAGAAGTAGTTTTTTTAGGTTTTGCTCATCGAATAAACAACTACTTTCATCTATTAAACCTTTTATTACAAGTCTTATTTATAACTATATTAATAATTTTTATAATTATTTAAATCAAGCATTATAAAAATGCTTGTTCCCTATATTTTTTCCTGTTATTTTTGATAAAACATTACACAGTTATATGAAAACTTTATTCTTAACATTTGTCACTTTAACCTTTTCGTTTGTTACTTATTCTCAATCATACATGGGAAAAAGTAAAGAAGAGATAAAAGCAATGGCGAATAATACCTATGATGAAGTTGAGATAATCTCCGAAACGGATAATTCCATCAAACTACAATGTGATGAAGAAATCAATGAGTTTTTTATAACTGAAAATGTTTGTGTAAAGTTTACTTCTGTTAAATCATTCGAATGTAATTGTCTTGCTTCTGACATTAAAGCTTATAACGAACATTTAAAAGCAATAGGAAATATGAAGTGGGCCAGCCAGGATGGATCCAGACTTTATGAAATCCATTTAAATAAAAATGACTATATGGTTTCAATAACCAGTAACGACATGAATGTTGCTCTTATAGATACCAAGTAAAAAATCAATAAAACACCTAAACCTTAAATATGGCGCCTAATTTTGGCGCCTTTTTTCTTTTAAATCAACCTAACCCTATAAATCAAAAACCTGATCATTCATACACTTAAAATGCTTTAGCGGGCATTTCGGATAACCAAGTTTTGAACATGGGCGGCAGGAAAGACCTTTTACTTCCAGAATTTCATGCGGCGTTTGATAAGGATACATTCCCAATTGAGGTGTCGTATTTCCCCAGATAGAATAAATTTTCTTTTTAAATGCCGAAGCAATGTGCATAAGTCCTGTATCATGAGAAAAAACCAGGTCTGCCTGCTTTAAAAGAGAAGAGGATTGATTCAGTTTATATTTCCCACAACCATTAAATATCACTGTTGGAGAGTTTGACGAATCAAAATGAGCCTTAACTTTTTCTCCGGTTTCCACATCATCCTTTCCTCCTAAAAGTATTACAGGTCTGCTGATCTTCTCACAAAGCTCAATCATTTTATGAACCGGAAGTTTTTTAGTATTATGATTGGCTCCTATGGCATAAGCTACATACCCTTTCCGGTGAGTTTCCGGAAGAGATTCCACCGATATTTCATCATCTTCAGGAATAAAATAGTCCAGACCTTTTCCATCATTTTTTACCCCAAGTTCGGATACTGTTTCCATGTAACGATCTACTATGTGGACATTAGGCATTTTGTCAACCTTCAGATTCACATATAACCATTTTTCGAAATTAAGTTTGTCAAACGAACGGCTTTTGGCTCCCAGTCTTAATTTTATTAATGACGTTCTTAAATTTTTATGAAGATCAATAACATAATCAAAGTTCTCCTGCTTCAGGTTCTTAATCAAAGGATCAAGGTCTTTTTCCAGTAAATGAAGCTTATCCACATAAGGATTGGACTTCAGAATGGCTTCGAAATTTTTTTTCGTACAGAAATGAACTTCGGAATCTGCCACCTGGGTTTTTATTGCCCTGATCACAGGAGTTGTAAGCACGATATCACCGATGGAAGAAAATCTTAGAATCAGAAACTTCTTTTTACCCATTCGTCAATGACTTTACCTGCTCCTTTCTTGTTTGAAAAAACTTTTCTATTTCATGTAAAGGAAGCGCATTTAAGGTTCTGTCGGCTGTAAGTCCGGCCTTTCTTCCCATCAACACACCATAATGCATTAACTTATATTCGTTGTAATCGTGCGCATCAGGATTAATGCTGATAATTACATTTTTTTCCAACGCATAGTTTATCCAGCGCCAATCCATGTCTAACCGGACAGGATGTGCATTTATTTCAATCACTACACTATTTGCCGCACATGCATCTATTATTTCCTTGTGATCTATTGGATAACCTTCTCTTTTTAAAAGCAATCTCCCTGTCGGATGGCCTAGAATGGTCGTATATGGATTTTCAATTGCCCGGATAAGCCTGGCAGTTGCCTTTTCTTTGTCCATTTTAAAGTTGGAATGAATAGAAGCAACAACAAAATCAAACGTACTTAAAATATTTTCAGCATAATCCAAAGAACCATCGGTGAGAATATCTGACTCTATGCCTTTAAATATTTTGAAAGGGTAAAGTTTTTTATTTAAGGCATCAATTTCTTCCTGCTGCTTTAACACCATGCCTTCATAAAGCCCGTTGGCATATACTGCTGTTTTGGAATGATCGCTTATTCCCAGGTATTCATATCCTGCATCTCTGCAATAGGTAGCCATTTGTTCCAGTGTATGAATACCATCGCTGTAAGTGGTATGATTATGAAGGATTCCCTTCAGGTCTTTCATTTCCAGAAGGTCGTCCATTTTATAATTTTTAATATAATTCAACTCAAAAAGCCCTTCACGAAGTTCAGGCGCAATTAAAGGCATTTTTGCTTTTTCATATATTTCTTCTTCGCTATTTACAGACTCGGTTTTCGCTATTTTAAGGATAGGAATTCCCGATTCATTCTTAAGCTGCAAATGCTCCTTTGCTCCTGTTTTAATAAACAGGTCATTGTAAAATCTTGAAGGAGTGGTAAAGTAAATTTCAATTTTCAAATTGGATTGAAGGTGCTTCCCCCGCCAGGCAAAGGGCCCGGATTCTTTTTCATTCTGGACAAGGAAATCCAGCGAATCAATAAAACTTTTGGCCTGAGTTGGGTTTTGCGTGGCCGCGAGTACTTCAAGCTTTTCGATGATTTCCAATTTCCTTCTTATGTCACCACATAAAGAGACCTTTTCAAATGCTTCACCCTGACTCAGAATTCCGACAAACTCGTCCCCAAAAGCTTCTACTTCCGCGTACAATTTTTTACCAGAGTTTGCCTGGGTAAAAAGAAGATTCTGTCTGATATTTTCCTGCGTTTTCGCGCCAAAACCCTTAAGCTTTGAAACCCTGTCTTCATTACAAGCGGTTATTAATTCTTCAATACTTGTTACTTCAAGTTCCTTCCATAAAATTCCCACTTTTTTGGGCCCAATGCCTTTTATATTAAGCATTTGAACTACGCCCGGAGGTGTCTTTTCATAGAGCGTCTTTAATTCTTCAAAAAGAATACCTTGAGTCAAGGAGTAAACTTTCGCGGCAGTTGCTTTGCCAAGTCCTTCAATTTGCTCAATTTCAGGCAAGGTCATTCCTCTTAACACGCCTGTAAAATTTTCAAGTGCGGCTGAGGAACTTATGTAAGCCTTTACTTTAAAGGGATTTTCTCCGTGTAAATCAAGAAGATCACCTGTAAGTTTTAATATTTTAATAATCTCGTTGTTATTCAATGGGAGTGTTTATTTTTGTATCGAAGAAACACAAATGTAGTTAATTCTAACTTTAAACATCAAACTTAAAACACCTGGTAATGATTCGAAAAACCTGGCACTTTTTTATCATAGGTATAATTTTTCTTACCGCTCAAAACTGCAAAAAGCAAGAAGATAATTCCATAGAACTGAAGGCCATGCAAGGACAGCGCTGGCTTCACTCGTACGAAGAGGA
>Ga0196965_1000644_pt1 | contig 17694 bp, 14 predicted proteins | sample S1_20metaG_FD_148668 | JGI IMG/M metagenome (GOLD analysis project Ga0196965, IMG submission 148668) | Soil microbial communities from Anza Borrego desert, Southern California, United States - S1_20 | ecosystem: Environmental > Terrestrial > Soil > Desert | place: USA: California | collected... | reverse complement strand
AACAACGAGCCCGAAAGATAGCAAGGCTTATGAAAGAAGCTTCCAAGTATGGATATGATCTTCAGCCTGCAATGTTGTGATTATCAACCACAAACAAGGAACGTCATTGTAATGCGCGGGTGCGAAGCACATGCATGCAGAAGGATCTCTCTGCACAAAGGAAAAATTGATTCGTTGGCGGGATCAAAAAAGCGCGTTGGATTGGTGTTATCCATGCGCTTGCGAAGTTGTTTGAAGTCTGATGTTTGAGGTTGTTATCGAAAACGAATTAGTTTCGAAAAACTCATTAACTATCGAAATCAACCTCATACCTCATACCTACCCCGTACTTTGTACCTTGTATTTTCGTACCTCCAGCTGGCCCAACAAACTCGCAGCTCGCAACTCGCAGCTATACTCAGTCCTCGTTTACCATCATCCTCACACTTTTTTACCTCGTATTTCGTACCTCGCACCTACGTCGTACCTTCGCTTTCTGCTATTATTCGCCAAGCTTTTGATTTCCCCGATGCCGGTGTTTGTCCCTGTTATTTTTCTTTTCGAGGTTTTTCTTGAACGCTTCCGTAAGATTTATGCCGGTTTGATTTGCTAAGCAGATTACAACCCAGAGCACATCACTCAGCTCATCACCAAGATCACCATGCTTGTCGGATTCTTTTTCAGATTGTTCTCCATATCTTCTGGCCATGATACGTGCCACCTCACCTACTTCTTCGGTGAGTATTGCCATATTGGTTAGCTCATTGAAGTAACGAACGCCTGTGGTGTTGATCCACTGATCTACCTGATTTTGTGCTTCCTGAATGGTCATATTATAGTAGGGGTGATTTTTGCAATTGCTGTAACAGGGCATTAGGAACGCTGGCGATTTTCCGCTTCGCATAATCAAAACAAACTATACCGGTTTTACCACGCGCTACTTCTTTACCCGTGTGCTGATTCGTCAGCACATAAATCATGTCGAAACCATATTTATTAAAATTTGCTACCGCGATATTGATGCTAAGTACATCGCCGAAAAACGATTCGGCTTTGTATTGAATCACGGCATCGGTTATGATCTGACCGATTGTTCCTTCAAATGAAAGTTCTGAGTTAAATCCCAGGCTGCGATAGTACAGCACGCGCGCTTCCTGCATAATCGACAGGATTGAATCGTTGCCAACATGGCCGCCATAATTCAGGTCCGATACCCTGATCACCAAATCTGTTTTAAATGCAAAACTTTCCGGAATGTCTACTTGAACGCGTGCCATGGGTAAAATTTATCGTATAATAGGTTTTCAAAAATACCTTTAATCAGAAACGGAGAAAACATGTTTTGAAGTTTTATATTTCAACCGGGTATCATTTTTAAGTGACTATTGCTAGGGCGACACACTATGGAATCCAACTATACAACATATCAGGTCAACAGTTTTAAGGAGTACCAGGACATCATTCTTAATATTTCGGATGAGCAGTTCATATTATACCGCGGACAGCCAATAGACAAACCGCTATTGCCGAAAATTGCGCGGTATTCATTGGAAGACGTGGAATCAGTCGAACGTGAAATGCTGGCAGAATTTCAGCGACGAAGCCTCTACTTGCTCGAATCTCATCCTGGTAACCTGTGGGACTGGCTTGCTCTGGCACAACACCACGGCATGGCCACACGACTACTCGACTGGTCTGAGAACCCGCTTATTGCCTTATGGTTCTCTATGTCCATACTGCCGGAAACCACACCGGATTATTCGGTTGTCTGGGGCTTCCATGCTCCGAAACGTGACGTCATCCAATCCGACAAGGCGGTTGATCCTTTTAAAAGTCGGGCAACGAAAATTTTTAAACCAAACCACATCATTAAAAGAATCTCAGCGCAGTTCGCATGGTTTACCATTCATCATCACAACAAAGACAACAAGTTTATTCCCTTTGAAGACAATACTGAATACAGTGGAAAATTGTTTAAGATTAAGGTTGACAAGCATTGCTTTCCTGAATGCAAAAGACGGTTACATCACTTTGGAATAAATTCCGAGATTATGTACCCGGATATTGACGGGCTCGCCAAGCATATGGAGTGGCTATTCCTGGGAAAGAAAGATTAGCACGCCATCGCATTGTTTTCCACGATTTATTTTTTGAGCGCCAGTTCATAAGCATGTGTATAATGTCGAATCAGATTTTCCCAATCGAAAATACCGGAATTATTTTCAACGTTGTTCCGCTGCATGATGCGTTCCCGCCGCGATTGTTTTAAGAAAGAATACATGATACCCGTCAACTGATTCGCCGACCAATCAAAGGTTCTCTTACCGCGTTCAATGACGTGAAGTCCGTATTCATCATGCTCAGGTATATGACGTATCACGTAATCACCAAAACCAGAAAGGTCACTGGTGATGGAAGGCAACCCGCTAGCCATACACTCTAACGGCGTATAGCCCCAGGGTTCGTAATAACTGGGAAATACACCCAGGTGACAGCCCCTTACAAACTGGTTGTAATCCATGCCGAGCAACGGACTACTCGCATTAATAAAATCCGGGTGATATACAATCTTAACCCTGTCTTCGGGATGATTGAGTAAATTTTTGGTGGTTAAAAAGTTCAATACTTCATCACTTTCCTGATTCACCAGCCGGTGAGTAACGACAAGTGGATTCTTTTTTGTTTTCCATGACTGAATGGTTCTCCGATAGCGCAATTTCCAGTACTCCGGAACAAATTCATTCAGGTCCGGCAGGTGTGTATCCTGGCGCACTGTACTTTCATAAAACAACGCACGGCCTACCTGCTGTTGAATGGCCTGGCACGTTTGCTGAATTTCGTTCATCATGGCCTTGGACTGTAATACCTCTGAACAGATGCCATGGAAATCACGTTTTGTTACAATGAACAATACAACCGTTACATCAGACTTCTCCTGTTTTAGTTTTTGATTTAAACGGCACATCGCTTCCAGCGTCAAATCAAATCCCTTGTTTTTGTATTCATATCTCCCGGAAGTAATAAAATACAATGTCTTCTCCAGGTTAAAAGAATAAGACTGAAAGAAATGTGCCATTACAAATTCATGAATCTTTTCTTTGTACTGTACATGCATGTTCTGGAATTCATGCAGCGCTTCAAACCGTTCGATATTTAATCCATTCGGCATCACCACGTCGGGCTTGCGCATCAGCAAGTGTTTGCATTCACGTGCCGTCACTTCGCTCACAGTACTCATGATATCTGCATTTTGCGCACAACTGTATTCAATGCGCGCCTCTGTTTCTATACCGAATTTTTTTGCTTCGTCTTCCCATTGAAAAAAGGGCAGATGCGCATAAAACATCGGTGAGTTGATAGCCAGGTGTCTACCAAGTTGTGTAGCATGCGTGGTGAAGATCGTCTTCACCGGCATGTTCTCTCTTTTAATATCCAGGATCGGTAACCCCGCCATCCACTCATGAAAGTGCGCCAGTATGGGATGGTCCTGTCCCGTTATTTTGACCAATTCATCAAAAAACAATTTGGTAAGGTAACTAAACGCAATCACCTGATCGATCATTGGATTATTAGGTGGCGTAGCTACGCCATGGTTTTTCCACAATAGGTATTTCAACACATGCAATGCCTGCGCTTCTATCAGCGGATTAAGCAATACCACATGGGGTCGGCCTGTAATCAACCATTGTGCATAGTTCACATCATAGCCTTTTTTTCGTAGCGCCGCGGCGGCGAGTCCAAATACATCCTGTGAATCGTTGAGGGGTTCAAGTTCGGCCTGAATACTTTTATTCACGTAAGGACCGATCATACAATAACGACCATGTGCATGTTGTTCCATGGCTGGAGCCTTTGACCGAATAACCGTATAAATCCCACCCACCTGATTACAAACTTCCCAGGCTACTTCGATCAAGTAGGCTGCAGGGAAATCGACGCTTTTCTTGTGAAACTTCTTTGCCATAACACGAACTGATTTAACGGTGATTATTCCGATAATTAGGAAATTATGTCTTCATTAAAGTCAAAACGACTGAAATTTTTTAAATACCGTATTAATAAGATGCCAAAATTTCTGGGAAACTATTCATGCAACACATGGAGCATCTTTTGTTACATAACGAAAAAAACAGAGACCAATGAACTTTGAAAAATTTACCATAAAATCTCAGGAAGCTTTACAAAAGTCGGCGGAGATTGCTATGAGCAGACAGCAACAAGCGATTGAACCTGGTCACGTATTGAAAGCTATCCTTGAAACTGATGAAAACGTAACCCAATATTTGTTTAAGAAATTAAACATCGCTGAACACATACTCATTACCAAACTTGACGAAGTGTTGAACAGTTATCCTCATGTATCTGGTCAGCAGCCTTATTTATCATCCGCGACCAACGCGTTGCTACAACAAGCCGAAAAAGAGTTACGGGAATTCAAAGACGAATACATCGCGGTTGAACATCTTCTGCTTTCATTCTTGTCATCTAAAGATAAAGTTGGCGCAATTATGAAGGATGTTGGCTTCGAACGTACAGGATTGACCAAGGCAATAAAAGAATTGCGCGGTGGTGCCAGCGTTACAGACCCAAACGCAGAAGCGAAGTATAAATCACTGGAGCGCTATTCCAAAAATCTCAATGACCTTGCGAAGAAAGGTAAAATTGATCCCGTGATCGGGCGCGATGAAGAGATTCGTCGTGTATTACAGATCCTTTCCAGGAGAACCAAAAACAATCCGATTTTGCTGGGCGAACCTGGCGTTGGAAAAACCGCGATTGTGGAAGGTATGGCACAACGTATTGTAGACGGCGACGTACCTGAAAACCTGAAAGATAAAATTTTGGTTTCGCTTGATATGGGACTGCTTGTCGCCGGTGCGAAATACAAGGGCGAATTCGAAGAACGTTTGAAGGCGGTGATCAAAGAAGTGACCGATTCAAACGGACAGATCATTTTATTCATTGATGAAATTCACACGCTTATCGGTGCAGGCGGAGGAGGAGAAGGTGCGATGGATGCAGCAAACTTACTAAAGCCTGCATTGGCCCGTGGCGAGCTTCATGCAATTGGTGCCACCACGTTGAAAGAATATCAGAAATACATTGAGAAAGATAAAGCCCTTGAGCGTCGTTTCCAGGCTGTAATGGTTGATGAGCCAACTGTCGAAGACTCTGTTTCAATTCTTCGTGGAATCAAAGACAAGTATGAACTACACCATGGTGTACGGATCAAAGACGACGCGGTGATTGCTGCGGTTGAATTGTCCAGCAGATATATCAACGACCGGTTTCTGCCCGACAAGGCCATTGACCTCATGGACGAAGCGGCAGCGAAACTTCGTTTAGAGATGGACTCGTTGCCCGAAGAGCTCGATGAGTTGAATCGTAAGATCATGCAGCTTGAAATTGAACGCGAAGCCATTCGCCGCGAAAAAGACAAAGAGAAAGAGGCCGTATTGAGCAAAGAAATCGCCGAACTTTCAGAACAGCGCAATTCGCTAAAAGCAAAATGGGAAAGCGAAAAAGAAGTTGTGCACGGGATCCAAAAAGAAAAAGAGCACATCGATAAACTTAGGTTTGAAGCTGAACAAGCAGAAAAAGCAGGTGACTATGGTAAAGTAGCAGAGATTCGTTATGGAAAGATCACTGAAGCTGAGCAACGATTAAACGAATATCAGCAAAAGATGAAAGACATGCAGGGTGAGAAAACCTTGCTGAAGGAAGAAGTAGATAGTGAAGATATTGCCGAAGTCGTAGCAAAATGGACTGGCATACCGGTGAGTAAGATGCTGCAAAGCGACCGTGAGAAATTACTCTCGCTGGAAGAGGAACTTGGAAAGCGTGTAGCCGGCCAGGAAGAAGCAATACAAGCGCTTAGCGATGCCGTTAGACGAAGTCGCGCCGGGCTACAGGACCCTAAACGCCCTATTGGATCTTTTATTTTTATGGGTACAACGGGTGTCGGTAAAACGGAGCTTACGAAAGCCCTCGCGGATTACCTGTTTAACGATGAAAATGCCATGGTTCGCATTGACATGAGCGAATACCAGGAACGTCACAGTGTAAGCCGTTTGATCGGTGCTCCTCCGGGATATGTAGGCTATGATGAGGGCGGGCAATTAACAGAAGCGGTACGCAGAAAGCCTTACTCCGTGGTATTGCTTGATGAAATTGAAAAAGCGCACCCTGACGTATTTAATATCCTGTTGCAGGTACTTGATGATGGCCGGCTTACAGATAATAAAGGCCGCGTAGCAAACTTTAAGAACACCATCATCATTATGACAACCAATATTGGTTCTCATATTATTCAGGAAAACTTCGAAAAAATAAACGACACAAATTATTTTGAAGTACTTGAATCAACAAAAGAAGAAGTGATGGGTGTGTTGAGAAAAACAGTGCGCCCTGAATTTGTAAACCGAATTGATGAAATCATTATGTTCAGGCCGCTTAGCCGTGCAGACGTAAGAAAGATCGTAGATATTCAGGTGAACATTGTACAGAAAAGGCTCGAAGACGCAGGTGTTAAAATTGAAGTTTCAGATGCTGCACGGGAACGACTCGCACGACTGGGTTATGATCCGCAATACGGTGCAAGGCCGTTGAAACGGGTGCTTCAGCGCGAAATATTGAATGAGCTTTCTAAACAGATTCTTGCTGGTAAGATCCAAAAAGATGCGCTCATTTTTGTTGACTTGAAAAACGAGGTGGAGTTTGTTTTCGAAAACCTCGAAAACGTCCAGGTATTCAATTAACCGGAAGGCTGCTGGAAACAGTAGCCTTCTTTTTTACATATTCTTTACTCAATTGACGAATCAGTTTATTTAAAAACTTATCAAAGTAAATTACGTGCTTGTTTACTTGCCTGCCGGGACTCTTTAAAAAACCAGGGCTGGCTAAAATCATTCCCAAAGGTTTAGCAGCAGACGCATCAATATCTTGCGAAAGAGAAACTTCAGTCATCGATCTCACATCCGGGAAATAATAAAAGAAGAGAAAAAATTCCGCTCCTGCACTGGCCATAATAACCGGTAACGATAAACCAATTAATGTGACAACTACCCCTGTAGTTTGTTTTTGTGAAGAAACCAGTTGCGTCGCAATTAATTTGATGCGGAGGGTTGCTACGTTCGCATTCGTGCTGCGTGCAAGTAAAAAGGACTTTTTATGCGAAGCATTATGCCGGAGAATAAAATCATCTAGCTGCCGATTGAACCCTTGCCATACTTCGGGAATAACGCCTGGCGAAGGTTCAAGAAAAATATTAAGCGTTTGAAAGGAGGCTCCATTTTTAAAAGCCAGTCTAGGCGTGCTGGCGCAGCTCGTTAAACAAATCGCCGCAACGATTGAAAAGATAATTTTTCCCACAAAAGTATAAAGTCAGGTTAAGTGAAGATAATTAAAAAGAATCGGAACAAAAAAGGCGGAAGGCCTGTTAAGGAATTAGGTTTAAGGATTGGTATCCCCTGGTGGTTCGGGGGATTTGTTGGTAGAGGGGTTTGGTTTAGCCTTCCCATATTGTTTGGGAAGGCTTTTTTTTTGCAAATGTGACAATGCCATGTCCCATCACTTAATTAACAAGCAACTGCACTGATCCGGGTTTCAGTTTCCTGCTGGGGTACAGTTTCTACAGATAGCTATCAAAGCTTCGTATTTTTAAACCCTCCCGATGGTATAAAGATTTTATTAGGTTCAATGAAAACGATTTTGTTTTCGGATGTTCAATTAAAATCTTAAAACTATGTTACGCTGGTCTGTTATATTTTTCGTCATTGCAATTATCGCTGCAATTTTTGGATTTGGTGGCATCGCTGAAGGAGCCGCTTCCATAGCAAAAGTGTTATTCTTTATCTTCCTTGCTCTTTTTGTGATTACAATTTTATTTGGAGCAAGCTTGTTTAAGAAGTGACTTTTGGGTACAGCCTTATTGCCGGGAATTTGCATTAGATTCCCGGATCATGCGCACAGACATAAAGGCTAGTACCGTTATGATTACGATGAGGGCTGCCCAAATCCAAAGTTTACTGTTAAAAAAGGGAGGATCCGATTCTGCTGAATCTGTAACAGCATGCACCCGAAAAGCAGCAGGCATAATTACATCTGCTGTTTGCGGTATTTTATTTTTAAAACTTGCTAAATCGTAGACGGGCGGTTGAAGATCATTGCCCGTTTTCAGTTTATACGAATCTTCCGTTTTTAGATAAGCAACCATGTACCGATTCAATTGATACACCTGAATTGAATCCGGCACGAGCGGAGGGTTGTCTTCGTTCCGAATAATGGCAATCCATTCTTTTCCTTTTGAACGGGGTATGTCTACAACGGAATGGCTACCCGATTTTAATTCAAAATCTTTAACATAATTTAATTGAAACTCGGTCTTACCTGTGTTAGTCCTTCGATGCGTTTTCTCATATAGCGATGCATGACGAAAAAAGTACGGCATACCCGATGCATGGAAAATGATGCGATCCACCCAATGTACTGTATCTAACATAACAGACCAGAAACTCTGTTTGGTCTTCAGGCTGTCCTTTATCACTAGCTTAAATTTTTTAAGTGGAGTATACGACGGTGCCTGGTGGAGTGTCTTATAATATCCGGCACTTTCAATGTTTAACGGCGCCGAAGTTGAATCATTTATTTTAAGCCAATAGTACGCGTACCTGCTCAACGGAAACTGAACCATTCGCACTGCTGATGACCCATCTACTGCATTGATATTTTCGAGTTCGAAATTATCTTTCAGGGCAAACCACTGTGTGCGGTCGTCACTTCCTAATAGCGAGGCGGATTTTCGCACCTCAGCGTTTCGAATCACGAGATGAATGTTATTGATCATGCTTCGCGACGTATTTTCCACGACAAGCGAGGTGCAGCATCCAGGAGTTTGATTTTTTTCAACAATCTCGTATGGTGTGTACTGCCTGGCATCATAAGCAACGTCTTCATCAAGAATGTAAGGAATCTCAACGTCGTTCTGATTTACAATTCGGGCATTGCTACAATCCTGATCAAGAAAAGGCGTAATCTCAGGTGAAAGAAAGATCCGGTAAAAACCATCGTGATGTACCTTCTGCAGGTTTGCTTCACCCAAATATGACTGGGCCAACAACGCGTGAGTCAAACCCAAAAAGAATACAGAAAAAATTAATCGTCGCTTCATCATTCAGGTACGTTTTTATCGGCCAAAACCTCATCGGTAAGCAATAGTTTTTTCAGCCGTTGATACATAAACGAAACAACGAGTAACAGGATTCCCAGCGAAATAAACGCAGCAATTTTTCCACCTTCGGAAATACCTTTAATGTCGATCAGGAATAATTTTAAGAGCGTAACCATCATTAAAGTTAAAGAGATGATACGCAGATGTTTCAATTTCCATTTCAATCCGGCTGCGATAAGCAGGAAAGACGCCAGTCCCCAAAGGATGGGATATCCAATTTTATGATTTTGCGCAAGGATGTGATCAGCCGATGTTATCGTAGCGTCGGCCACGAGTAAAACGGTATGATCCAACTCTGCGCTGGCAATGAACACAAAGAAAAACACAAAAAACCATCCATAGGCATTATAAGTCCTGTCATTGAAATCCTTCAGTGCACGAATGCGTTCTAGACTTAAAATCGAGAGGATAATCAATAGCACAATCAACAGGTAATGGAAAAGAAATCCCAATGAAGACTCGCCGCCGAGATATTGATTACGAACTGCAATGACTTCACTATGATAAACAAAATAATAGGATAAAATTCCGACAATACCCCAGGCAGCGAAAGACTGTTTTACTTGAGCCGGTAAATTTAACCGACCATTTAATAACACAAGTCCAAGCATAAAACACATGTTGTAGACACCGACAATAATCTCCTGTGTCGAAAAGTTATCGATGAAGGTTTCAACCTGGTATCTTAATTCCAGTAATTGAGAAGTGTATAACAAAACCACGCCTCCAATCGTAAGCACTGTACTGTATAATTTTGCGGCTTCAGCGTATTCACCCTTTTCATTCTTTAATAACACAATTGTAAGTACTATCGATCCAAGGGCGAAAATGCTGGTGATGTAACCCTTGTTTAATACAATGCCTATCGCGTCCGTACCATTGTAGATTTGATCCCAATCCATCAGCAAGCTCACAACCATCAGCCCCATGATTACAAGGGTGCCGAGCTTCATCAACTTAATGCCTGATTTTTGCGATAACCACAATAGCAAGACGGCTTCAGCAGCCCAAAACAAAGTGATATAATTTCCATCCAACTGCACAGGTGCCGCTAAACTGATAAACGTAAGTACAAGTCCGATCAAGAGGAAAACCAGGTTCCGGTCTGCCGACTTGTTTTTATACAAGCCGTATGCAAAAGCAAAGTTAAAAGCACCTACCAACACAGTGAATAAGCCCTGGAAATTTTCGCCGTAAGGATTATTGAGAATAAACATACCCGCAGAATAATAAAGAAACGTATTACTAAGCAGTATGCTGATCTCAATGGCTTTGAATGAAGTTTTAAGTTTCAGGTTGTTTACAATGTTCATGGCGAAAAACACCAGGAAAAACAGGGTTGCAAAAATAAGCGCGCCCCGTATCATCGCCGGGTCTGCTGCATCAAAACGCATGGATAGCCATGATCCGAAAAGTAACAACGTGAATGCATAGGCAATTATGTTGATGAGATTCCATTTTTTGAAATACGCCAATACCAACATGCCTGCATCCAATATAAAGATGTAAGTAAAAAGAACCACGTAGTTCCCTTCGCCGGTACTTACCATAAAAGGTGATCCAAATCCTCCAAGAATAGCCAACACGGCAAGCTCAATACGGTTGTATGACAATGACAACACGATGGTGAATGCTGTAATGATCAACATTAAAATAAAGGCAACTACCTGATTAAAGATCTGATACTCGTGAAAAGCAATTGCAATGGTGAGGTACAAGATGGCTATTCCCCCACCCACAAGTACAGAGCTGAAAGCCGCAAAGTTTTTTCTCGTCCGATGGGCAAAGCCCAGTAGAATTCCACCGCAGACAATGCCAATAAACACCCTGCCTATTTCGTTGATCCAATTCTGATCGATGGCGAATTTCACAAAGAAGCCAATACCTAAAACGAGTATGGCGATACCTATCTTATTTGCGAGGTTCTCACCAATGAATTTTTCAAGATCCGGATTGCGCTCAAAAAATCCCGGCTTGGGTGGTGTCGCAACGGTTGGCCTGGGCGGCACCTTCATTGAAGGGGGTTCAATCACTGCTGATGCTGTAATACGCTCCGGTTCTTGTTGTTCGACTGGTACTGGTATGGGTTGCTTCTTTTCAGGGACAGGTATTGGTGTCTCCTTAACAGGTTGAGCAACGGGTTTACTAAACTCGGTTCTCACCGGTGCTTCCTTCTCCACCACAGGAACCTTCGGAGTATCTACTTTTGCGGTAAGCTGATTTGCAGTATATCGTTTAAGCTCGTTGGAGAGTACGTCAATCCTTTGTTGAAGATCCAGGAATTTTGAAGAAACGGTGTTTTTTATTCCAACCACCACGATCAACACAGTAATAAGAATCAGAAATAGCAATACATCCATATAGTATGATTTGAATCTGCAAGCGATCAGTACGTTTTCGCCAGCCAGCAATTTAGATAAATGATTGGTCTTTTTTGAGTTGCTACAAGCTTCAGGCGACAAGCTGTAAGGTTCAAGGTGATTTGTTACCTTTTCGAAATTGCGGTAAGCTTCAGCTTGAGTCCGATAATGAAACGGTTTTTTGGAAAGCTACGAGTTTCGAGCTGCGAGCCGCGAGCTTGTTTATTCGGAATTTATGTGGTTTATCAACCCTTATCTAGTCAGTGACCATCGCGCTGGGACATTCAACCAACCTCAAACGTTAAACATCAAACCTCAACAATTTCGCAAACACCTCGTTTTTGCTCTCCAATCTTAACTTCGAACCTTAAACTTTGAACCGCTCCAAACTTTCTACGAATTTTTTCGTAAAACTCTTGCAGTCTAAAGTTTGATCTCTTACTTTAGTGGTACGAAAACATTCGTATATGAAAAAGAACTTGATTAAACCCACCGAAAAAGAATTGGAAATTCTCCAGATTATCTGGGAGAAAGAATCCATTTCTGTGAAAGAAGTACATGAGGCATTGGGGGGTGAAGAAGCCAATGGCTATACCACCATTCTAAAATTAATGCAAATCATGTGTGAAAAAGGTCTTGTGACACGCCAGAAAAGCGGAAAGTTTCATCTGTATAAAGCAGTGCCTTCGTTGGAGAATACACGACAGCAAATGGTTGACAAGATGATCAATACCGTTTTTCAGGGATCGGCGGCGAAACTGGTGATGAGCGCCCTGGGAAATCAAAAATCTTCCCCGGAAGAATTATCAGAAATAAGAAAATATCTGGAACAACTTGAAGGAGGTGAAAAATGAAAACAATTATGAATGCATTTTCTTCCCCGCTTGCTGAACTGATAACGCAAACGTTACTTCATTCGATCTGGCAATCTGCAGGAGTCCTGATCATTCTTGTTGTATTACTCCGGGTGATTCCCTCCCGGCGATCACACTTGCGCTATGGCGTTGCCTACGGAAGTATGTTGCTGATCTTGTTTTTAAGTATATATACTTTTACAGACGCCCTATCCCTTGCCAAGCCTGAGATGGTAGCTGCAAAATCCGCCATTCACGCGAATGAAATTAGTGTGGCATTGTTGTTCACCGATACATCAACAACGCTTAAAGAAGATGTGGATCAAATGATACATGCCATTGCGCCGTACATGGTGATCATCTGGATTTCAGGAACACTTATTTTCCTGTTGCGCTTATCCGGCGGCTTATGGTACCTCTCGCGAATAAAAAAACACACCATCATATTGGATGACGAATTATCGCATCGACTTTTAGCATTAGGAAAACAACTTCATATTAAACGCGTGGTACGGTTGGGTGAATCAGCTTTGGTTCATGCACCGTTAATAATCGGATACTTTAAACCGATTTTGCTGATACCTGTTGGTTTCATCGCTGGACTAAGCACCGAGCAAATTGAAGCAATATTCGTCCATGAACTCACGCACATCAAACGACACGATTATTTGCTTAACCTTGTCCAATCCATAGTAGAAGCAATTTTCTTCTTCAACCCTTTTGTATGGATCATCTCCGCGAAAATACGCACCGAAAGAGAACACTGCTGCGATGATGCAGTAGTGATGGCCGGAAAAAATGCGCGTTCGTATGCACTGGCCTTAGCTCGCCTGGAAGAACTCCGGAACACAAAACCCGCATTGGCGCTGTCACTCGGGGGAACAAAAAATGAATTGTTACATCGTATCAAACGCCTTATGGAAAAATCCGTAAACGACTATTCCCTTGGAGAAAAATTAACTCCGCTAATCTTACTGGTCATAGGTCTTATCTGCGCTTCGTGGATAACACTTAATTCTTCGCATCCTACAACACACCATCGTTTTAGTGACAACAACAAAACTGCAGCCGACACTGTTATCAAAAACAAAAAAGAAAAAACAGCGACGTACTCACGAAAAAAAATCATCACTGCATCTCCAGATGGACAACCACATGAAGAAGTAACCGAAGAATACATTGGTGATGAAGATCTCCGGCCCTTGTTGGAAGATTTCAACTTCGATATGGCTTTTGATTTTCCTGCACTGCACGCAGTCGCCATGATGTCTCCTCCCCTGGAATTTTTTCCTCCGCGTGCTATGTTCGATACAATCCCGCATCGATTTAAATTTAAGGATGTTGAAAAGTGGGAAAAATTTGAAAAAGAATTTCAGGAAAAATTTAGTGAGCACTTCGCTGATTTCTATGCGGAAAACCAAGCTCAACTTAAAGCACTCATGGATGAGGTTCAGGATAATATGCAATTAGAGTTTAATGAAGATTGGGCACATCAAATGGAGGCGAGGGCAAAACGCCATGAAGAAAAAGCACAGCTACATCGGCACCGTCTTCAGCAGAATGAAGAAGTATTAAAGAAGCACGAAGCGATCCGTAAACAAATGGAAGACAAAATGCTCAAGTGGGAAAACGAACGAAAGGAACATTTTGAAGAGTTGGAAGCTCAGATGAAAGTTCGGCATGATAGAATGAAAGTTTTTGAAGAGGAATTGCAGAAAGAACTTCAAAAAGACGGCTACCTGAAAGAAGGCGAAAAAATCGAACACATGCACTGGCATGATGATGACATCAAGATTAACGGCAATGTAATCCGTAAACGTGATGTGAAAAAATACAATGCCTTACATGAAAAACATCTTGGTAAGGAGGATTGACATTGGGTATTAGGTACTAGGCGTACAAAGGGCCGAAAAGAGCTGTGAGTTGCGAGCTTCGAGCCACGAGTTTTGTTCGGTAGTAAATTCAGGTTTGACTATAAGCTTCATGCTACAAATGTTTGAGGTTGTTTTCGATAACGTTAAAATTCTCGAACGCCAGCCTCAAACATCAAACTATTAGTGTCCGGGATAAACTCACCAAGAGCGTCAAATCACTTTCGGACAAATTGTGGGGGGAGTGGGATGCCTCCTTCAGTGTGGATCATATTAATTAATGATCTTTCATTCAAGTTCTTTTCCTCCCGGGCCGGCTGGGCCCAGCATACTGGCATTGTCGCTGAACATTCCCGTTGTGACGGGATCAAGCAATCCGCACTACCTGCCCCGTTACTACGGGAATCCCCTTCCAGATCAAAGATAATGTTATGCGACAATACCAGTACGCTGAAGGATGGTGCGGGTGTGCCTCATCCTATGGTTTCTCACAATAGTTTGTTTTTGCCTCGACGCGTAAATCTTTTAAACTTCTCCAATTGTCCCGACACTAATAATTAAGAGTCTCGAAAATGATTCGTTATTTGATTATTATAAGTTAGGAAGCATTATAGCTTGGACCTTAACAATTTCCCACAGCTTTATTATAATAAAAACGATTCGAACGTCTTGCGTCTACAAAAGTTTAGGCTTCCATGGACTGAGTGACGGTTATTATTTTTCATTGATCGGTGACACCATGGTGGTGAGTATTATTAACTAAGATTGCCTTTTATTCCTTCAATCCTATCCGGGTAAACTGTAACCAATTTATGTTCATTGTTTAGCACCAATACATCGGCCCAAATTTTAGATAATAGGGCATGAAATTCCTTTAGCTTATGATTTCCGATTTTAATATGAATCACTTGGGGAGGAGGTTCAGTTAAAAGGATTCGATTTGTAAAATCTGCGTCTTTTGTAATTATTGTTAATCTTTTCTCCTTTGCATAGTTCCAAATCTGTGTATCTGTCCAGCAATCATTTATGTCAATTTGATGAATATAATCAGGACTATTCCACAGTGAAAAATAATAAGGTAAGTTTACATCAATCAAAAAATGGGCCATCAGGCTACCGATTTAACCATAAAGCTATTGTTCATCATTTTTGAAGCAAATTCCAATGATGCTCTTATGTCATCTTCTTCTAAACTGGGATATTGTGCTAAAATGTCTTTTGACGTGTCTCCAGCAGCTAAAAATTCAAGAATAGTTTGAACGGTAATCCGTTTACCTCTTATGATAGGTTTACCATTACAAGTATCCGGATCGATCGTAATTCGGTTGATTAAGTTGCTCATACTACAAGTTAGCCCTTTTCTTTCTAAAACGTAAACTACCTGACAGAAGTTTATTTTAGTCGCCAATCGATCATCGGCCAGCCATATTTCCATCCTACTTTAGAACAACGTCGAATGGATATTGTATTGAGCCTATACATATTCTTGAGATCTTATAAACTTGATAGTGCAAGTTTGAGGTTGTATTCGATAACGTAAACTTGTCGACGCCAGCCTCAAACATCAAACCGCGAACTTCAAACACTTTCGCAAGCTTATCGCTTAGCAAGACTCCAACTTTGAACTTTAAACGTTGAACCTTGAACTTAACGCCTAAATCCTTTCCACACCCAATCCGGCCTTCTCGGAGCAGTACATGTATCCATCCTTCAGAATAAACCCGCCCTTCACCATATCTTTCGACAAATCGAAGCTTCCATCGAGGTCGATGTATTTTGTGTTCTTACAGGAGAATGCTGCGTGTAGGGCTGCCGTTATGCTGACGATGCTTTCATCATTACATCCCCAAAACAGGTCGATGTTTTCGTGTTGTGCTATATCAGCGATCTTCAGGGCCTGACTGATACCGCCGCACTTCATCAGCTTGATGTTAAAAATTCCTGCCGCTTTCGGTGGCTTAATCAATTCTAATGCATCTGCCGGCGTAAGTAACGATTCATCTGCCGCAATTACTTCACGAACATCTATTGGCAGCGCTTTCATTTCGGCTATGGCTTTCGCCGGAAGGGGCTGTTCTATTAACTCAATATCGAAGTCATAAATACGGCCATAGAACTGAATGGTATCATGAACGCTGTATCCCTGGTTTGCATCAACGCGGATTACAATAGTGTTGCCAAATTTTTCACGCAGCTTCATCACACGCTCTACATCTTCATCCAGGTTTTTTCCAAGCTTCAATTTAACCACGCGAAATCCACGCTCGATGTACTCAGCCGCCTCTTTTAATGTTTCTTCCACATTTTTGATTCCGATCGTAATGGAAGTTGGTAATTTTTTGATTTTCTGTCCGAGATACTTAACCAATGGTATATCAATGTATTTTGTAAACGCATCATAGAGGGCAATATCAAGTGCCGCGCGTGCAGCAGGATTCTCCGGAAAATTAGACCACACTTCATAGGTAAGCTGATGCAAATGCCTGATGTCACGCCCTGCTAAAAACTCAAGGTTTTTTTCATCCAATGCTTCTATACTTTGCTCGATTGTCTCGCCGACTACATATTCGCTTGGGTTTCCCGAACCAATACCGGTGATTCCGTTGTCGAGTGTAATCTCAACAAATACATTTTTTACGTCACTAATGGTTTTGAATGCTATGGTATATGGTTTCGTGTTTCCAAGATCGGCACTCCATACCGCGATGTCCTTAATTTTCATGAAAGCGTTAATATTAATTTGTGTATTTCCCGTTGAATAGTATATCTCTTTTTCGATGTCGTTTAATAAGCTTGTTTTATATGGCCTCACCTGCCCTCTCCTGACGAGATGGTGAGTGGAAATTAACTAAACGACATTGATCTCTTATTTGTTAGTATTTTTTTCAATCAGTGTTACAATTTGTATAACCAGCCGTTGAACACCGTCTTCTAACGGAAGGACTACTGGAATTCTGAGATCCTCCTCCAATACTTTTGCCGTTGTTTTTGCAGCGGCTGCGTCCATACCTTCTGTGTTGAGTGTAACGGCCAGGGTAGGCGCTCCATACATGGCGATCAAGGCAATTTCATCCCTGGGCTGCGCCACCAACGCCTCAAAATGTTCCAGCCCCTTATAATGTTTGCGTGTCGGATTGTGTTGAAGAATTACAGCATCTGCTTTCGCCGATACAATCCACTCTGCCCCTGCTGGCCCACTTGGGTTACGTAATGATGACTGACCTTCAATGAAAATAACATCTGGTTTTTCTTCGGTGTAACATTGGTGAACAGCATGCTCCAGCTCTCCGGAAATAAAATCATTCAATGTGGAATCAAAAATAAACCCATAGCGTGCGCCTTGCATCCAACCGGTTTGCCCGGTATAGATCATTTCTGCCCGATAACCGGCGTCTCGCATC
>Ga0196965_1000643_pt1 | contig 17721 bp, 16 predicted proteins | sample S1_20metaG_FD_148668 | JGI IMG/M metagenome (GOLD analysis project Ga0196965, IMG submission 148668) | Soil microbial communities from Anza Borrego desert, Southern California, United States - S1_20 | ecosystem: Environmental > Terrestrial > Soil > Desert | place: USA: California | collected... | reverse complement strand
GGATAGAGTACCTGCATAACAACGAAGACTTTAAATTGAGGATGAGTTATCTTACTCCCAGTGCCATGGATACAAAGAAATTGGTTCCCATTCCTGTTGCTGTACAATACAGCGATGGTAGAAAATAGCGGAGATCCTCCATGGTAATAATGTGTGGACTGGTGTGAGTGTCAGCGCGAGGAAAAAGACAGGGTGAGTGTGTTCGCTATCGCGCTCACACTCACCCTGTCTTTTGTAGTCTCGGCAGGGATTGTAAAACTTTCTAACGAATTCATTTACAAGAAGAAACAGAAGCTAAGAAAATCACGCTCACCTAATCGTTAACCGTGAGTCAGTGAAAATAATCACGACCTTGTGATTTTTGATTCAATTTAGTGAATACCATGAAAATGACAGGCGAGGGATAGAATTTCGTTCGCTTACTGTTTTACCACCTGTTTCTTTGACTCATCATTTGTAAATCGATCTAAGACGGTGGAGCAGTGATCATTTATGAATTTTCGAATTTCGTCTGTGACAGGATGGGTTATTTGAACCTTATCAATTAGCTGTAACAATTTCTTTGCATGGTCTATGACCTTTCGTTTCACGAGAGATTTCGTAAAGCCAATATCATCAGCAAGCTTTTCAAATTGTCGCGGATCAACGTCACTTAGTTCATATGCTTTTCCAATCTTCATTGCCATTTTCTTGCTGAGATTAGAATAGACTGGTGTACAAATTAAGTCGTATAATGGTGCCAGTCTTACCTTTCCGAATGACGCGCTGTTATCTGGTGTTCGATATAAGAGCGAGAAATTTTTACCATGGGCATCATGGTTGCCAATCAAAAAATTAAAAATGACGGCATCTAGTAAGTGCCCTAAATCAACTACAGGCACGCTTGATATTTTCCTTAGCAAATCAAAGCAGTCTTTTATAGATGGGCCACCTTCCGCCTGATATTTTCTTTCTGAGACAATTCCCAGTGCCTGGCAAAAATCCTCTTGATGAATTCGATCCAATACTGATTTATCATCGGCCGCTTTTGATACACGATCGTATCGTTCAATCAATAGATAATCAATATTGCCTGCCTTTTCAGTTGCTATTGGTGCAACGGGAAACCCCATGTGCGTGGCTAACTTCATGCAAAATGCTTCGTTGAAAACAATTCCTTTATATTCTTCGATATCAGGTTTAATGATGTGCGAACTCGGTGCGTTACCTAGAGGCAAGAAGAGCTGGCCATCCTTTTTATATACTGCGATTTTATCTTGGGCGCCTGCCAGTGAAAGTCTGACTCCGCTTTCTCCGGCCATAAGGGGTCGCTTAGGAAGCTCAAACAAAATCTTTTCAAGTTCCGCTGATGAGAGCGACCTATAGTTACCACTATTGTCGGAAAGCTTCGTTCCGGTACTTAAGAAAGTTATGGCACCGGCACACTCGCCCCCAATTTGTTCTAACATGGAAAAGTCATTGTTCGCACTTATTCCAAGATTTCGTGCAATAAGCTTTCGTTTTGCATTGTCTGGTAAAACTCCGGCAAAAAATGGTTTACAATACTTTTCTTCAAACTTTCCCGCTTGCAGTGGCAGGCTTATGGACAATGGAATTGCATTTGGATTTTTAAGCCAATCAGGTATGTATTCAAATAATGTCTGACCGTGATCATCTTGGATAAGGTGGCCTGTCAAACTACCATGCAGATAAACATCTAATGTACGGGTCATTGTAAGCGGCTATTTTCGAATGGTGCGTTTAGTTGTATGGAAATCCCAAGCGTATTTAAAACGGTTAGAACTTTACCTAATTGGCATGTTGATTTCCCTTGCTCCAATTCTATTATAAAACGTAGCCCCGTACCTGATGTAAGCGCCAGATCTCTTTGCGTTATTCTCAGTTGTTTACGCGTCTGTTTGACAAAGTCTCCAATGGACGCTGTTGTCGAATATGTTCTCATAAATATTCCCGATCGGTAATATTAATAAAGATATTGCTAAATACAATAAAATATTCCCGATCAGGAATATTTAGGCGGATTTAAATGCTTGTTTTAAGGTTAATTCCCGAACGGGAACAATTTACGAGATTGTCGAAAATTTCGGTCGACGCAAGCCATTTTTTCGCTATGCTCAAACTGAAACACTTCGTTAGGGACCCTTATGGCAGAATCCGGCTTCGGAGGATTTTCGTGCACAAAAATACATCTTGTTGATTAGGGCAAGCATTGTTAATGCCGCCAATATTTTTCTCCCGACTTGAACATATGTGTGAGTACAGGACTCGATCAGCCTTATCGATAAAGTCGCTTATATTCGAAAAATGCCGTTGCACGTCAGTAAATGTTTCCTCTTATCGTTTTTATTCATCGTCAGTTCTCGGAAGCTCTTGTCTTCTGCTAGTTGTTCAATCCTCTTCATTAAAGGACCAGAGTGTATACCATGCCGCAGCTCGTGAGAATTTAAGCGGGCCCTGTATTCAATCTTTCAAAGACATAAAATTTAATTTAGGGAGGAGTCTCTTTTAAAATCACATTACATCGAATCGTCCTATTCAGAATATGGCGCTGGAACCTGGAATCAAGGTCGTCAAATTAACAGCCTTCCAAATCTGGGTATGCAGTTAAACCCCGAGCTCAAATTCATTGCCTAGAAATAGCTTGATGCTATTAAGTCGTTGGTTACCATCGATTACTGCGTGTGATTCATCGCTATTCTGACTTAGGAAGACGACCGGTATTGGGCAATTTATGATCAATGACTCTATCAGTTTTGAAGCCTGCGCTCGATTCCAAACAAAGTCAGTGTGAGAGCGAGGAAAAAGACAGGGTGAGTGTGTTCGCTGTCGCGCTCACACTCACCCTGCCTTTTGTAGCCCCGGCAGGAATCGAACCTGCGAGGCATTTAGTTCAAAATCAAATATTTACAATACGTCAATTAGTTGGTACCCGAATTGGTCATTCAATCAATCAGATCGTACTAAAAGCTGTTAAAAAGAACGAATTTCTTCCCGTAAAGATAGCTGATTTAGCCTTGAACAGATCAATTTTCGGCAAAAAAAACCAAACTCTATGAGTGACCTGAATTTCGAATAACAAGGAGTGCTTGACTCAACGATTTGGGTAAGCATCTTGTTCCGAGATAATTTAATTCAACCGTGTGGCGATCTGTGTCACACCCCAATCAACGCATCTTTTGATTTAGCCAAAACTATCTTATACCGGATGGCTTTGGTTGCTTTGTTAATAACGTTAGTGACCTCTTTTACTGATTTTACAAATAAGATGTCGCGTTTCGCGTCTTGCTCAATCTGCTGCTGGGCGTATCATCACTCCAGGCGTATGGCCGCAGGAAAAGACACATGTCGCTTGCAAGTGGAAAATAATGGGAAACATATCCATTTTCGCTGAGATTGTAATCTCCCATTACGGGTGGAATTTTGAGCACTTCGTTTAAATGGGACCATGTAGATGAAAAACCCGGGTTATCGCTAGTCAAAAATTCTTCGGTGTCTGTCTGAAAAACAATCCACTCCTTCATCAAGAAATTAACTCCGTAAGCTTGTAGCGAATTCGTATATTCATCGGTTAGAAAATGCTCCAGCTGAAAAATCTTTCCACCTTTTTTACCGTTTTTCTCAAACTCTGGGGATTTCTTTTGCATCTCTGCTGCCCCATTCCTGTACCCGAAAGAATACTTCTCAATATTTTCAAATGTTTTTGCAACTGCATCGCGGAAAAACTCACTTCTCAACTTCGACATGTGTATCCAGCCTATGATAAGATGTTTCATATTAAGTCCTATCGAGGTTCCTGAACGCAACCCTTTAATTATATCGTTGTATTTCGGCTCAAATTGAGCAAAAGAGTTTTCAAGATATTTTGAGTTGAAGTCATAGTAGTTTTCCCGAGTGAAGAGTTTATGTTTAATTCCAATTCTCTGAATAGAATCGTTTCTTCAAGGGTCTGCGTAATTGACAACATGAACGAAACTGTCAACAGCAAAATGTTGGAGGTAAACTCTTGGAACGATATGTTGATTTCTATGTGCGATAGCAGCCCGTTCAAAGGAAGAAGTCTTTGGTTGATACAAAGATAACGCTTGATCGAAATTTGGACACACTCTGAATTCTTACGAAATTCCGTACAATTTAATACCAATGCTTCGAAATTTTCCTGGATTACTCTTCTACACGGACAGCTATACATTACTAGAAGCGATTCATGCGGATTGGCCTATCTATCCCACCGGGCACGGATGGCACTTAGCATTAAGAAGCTTAGCAAATTTTGCCCAAGGCACTAAATTCTATCAGATAGATGACATTGACAAATGTTTGCTTTTCACGATCTCCGACCCAAATGTTCTCAAATCGAAAGGTGAGGACATTTATGGCAAGAACCTGTATCATGTCGCCATATGGCATGAGGATCTAATTGAGTTGAGTGCGCGCGGCTTGGCGGTAGGCGTCACATCGATTTCTGACTTTGAATTTAGCATTCGAAAATTCAACACTGTTAAAGAAAGTCTTGGACCAGATAACTACATTGAGGATGAGGATGGAAACCTCCAAATAAAAACCAAAAACGGTGGTTTTATAGTGTATAACATTCCGATTGACACCTCATCTGAAGACTGGCAGGAACCTAAGGACTTTGTATTTTTGCCAGACAAAACCATAGAACTAACACCAGCCGCATTTAATACCCTGACCTCGACGGTAGGCGAAGGCGTTCATCCTGATATATTTGCTAAAGCTGCGCCGCTCCTAGCGTTGAACTTTTTCGACACTGCAATTCGTGAAGCCGTGTTACTAATCGAACATTCAATCAAAACTGTTCACAACACCGACCAGTATGGACAAAAACTGATCGATTTACACATCAAAAAAATCCTTGAACTAGACAAATTCAAAACATCTTTTATCAAATGTTATCGTGGAGAACTTCGCACCTTAACCAAATACGTTCGAAACGACTATATGCACAATCAAAAAAACATTGACGAAGACGAATGCTCAATCCTCCTATATCGGATAAATGATGTTTATCATTGGTTTTTGCATATCAAGGAAGAACTCATTCCAAATTAGGTGTGCTTCAAGCAAAGCGTAATTTACACTCCTAGCGCTTGGAGCTTTAACTAGACATATCTGATCGCATCTACCTTAACCGACATATGAAACTCAGAGTTCCTCGTATCCGATCACATATCGTCTGTTCGCAAAAATACATTTAGACCGAGTTTACAATTAAATTACAAAACTCCACTATGCAAACGAAAGAAGAATTGACTGTTCTATTGAAGCGGTTGTTCCCTGATTATCCAGATGAGAAAATACAAGTTCTGGTTGAAACAAAACTACATGATGAAAGGAATTTGGTAAGACAAGGTGAAAATGTAATTCACTTCCTATATGCAGGTCACATTGTTGAAGAAGAGCTTCTTCAACAATACCGTCAACGACTGGCGCCGCACCACCTGCAACTATCTTTTCAGGATATTAATACAATAATCTCTGCCAATGCCGATGATTTTTACAAGGCAGCAATTCAAATATACTTAGGAAATGAACTATTAAGAAACGTTTTAGCTAGTGCAGCATGGGATACGATCAAATCTTTAATAAGCGAAAGTTATTCACGCATTAGGGGTAAGACAACATCAACATTAGATTCAAGTGGTAAAGTAACACATACAGATGCTTTCATTAAAATAGAAGTAAGCGTTGGCAAGCACAAGAAATTAATTTATATAATTTCCAATAAGCTTAGTGCAGAGGTTGTTGGAAAAGCGTTTGCCAAACTACCAAAAGCGATTCACAAACATAGACGAACCATACCCGATGGTAAGAAGTATGTATCACAAGTATACAAGCTAAAAAAAAACGGTGATTGGAAACTTAAGCCTGAATATACCATGAACTTCTAGTTAATGGGTTGTGGCCATATCGTTACCTTTTTTATCTTTATGCAACCAATCGAAGTATGAAGTGGACAAAGGCACTTTTCGGTAAAACGCTGCAAGACAAAATTCTTAGATACTTCTTCCTGCATCGAGGACAATACATTGATTCACGAACGGTTTTTGAACGCTTCAAAGATGATGAGCCCGACAGAGGAAAACTATTTCACATGCTTCAAGACTTGGAGAAAGACCAACTTCTTCGCATGAGTGATAGCTTTGAGCGCAATGGAAATGTTTCCAACCATGTATATTCATTTCAGATTACCCATGAAGGAACCCAAGTGTTTGTTGAGGCAAAGCGTTTCATAATCGGCATCATTGTTTCGATTCTTATTGCAGCATATCTGCCATATCAATGCACTAAGTCCAACGATGAGAGAATAAAGCCTGCTTCTGTCGATAGCTTTAAAACGAAACCAATTATTCCGGTTGACACATTGCCATTGATCATTTCACCGAACACCATCAAGAAGGAGCCAGTATCAGACACGGTGGTGATAAAAACATTGATCCAGGCCCTGAATAATGGTCTTGAACTTACCTTAGCCTCCCGTGCTAGGAGACATCAATTTATTGTAACCCAATTAATAAATCAAAATCCTACTGGCGTTTCCTTCCGTAGAATTCATCCCACGGATACCCAATTTGTCTTTGTCGAATTAATTCGCCAGTGTTAGAAAACCCAAAATATGTAACTGTTCCAAATTCTTTGGGATCAACAAAACTTTTACTCCGCTCTTTCTCCATGTGATATTTTCTAATCCAATAAGAAATGTGATCTGCAATTTCCGAGCAGGGATGAGACCCAGGTTTAATGAACAATGGTTCCGGAATTTGAATGCCCCTTGATATGTAAGTATAAAGCAGCTTTCGTTGAGCATTTTGAAAAGCATCCTTCGCCCACTGATGAATTTTGAACTGCGTAGACGAAGGCCTTTCCGAATCAAAAAATAAATGGGGTTGAGCACCTTTTGTTGTAAGATACTCGACAACCGCGAGTATAAAATTGCAATAAGCCTTTAGTTTAGATTTTTCAATAGTTGTTTTATTGAAGGGGTAACTTTTGGAAATTGTCATATTGAACAAGAACATTTGATCATTGGAGGTTTTAATTAGATCATTTACTTCCTTCACGAAATTCCGTACTTTTTGAAAATCCCAGTTTTTAAAGATGGCATGTCGCTTCCTATTATCCTGTGACCACAAGTCTTTCATATGACTTATCCAGCTTGCTGGTTCCAAGCAAGGTTCATAGTGAAGTTTTACATTGTGTAATTTTGTTTCAATATCCGCAAGAAGTTTTGGATCAGCTCCAACCAACGTATACGTATATAAAAGAGATTCCGCATTAAATGATTCATCCCCAAAGAGATGTACTTCACCTCGCTTTTTTACACGCGGAAATTCAAGATGCAATGGAGCTCCACAATTAGTACATGAAAATTGAATACCTGAAGGAACCCAAACTTTGTTGTTGGTAACTGGATGAAAGTCGTTTGGAAAAACTGGAATAAATGGTTGTTGACTAGATTTTAGCCACGGTATTTCGAAATCTTTTTTGCAAACAGGGCAGCTAAGCACACTCGGTAAATCTTCGGGAACATGTTCAATTAAATCTTCCATACATTAGGAATTGCCATCGGAAAAGAAAGTCCGGATCGATTCAAACGGAACACTCGGACGGCTCATGTTCTTTAATGTCGTCTCAATCCTTTCATAATATTGATCTTGGATAAACCTACTTTTGAGCATCTTGTAGTGGTTAATATATGTATGATCTTTTGATTCCAACGTCTCTATAAGGGCAAGGCCGACCTTTCTAACTTTTTCGAGCCTTCCGATGGTTTCCGCGTACGTCTTTTTTGTAATGGATACCGGGCTTTTAATACCGTCATCAAAATCAGAATACATTCCCTCCTGGCGAAATGTGTCTACTTTTTCGAACCATTGAAATTCTTTTTTTATCAGCCGAAATTTCAACCTAGCGTATGCCTGAATCTTGAAAATCTCTCGTGGATCGTTGGCGATAATCCTATTCATCCAATCGATACCATCGACAGGATTTGAATTAATTTTGAGGAACAGCTCTTTGAGCTCTTGAGAAAATACATTTACCAAAAACATTGCGTATGCGACCACATATCGAATCTGATGATTTTTGAAAAACCTTTGCATAGACGGGGCCTTTCGAAACTCAAAACCATATCCGTTCATCGCAATAATCAAGGCTTTGACAACTTCCTCGACACTTGCCACTGCAATGCTTATAGCAGTACCGTAGTCTTTGGTCTTTGCTACTTTCGCAGCAGTGTTCCATTTTAAATCCGAATTTTGTAAAACAGCTTTGAATGCGGCGAGACTATTTTTCTTTGAAAGATGTAAAAATCCTTTAGCTCCCATAACTTAATTATTCATATTGATAGCAAAGGAAACTGTAAACTGCGCAGCCTATTTGCGTAGTTTAACGACAATGCTATTCTCTTCTCCGCTTGGCCCATCATCGCCAGCATAATATGAAGGCACGATTTTCAATCAGGCACTCCAGTTCAGCAACCATGAACCCGTAAAAGAAGTGTTTTTCCTAATCTGCGGGCAAGCGTGAGGTAAATTATTGTTTTCCATGGCAATAAATCAATAACCACACAGGGAGCAAGCGGGTTTATCTTAAACCCTAAAACTTTGAATAATTTTCACATTGATAAAATTTATATTTACTTTTTGTTAAAAAAGTTTACTTTTGATAAAAATCGGCTCAAAAGTCATGGACTCATTCGAACATATTACAGGAGATTGGATTCGAGAAAAGCTTAGAGAACATAGTCTAAGGAATGGAGATTTGGCTGCCGGATTGAACGTTAGCGATTCGCAGGTTTCCTTGTGGTTGAGCGGAGGTCGCACACCAGCTAAACCGACATTAGCTGCCATTCACTTCTTTTTTCAGAATCTTGAACTAAAGAAGCACATTGGCAAGGGAGACTTGCTAAAACTGCCCGATATGCAATACCTAGCGGTGCGCATACCTATCTCCGGGAATCGCTATCTTATCCTCTGGAATAGTCACGGTCGCAAGCTTCTGGTTAACAAATCGGATCTTGACGAAATCGAGTATATCGATCTATCGCGGTATAAGTACCTGCTTTTGAATCCGGATATTGAGCACTTCAATTTCCTATTCGAATTTGTGACAGGCCCAGAACTTCGTTTGATGGAGAAGTCAAAGGGTGATCTTGCAAGGAACGTGAAGGTGATTTACGGCTGGGAGAAGAACGTAAAAGAATAACTAAAAATGCCTACATTTAATACCAGCCCATCCTCACTGCTAAAATGCGGTGTTGAATGGGTTTTTTTAATGGCCTGACCTTACAAAACAATGGCAGATACTTCATTTGGTTCTGGCGCGCAGTTCGTGCGTGCCGATCTACACATCCACTCTTATGGTATCGGAGGATCGTTTGATGTAACCGATCACACAATGACACCAGAGGCCATAGTTGACACCGCCATTGAAAAGAACCTGTCGGTTATTTCGATCACAGACCATAATGAGATAGAGAACGTTAAACGCGCTCTCAATCATGCTTCCGGAAAAAGCATCCTTGTTATCCCTGGAATTGAAATCAGTACGACACAGGGGCATCTGTTAGTGTATTTTCCTGATTACGATAGATTGAAAAATTTCTTTGGCAAGTTAACTATCGCTCCCGAGAGAGATAGATGTAGTCAAGGTATTTGCGAATGTCTAAGTGTCGCTGAACAGTTTGGTGGAATCGGGATTTTAGCGCATATAGAGCTATCATCTGGATTCGAAAAGATGATCAACCGTTTTGGGCCGCATATTGAAGATATTATCAACCATCATAACCTATGGGGTCTTGAAATTAGCACCAAGGATTCAATCGAGTTTTATACCGACAACGATTCGGTCGCGGAAAGAAAGAAATTAATCAACGGGCGGCGTCAAAAACTGTTACTTGCAGTTGATTATGACCTCCCAAAGATTATGTCTTCCGATTCACATACCCTGAATAAACTTGGGGTTAACGCGGACGGTGAAACAAAACTAACGAGGTTAAAAATTGATGCCCTCGACTTCCAGTCTTTCAAGATTGCATTGATTAATCACGGATCTCGCATTAGGCTCGAAAATCAAATTCCCGAGAGAATTCCTCGCTTCATAAAAATCAACATTGAGGGTGGACTCTTAGACAAGCAAGTTGTAAATTTTAGTAGCAATTTGACATGCATCATTGGTGGTCGAGGTACAGGTAAATCGACCCTTTTGGAATCTCTTAGGGAATGTTCGGGTAATAGTTTCAAGGCAAAGGTTGTAAACAGTGAAGTCTGGCCGGCAAAAATCATGCTTACTTATGAAGATGAAGCAGGCCAAATTCATACGTTTTCTCTTGAGAAAAATTCACAGATAGTCAACAATAACGATCCAATCAACGGGATTACGAAAGTTCAGGTCGAGAGCTATGGGCAAGGCGAAACAGCGGAAACCATTCAACACAGTGACCAAAACCCTCAGGTTCTCTTAAATTTCTTAGACTCATTTATTGAACTAAAACCATACAGACATGAAGAGAACGAACAAAGGCAGCTATTGATTTCGAATCAAAGCGAGTTGATAAAATTCCGTTCTGAAGTTGCAAGTATCCCAGAGACCGAAAAACAAAAAAAAGCTCTTGAGGGAAAGTTAGAGTTATTAAAGCAAGATAAAGTTGGCGAACTTGTTCAATACCAAACCGCACTTATTAGAGAGCGTGAAATTAGAAAAAACATAGCCAAAGACTTAAAAGAGCTTATTGATAAGTATAGAAATATTCTTTCTGACAACTTTGTGTTCAAAAACTTTGAAGCACTTGTCGACAATGATATTGTCGTTGGAAAAGAATACTTTGGAAAAGTGAAGAGCATAGTCGGCGAGTTTTCAAAAATTGTCGAAAGCAAGTCAGCAGAACTAAATGACTCGTTAACTCAAAAGGTTACCGAACTAAGAGCACAACTAGAAGGATGGACTGGTAAAGAGAAAGAGATTCAAGACAAGATTGATCAAAAAAAGCTAGACCTCGAACAAAAAGGAATTCCTTTTGATATTGGCAAGATTAACCAGATTGCCAGCGATGTTATTTACTACCAGGAAAAACTCAAAAAGCTTCAGCAGAAAGACGTTGAATTGAAGGCGTTGACCAAATCCAGAGATGAGATTCTTAAGAAGAGGAAAGAGCTTCAGGACAAAATATATTATTTAAGATATGGTTTCGCGACCACGGTCAATGACAATCTTAAAAACTCAGTAGATGGTTTCTTTGTCGACGTCAAATTCGGAAAAGGTAAATACTCACCACTATTTGAGGATTCGATAAAATCATTGATGCAATGGAAGACTTCTCGTGTTCCAAAGGCCGAATATCTGGCAAGCGCTATGTCGCCACTTGAATTTGCCTCATTAGTAAAGAAGAGAAATCTGTCAGCACTTAAAGAAATTAAAGACGACGAAGGTTCAAAAGTATTTTCCGATGACGAGATTGAAAATATTTTGGAAAAGACCTTGGTAAATAACAACTACGAGGACTACGAGTCCATGATTTTCGAAGATCGGCCAACAATAACTGTGTCTAAGGAAGTGGTCGATGAGCAGGGTAACAAGAAAATCGCCCAACGAAGCCTTTCCTTTCTGTCATTGGGACAGCAGCAATCAATCCTACTCGCCATCCTGTTACAGTCAAAGAGTAAAGTGCCATTGCTCATTGATCAACCCGAAGACAATCTTGACAGTGAATTCATATCCAAAACTATTGTGTCCAACCTTCGAAAAATTAAAGAGAAGCGGCAAGTAATTATTGTGACTCATAATCCAAACATTGCTGTTTTGGGTGACGCCGAACTTGTAATTCCTTTAAAAAGCACCAACGTCCGGTCTATAATTACTGATCGGGGATCAATTGATAGAAAAGAAACTAGAGACCTTTGTTGCGACATCCTCGAAGGTGGCCGACCTGCATTTATTAGACGTAAGGAAATATATGGCATTTGAATAGTTCTAGTTGGGCTGGTGAACACGAAGAAAATCTACCTTGCGGATAGTCATAGGCCAAATCCTTTGCATGAAAACCGATTGCTATGTCACACGACCTTAAAAGCCTCGGTTGATTAGAACACTGTAAAGTCCGACAAGAGATGTATGGGCAAAATGTATCATACTGAATATGGATGAAAAATATACCAACCATGCCGTGTTTAAAGATTTGGGCACATATGGGCAATTCTACGAGGATATTTCCGACAGAACGATTGACTTTACAACGGATGGATTGCAACATCCATTTTCAATGGAAACTTATGCATTTACCTCAATTTCAGGTACGCTCCATTCCGTTAAGGATACGCTATACAAGGGAAGAATTGGCGATGCCTATGCATTGCTGAGAAAATATTACGAATCAATTTTGTTAACAACCTACATTACACTTTATATAAAAGATAATCACAACATCGATAATATGGTAGTAAAGGAAGTTGATGATTGGGTAAGCGGTGCAAAGGAATTTCCAAAGAAAGCTAAGGTTAAAGAGTATATAAACAGGTCGGAATGGCTATCAAAAGTTAATAATTTTTTTGATGACGCTGTATACAAACAGATTTCCGACCGATGCAACAGCTACATGCACTTCAATAGATTTCGGTTCATGCTTTTCAATGACAATAAAGTACACATCGAAGATCGCCATAAAATGTTAGACCAATTTGAGGTGGATGCCCGTAATTTATTTATCAGACACTTCACCTTTGTCGTTGAACTTAACTACCATTTCTTCACGACAAACGACTATGTGGATTATTTGGAGATGGATGAGACACCTCCTGAAAATTGTCAGTACTGGGTTGCCACTAACGTGCAGGAAATTTTTGATGGCGTCATTCGTAAATATCGAAAGGATATCGCGACCTACATAAAAGAAGATTCACCCTTAATTTTTGATCTCGATTAAACGGCAAAAGAAAATGAGCTTCGCCAACTCCTCTTGTATTCAAGCCAAGACTGATTATAGGAGCCGTACCTGGATGCTCCTAAGTAACCTGAAAACAGGCTTCCGCAACTCATCACTAAAACGGGAGATCGTCATTGGATTGTGCCTCTGGCGCAGCTGCGTTCGGCAGGGCAAGATTAGCGACAGTAAATAAATTCAAAATATCATCTCGATCCATGAACATGATTTGGCTCCGTTTTGATGCGTCCAACTTATTTCCCAACCAATTCCGGGCTGCTTTGGTGATTTCTCCCGCAGCGACTATGAAAGCATGGTCTACAAGAACCCGTTTTCCAATCTCCGGATCGAAAATTTCGTGACCCAACATCATTGTTACTTGATTATGAATTTCAGCGACATTTGCAGTTTCCGACTTACTGGCTCCGGCTGCATCAAGCTTTCCTTTCTTAACCTGTAGTCCAAAATAGATGACGTGCTGAGTTGGAAGGACGAATTTCATCCATACATCTTTCCCGTACTCAAGCGCCTTATCTTTGTGTCCGGCAGATGTTATGCGATGGAAGCCAAGCTGACGAAAAAGTGGCAACAAGATTTCCGCAATAAATTCATCTTCGGAAACGTTATCAAGATGCGCGTTTAGCTGTTCGCGCTTTTTAAGTTCCGTTGCTGAAAATGGACGGTGTGGGTTAGCAAATGCATTAACTACCGTTGCTGTTTCAATGTGCCGTAAATAGCACTTTTTGTCTGGAGCATAAAATGCCTCAAATCCTTCTCGTGATAATGCCGTGTTTAATAGTGCCAATGCTCCTGGCCTCTCCGAGGCTTCATTTTTTGCATCACTTTGATCCATAAGTGTACGAATGACCAAAGAAAATGCATCAGATGGGAAATGGGGATGTGATTGCGGTTCATTCAAAATTGATCGAAGTGTTTCAGCAACCCAACGATTTCTAGTTGAACCATCATGAGAATAATTAGTACCTGCGTCTTGAAAAAATTCTGTCAGGTAGCTACTACTTCTATAGTTAAAAAAGCTCGACTCACTTGGAAAATTGCCACAGATCATATCTGCGAGTTGCATTAACGTCCGTTCCTTAAAAATCATATTTATTCAATATCTAACTAGCGAAGATACAGAATATGAGAAAAAGTCTTCGTTGCCTTTACCAAGTTAAAATTCACTCAATCCCTTAAACGACACATAATCTCAGTGTATACGCGATAAATGACCCCAATGACCGGGCAGTTCATTATATTTGCTTTAACCATTGCGCCTTGGATAGCGACATGATTAACAAAGAAAAAATTGATCGCAAAGCAAAAGAGTTTGAAATTCCTCAAACGAGCGTAGAAAAGGACTACGTATTCGGGTGGATATTATTCGGCATTTTTACTGGGAGCGATCTTAAAGACGTCATCTTCCTAAAAGGTGGTAATGCGTTGCGTAAAGGGTATTTTGAGAATACGCGGTTTTCGTCTGATTTAGATTTTGGAATACCTTATGATGTTGCACGAGAAAAACTACTTGCTGAAGTCAATAAGGTCTGCGATTTCATTGAACAAAACGCCGGTGTTAAGTTCCTAAAATCTGAGAATAAGATTGAAGAAAAATTCTCTGCAAGTGAGGCGCCAATTCCTGACTTAAAAGTCTTTGAACTGCGAGTATACTTTAAGGACTTTTATGGGATGGGTGATCACATCAAGCTGAAGATTGCAATGGACGTTACACGTTTTGATAAAGTTCTGCTGCCCCTTCAAACTGTAACACTAATACACCCATACTCTGATGCTACCAAGCTTAATTGTAGTATTCGATGTATGAAGCTTGAGGAGATTATTGCAACGAAACTGAAATGCCTGCTTCAGCGCCAGCACGCTCCTGATTTATTTGATTATGCATATTCAATAAAACTAATTGGTGGTACGTTGAATAAAAGGGAAGTAATTGAGTCCTTAATCAAGAAGACAATCTTTGGCCGAAACCCTCATGTATTAAAGAATATATTGAAGCAAACTCCTTTTGGCTACTTTGAATCTTATTGGATTAAGGGGATAGTTTGCGCGAAGTCGGTGGTAATGGACGTAAAAGAAGCAATCGATCTATTCCTACTGGAATTGGAAAATCTTTTCAGCATTTATCCTGATAATGGTTACCATCAATTCGCATACTTCGGGCCGGAACTCAGAATACCGATTATCGAGGCGGGCCGTAAACAAACGCTGTTGAAAATTCGATACAATGGCGCTGAAAGAATAGTTGAACCGTATGCTTTAAAATACCTGCAACGTAAAGATGGCGCGCAAAGGGAGTATTTATACGTCTATAACAGGATTGGCGGAAGTAGCCAACCTGGCGTACGCTCCCTGGTTGCTGAGAACTTCCAATCAATAGAAATCACCGATGAACAATTTGAACCTCAATACTCAATTGAGCTATCTAAAGCGGGAGAAAAACCAGAGAATCCTTATCTATTTGATCCTAACAGGCCGGCTAAAGCCAGAGTGCGCAGAACCGGCGGCGGAAGACGGTCAGGTCCAAAGTATATTTATCAATGTGGTATTTGCGGACGAAAGTTTTCAAAAGTAAAAATGGCTAGCAGTCTCAGCCAACATAACAATAAGTCAGGTTATAGATGTGGTGGCAGATTTGGTATTTACGTTACAACCAAACTATAATTTTATTTTTATCCTAAGCCGTTGTGCCCAATACTTACCTTCAAAGGGAATTAGGCTCTTGTATTAAATTTTAACATTTCGTGCCAAAACCTAGGAACGAGTTTTCTCGATGTACTTGTACGTACACAAAAAACTTCAAAGAAAATGGAAGGCCTTGATTACATCATCCTCCCTCTTAGCTTCGTTCATAAAAACAGGTATGAACATAAAGCAATTGAATGAGATCCCCATCGTGGAATTTCTTGAGAAGGAAGGCATATACCCTGCGCGAAAAGTTGGCCGCAACTCGTGGTATATCTCACCAATACGGGCGAAAGAACGGTCACCATCCTTTAAAGTGGACGATAAAATTAACCGTTGGTACGATCATGGGATTGGTGAAGGTGGAAAATTATTTGATCTCGCACTAAGATTGTATCAAACCTCGGATGTAAAGGCCCTAATAGAAGTTCTTAACAATCATTACTCTTTACCCATAAAGTCTTACACGGCCAGGTCCTACTCAGCAGTAAGGGAACCATTGATTAGTATAGAAGACGTCAGACCACTTGGATTCCATCAGGCGCTTGTCCATTACCTCAACTCCCGGGGCATCGACTTCAATGTTGCAGACCAATACTGTAAGGACGTAACGTTTAAACTTAAAGATAAAACGTACTTTGCTGTAGGTTTCCAAAACAGGTCGGGAGGGTTCGAGCTTAGGAATTCCCTTTTCAAAGGGTCGTCAAGCCCAAAAGATATTACTATCGTGAGAAACAAGTCTGATTCTGTAAATGTACTGGAGGGTTTCATGGACTTCCTTTCCATGCTTAAGCTGAACCTGTCACCAGCAAATCACGATCATCTTATTTTAAACTCGGTTAGTTTTGCGTCAAAGAGTCTATCTATTCTTCGCGAGTATAAGAACGTCAAATTGTTTTTGCACAATGACGAAAGCGGCGTGACGAAAACCGGCATGATTCAAGCAGAACTTCATGCTGAAGATCTATCTTACCTTTATAAATCCCACAATGATATAAATGACCTTCTCAAAGACATGATAAAGAAAAGTAAAGCAAAAGACATTGGCGGAATCAAGCTTAAGATTAATTCACGGCGCTAGTGCTGACGGCATTCAGCGAACAAAAAAAGGGGCGTAAGCCCCCTCGTGCTTTATACTGTTAACAAATGTTCAAAAATCTTCGAGTCAAGTTGTTTTTGAGCCTCAAAGGTTTTCTTAAGCTTACCGTGTAGTACCGCATTGAAAGCATTGTAGCCAACCCAAAGCGAAGGTTGGGCGTGTAACAGCCTACTCTCCCTATGTATAATATCCAATACCATCCTCGCGTTCAAAGACGGTTCAGGATTTTTCGCACTGCATTCGTACTGAAATAGTTTAAATTTCTCAGCAGTCACCTTTACGAAGTCTTTCAAATCCTTAATAGGGCGTTCAGCCAGAACTTCAAATTTCCGGTGCAGGCTGTAATACTCGTTGTCCATAAACTTCTCTACCATTAGCCTGATCTCCGGCACTACTACTTCAACAATATCTCCCTTGTGCTTCACGCTGAAGCCAATGTTTGAATGTGCTACATGAAGCCCGTTTGAGCAAAGTTCACGGAAGAATCCAAAGTATCCAGCAGTCCGGCATGATCCATCGTAACTATTGATGAATCTTAACATTGGCCTGAGCTTATCCATACCGTTCTTGATTTTGATATGCAGGCTTTCGTCGCACAAGATGTAGTCAACAGCAAAGGATCTGTTTTCTCTATTGATCGACCTGGTTTGGTAGCCGATCCCTTCACTGATTAATCTGGCTTCCACTTCATAGAAGAATTTTTCATTAGGCAGGTGTCCGTAAGAATCACTCACTACGTTCACGATCTGATTTTCAGATACCAGTGCTCTTTCGAGTCCTCTTCTTGAAGGCATACCGGTGAGTGAAGAAAGTTCTGCCAGTTTGCTTTTTACAAATACGTTGTCCTGTTGTAATTCTTTTGTCAGGAAAACTCTTTCGTTTTGCATGTTCGTTTTCATAGCATCTTTGATTTTTGTTGAACAATTTTTTTAGATGCTAATCCCACCGGTGTTTCCCCGGAAATAAACAAACAGAATCCCGTAAC
>Ga0196965_1000642_pt1 | contig 17727 bp, 10 predicted proteins | sample S1_20metaG_FD_148668 | JGI IMG/M metagenome (GOLD analysis project Ga0196965, IMG submission 148668) | Soil microbial communities from Anza Borrego desert, Southern California, United States - S1_20 | ecosystem: Environmental > Terrestrial > Soil > Desert | place: USA: California | collected... | reverse complement strand
TCGATTAAAAAGTTACATGAGCTGGGTTAAATACGTCGTGAGACAGTATGGTTTCTATCTTCTAGAGGGAATTAGAATATAACAAAGATTAACCTTGTACGAAAGGAACATGGGGTACTGCTGTTATACCTTTGCTGTATAACAGTTTTATTAACCAATGGTTTACCTGTTGTTTATATGCCTGATATTAATTATTAATATTGAAACAATATTAATATATAGGATATATTAATTATATATTAATTATCCGGGGATGTTACAGTCACTTTAATAAATAAATAGTATAAGCACGGCAGGAAAGCTAAGTTAGTCCAAGATAAGTGCTGAAAGCATATAGGCACGAAACTTACTTTGAGATATTTCTTAAATATACGTAATATAATATTACATTAATAGGCCTAAGTTGTAATAATTTAGAGATTTTAAGACATTAGGTACTAATTTTATAACTAACTATATAGTTAATATATCTTATTTTTTTTTAACTTTATGCCTGGTTAGCATAAAAGTAATGCGATTGTTTTGTAATCAATATAAGCAAGTGCGATTCTTGCACTGGGCTAAATGCTAGTTATGAGTGTGATGCAACAGCATCAGCAGCATAGCATAGCGTATTCGTCATTATAACAGATAAATGTTACTGTATTAATATAAGGAACGAGCTTAAATTACAATCTACACTAGCGATGAAGCTAAATTAAGTAGATTCTAAGGATTAGTAGTCAAGTGGTACGACATAGCTCTTTCAATGCTAGCATCGCAGGTTCGATTCCTGCCTAGTCTAGCCAGCTATACTAGATGTATATGTTTATATATATATAAATAATTCTAGAAATAATAACTCTGACTGGTTTATGCCTAAAAAATTATATTTATTTTTGTATTATATTATATATTAATATAATTTTGAGGCACAGCCGAGGCATAATTGCATTTATATGTAATTATTGAGGCTATAGCTCAATTGGTAGAGCGTACTGCTCATAACAGTAATTGTAAGTGTTCAAGTCACTTTAGCCTTATAGATAAAAAAAATTGCGGGTTAGTGTAATAGTTAACATTTTTAGCTCATGCCTAAAAGAAAAAGGTGCAAATCCTTTATCCGCATATAAATGTATATATACATAGATATATAATTATAATTGTATTTAGTTTTAATATATAAATATAATATACTATTTAAGTATTTATTATATCCGAGTGCTGGAATGGTAGACAGTGCAAGCTTAAGTTTTGCTGGTTAGTAACCGTGAACGTTCAAGTCGTTCCTCGGATATTAAAAATTTTTCCTTATAAAGAATAACTACGGAATAGTATATGTATATATATAGAGGGGATATAGTCTAATTTGGTAAAACACTGACTTTGCACGTCGGATTTCCGGGTTCAATTCCTGGTATCTCCATAAGCCGCCTGAGAAGCTCAATTGGTAGAGCAGAGCATTGAAGCTGCTTTGGTTGTAAGTTCAAGTCTTATCTTAGGCATAAAAAGTATAAATGGGTGTGCTGGAATTGGTAGACAGGTTCCGTTTAGGCCGGAATGGTTTTAAAAGACTGTGCAAGTTCAAGCCTTGTCACCCATATATTACAATAATTTGTAAATAAAATAAAATTATATAATTATAAAAATTAAGTGCATTTAAGCTTTTAAAGAAAGCTTAAAAATGGTCTAATACGCCCGGGGTAGTAGAAAGGCGTTTTAAATTTTTTTTTAATATGTTGTAGACTAATGGGTAAGTCATAAATTTTTGGTATTTACAATTGAGTGTTCGAATCACTCCAACATAATCTTTTTTTTAATAAATTGACTATATTTCTTAAAATTTATAAGTAGTTATTTTAACTATATTATAGTATTTAAATTGGAAAATATAAGGGATATTTTAGTAGACTACTAATAGTCTAAATCAATTATTGATTAAAAAAGAAATAAGAATAATAATTCTTACTATAAGGATAATATAGCTCAATAGGTAGAGCGACTGTATGTGGCACAGTAGGTTCTCTGTTCAAATCAGAGTATTGTCCCAGAGCTGTCATCTGAAAAATAACAGAATAATACAAGACAACACAATTAATACTTTAATTAAAAAATTTGCAATTTAATGGTTAAAAGACAGTAAGCAAAACAAGTAGGGCGGGTAGGGGAGGTAGCGCACAAGCAATTAAGCAAGCAAGGAAGCTTGCAAGAAAAAATTATATTTCCTATTAATATAAATAAGCTTGAGTAGTTTAGTGGTTAAAACCTTAATTTCATACATTAAAGACGAGAATTCGACTTTCTCCTCAAGCTTCGCGTATAATGTGCCTTATTTTTGCTTGTGCGCACCCATATTATACGCATATTTGATTAGGTGCGCACCGTAATGCGTAGCGTAATTGGCGTGTTTTTATCTTTAATATTTATAACTTTCTCATGATAATAATCTCTATACTATCTTTATTGCTCTCAACTTCCGTTACTTTAAGACGAGATATGTCTATTTTATTCAATAGAGTTACAATTATAGCCTTAATATATTGTATATTACATGATACGATGTGTTTATCTTTTATAAGTAAAGGTATAGGTTTACATGGAGGTTTATTACATATAACTAATATAACACAAATATTTCATATATTTGTTTTTTTTATTAGTATATTAATATTACAATTAACAAGTTTCTATCCTAGAAAAATCTGAATACCAGAATATTCATCATTAAAAGATTTAATACTTAATAAATTTTTGTACTATAGAACTAAAATTATTAATAAAATGGGAGAACATATGAAAATAATAGAATATCCTTTAATTTTATTATTTGTAATTAGCGGAGCTGTATTTTTAATGTCAACTAATGATTTGGTTTCTATTTTTCTTTCTATAGAATTACAAAGTTATGGTTTATATTTATTAAGTACTATTTATAGAAATTCTGAATTATCTACTACAGGAGGTTTAATTTACTTTTTATTAGGTGGTTTAAGCTCTTGTTTTATTTTATTAGGAACAAGTTTATTATATGTAAACTCAGGTACTACAAGTATGGATGGTCTATATATACTTAATAGTATAAGTGATGTAAATGAAGGGGTTGGCGGTTTAACGTCTTGATATAAATCATATTATCTAAATTTCTCATTACTTATATTTAGTATAGGATTTTTGTTCAAAGTTAGTGCAGCACCTTTTCATTTCTGGTCTCCTGATGTTTATGATGCTATTCCTACTATAGTTACAACATTTGTAGCTATTATCGCCAAAATTTCTATTTTCATATTTTTGTTAGAATTAGTTTATCACACAAATAGTAATATTTCAGAATTTAGCTGAACCTATGCTTTATTAATAAGCTCTCTTCTTTCATTAATAATAGGAACTGTTGTAGGTTTAACACAATTTAGAATTAAAAGATTACTTGCATATAGTACTATATCTCATGTAGGTTTTATATTATTAGCTTTGAGTGTTTCTAGTATAGAATCAACACAAGCTTTTATATTTTATTTAATACAATATTCTATAAGTAATTTAAATGCATTTTTTATAATAATAACTATAGGATTCTCTTTATACGGTTATATAACTAATAACAAAGAGTATACATCATTATTAGATAAAAATAACTCTCCTATACAATTAATTAGTCAACTAAAAGGGTATTTTTATATAAATCCTTTATTATCTTTAAGTTTAGCTATTACTATCTTTTCTTTTGTAGGTATACCACCTCTGGTTGGTTTTTTTGCAAAACAATTGGTATTAAGTGCTGCATTAGATAATGGTTATATTTTCTTATCATTGATCGCTATAATCACTAGTGTAATTGGAGCAGTTTATTACTTAAATGTAATTAAAGAGATCTTTTTCTATTCCCCTGAACATGAAGTAAATCCTATTTTAAACGAATCAGATTCTACTTTAAAAAGTAGAATTTTTAATGAAAAAAATGTTCTAATAAAATCTGTACTTCTTAAAGGTAGAAATGTATATATCTCTAGTCCTTTTTCGATTACAATTTCTATAATTACTAATGTAATATTATTATTTATTTTTATGAATAAGGAATGATTAAGTATGGGTACCATATTGGTACAAGTTTTATTCAGTAATTAAATGAGTAGTATGACATTATTTATTTTATTTGTATCTATAATTGCCTTACTTTTTTTATTTATTAATTTAGTGTTCGCTCCCCATAATCCTTACCAAGAAAAAGATTCAATGTTTGAATGTGGGTTTCATTCTTTTCAACAATCTAGATCACCTTTTAATATAGCATTTTTTATATATGCTTTAGTTTATTTATTATTAGATTTAGAAATATTATTAACTTTCCCTTTTGCAGTTAGTGAATATGTAAACAATATTTATGGTTTAATAATAACATTAGGATTTATAATTATTATTACTATAGGTTTTGTATATGAATTGGGTAAAGGTGCTTTAAAAATACCTTCAAAACAACAGACATATGCAATAAAAAATCAACCTTTAATTCATATATCATATATAAATACTAAATCAGCCAAAAAAACAAACACTATATAATAGATAATCCTTGTTTTTTGCTTTGCTTTACGAATTCTTCAATTCTAGTATATAATATATTATATACGAGGGTGGGTTAAGGTAGGGAATCGAGGTGTACAGTACAGTGTAATACAATACAGTGCAAACAAAGTACACTTGTTATGTTCATATTCTATATATCATGAGATAGAACTATAAGATATAGTATTAATAATTCAACAATATAGAAAATTATCTAAAATTTATGCGTTTTTTTTTTTTTGATAAATTAACTTTAAGTTTTGATGCTCCAAGTCCTTGAGGTATATATTTTCAAGATAGTGCTACTCCACAAATGGAAGGGTTAGTGGAATTACATGACAATATAATGTATTACTTAGTAATAATACTATTCGCTGTAGGTTGAATATTATTATCTATAATAAGAAATTATATTAGTACAAAATCCCCTATCTCACATAAATATTTAAATCATGGTACATTAATAGAATTAATATGAACTATTACTCCTGCAGTAATATTAATATTAATAGCTTTCCCATCATTTAAGTTATTATATTTAATGGATGAAGTTAGTGATCCTTCAATGTCAGTTTTAGCAGAGGGTCACCAATGATATTGAAGTTACCAATACCCTGACTTTTTAGATTCCAATGATGAATTTATAGAATTTGATTCATACATAGTACCGGAATCAGATTTAGAAGAAGGAGGATTAAGAATGTTAGAGGTGGACAATAGAGTAATTCTTCCTGAATTAACACATGTTAGATTTATTATCACTGCAGGTGATGTTATACATTCTTTTGCCTGTAATTCATTAGGAATTAAATGTGACGCATACCCTGGTAGATTAAATCAAGTTTCTGTGTTTATTAATAGAGAAGGAGTTTTCTACGGTCAATGTAGTGAAATTTGTGGTATACTTCATTCAAGTATGCCTATTGTTATAGAATCTGTTTCATTAGAAAAATTCCTTACATGACTAGAAGAACAATAGTTTTAGATTACTTAAATAGTTCATTTAGATTTATATTAATAAAATTTCCTATTATTAGAAATTAAAGGACGTTATAAGTATAAACCTTCACTTATTGGCTGATTTAGTACTAAATCAGCCAATAAAACATGTTAGCCTAATTGGTAAGGCCTGGTACTACGGATGCTAATAATATGAGTTCGAATCTCATACATGTTTATTTCCCTATTTATAAATAAGTTAAGGTAATGATCCTAATCGTATTTAATTTTCAACAAATAATGGATTTAATACCTACTATTTTTAAAGAAATTGTAATATTATGGGGGGTGTCAATGTACGATTACTCTATTTAATGCTAGTAATTTTACTTATTAGCCACTGCATAACTAATCTAGATAAAACTACTATATAATTCTAATTCTGTAATTATTATATGTAATATTTATACACCTTACTTGTGTATTAGCTCTAAAAAAAAGCAAGAATAATGTTCTTATATAGGAGGTTTATATTAATAATGTAATTTTTTTATTTCGAGAGTTTTGGTTTTTCTGCTTTGTTTTTTTTTGAGAAATATATATAATAAAAGTCAGGTCAGAATCTATAAGTAATTATAGTGATAATACTACTTTATTATTTTAATTTTTTTTTATTAATCCCCATTAGCTCAATTGGTAGAGCATAATACTTCTAATATTCAGGTTTTTAGTTCGAGTCTAAAATGGGGATATTAATCTTAAGGTAAGGTAAATAATAGATATATCTAAAGAATATATCACCAATTGAATAATAAAATTAATATGTAATTTATTATAATCATAGCAGGCGCCTGCATCTGCAGGCGCCTGCTGGCAGACAAGAGGTATATTATAAGGACGATACCATTAATAAAGCGGGGTTATGGGGGCTCTATTCTTACGTAGCTCTTAAGTGCAGCCGTACGGTCACATTAAATAATTTATAATTTTACATATAAATAATGAATATTACCTTGATACTTTTTTTAATAGGAATTTTAGGTTTCGTATTAAATAGAAAAAATATTATATTAATGCTTATTTCTATAGAAATAATGCTATTATCTATAACATTTTTAATATTGTTAAGTTCACTTAATATGGATGACATAATTGGCCAAACTTATGCTATTTATATAATAGTTGTAGCAGGTGCAGAATCTGCTATAGGTTTAGGTATTCTAGTAGCTTTCTATAGATTAAGAGGAAGTATCGCAATAGAATATAAATAATGTATTTAAGTTTAATAATCTTACCATTATTAGGATGTATAGTGTCTGGTTTTTTTGGTAGAAAAGTCGGAGTGAAGGGTGCACAATTAATCACATGTTCATGTGTATTAATTACTACAATGTTATCAATATTATGTTTCATTGAAGTAGGTTTAAATAATATTCCTGTAACAATAAATTTATTTAGATGAATAGATATTGAATGATTTAATATCATTTGAGGTTTTCAATTTGATAGTTTAACAGTATCAATGTTAATACCAGTCTTAATAATTAGTTCTTTAGTTCACATATATTCAATAAGCTATATGAGTAGTGATCCTCATAACCCTAGATTTTTTAGCTATTTAAGTTTATTTACTTTTATGATGGTAATACTTGTAACAGCTAATAATTATTTATTAATGTTTGTAGGGTGAGAAGGTGTAGGAGTTTGTTCATACCTGTTAGTTAGTTTTTGATTTACCAGAATAGCAGCTAATCAAAGTTCTATCTCTGCCTTCTTAGCTAATAGAGTAGGGGATTGTTTTTTAACAATAGGTATGTTTGCTATATTATGATCTTTAGGTAATTTAGATTACGCTACAGTATTCTCATTAGCCCCTTATATTAATAGTAACGTGGTTATTATTATAGGTATATGCTTATTAATAGGTGCAATGGCTAAAAGTTCTCAAGTTGGTCTTCATATTTGATTACCTATGGCCATGGAAGGTCCTACGCCTGTTTCAGCATTAATACATGCAGCTACTATGGTAACGGCTGGTGTATATTTATTAATGCGTAGTTCACCTCTAATTGAATATAGCAGTACTGTATTGCTATTATGCTTATGATTAGGAGCAATAACAACTGTTTTTAGCTCTCTAATCGGTTTGTTTCAACAAGATATTAAAAAAATAATCGCGTATTCTACGATGAGTCAACTGGGAATGATGGTAGTAGGAATCGGATTATCTTCTTATAACATAGCTCTATTCCATTTAATAAATCATGCTTTTTATAAAGCATTATTATTTTTAGGTGCGGGTAGTGTTATTCATGCTGTAGCTGATAATCAAGATTTGCGTAAGTATGGGGGATTAATAAATTATTTACCTTTAACATATTCAGTTATGTTGATAGCAAGTCTAAGTTTAGTTGCCTTCCCTTTCATGACAGGTTTTTACAGTAAAGATTTTATTCTAGAATCTGCTTATGGACAATTTAGTTTCTCTGGTGTAGCTGCATATATAATAACTACTGTTGGTGCAGTATTTACAACTTTATATTCTGTTAAAGTTTTATATTTAACTTTTTTAGCTAATCCTAATGGTACTAGAGCTTATTATAGACTAGCCGTTGATAACTTGTTTAATAATCCTAAAAGTTATAAACCTGCTCATGAAGGTGACTTTTTCTTAACTTTACCTTTAGTTATACTAGCCTTATTTTCTATATTCTTTGGTTTCATCACTAAAGATATATTTATAGGTCTGGGGTCTAACTTATTTGTAGATAATAGTTTATTTATTCATCCTATTCATGAAATAATGATAGACACTGAATTTGCCGTACCTGTTTTATTCAAATTATTGCCTTTCATATTTACTATATCTTTTAGTATAATAGCCTTAACTTTATCTGAATTATTATCTGAATCGGTTATTTATTTTAAATTATCTAGATTAGGTTATAATATTTTTGGTTTCTTTAATCAAAGATTTTTAATTGAATATTTTTATAATAAATATATTACAAATTTAATTTTGATTTTAGGGGGACAAATTACTAAGATTTTAGATAAGGGTAGTATAGAGTTGTTTGGACCTTTTGGTCTAGAAAAAGGCTTAGTTAAATTAAGTAAAGATATATCATCTTTAAGTACAAGTCATGTAACAACTTATGCATTATATATTTTAATAGGTTTAATTATATATTTATTACATTCTTATTCACAGTTTAATTTATGTCTAACTATAATAATTATACTCGTATTAATTATTGGTACTAGTGAAAGTAACGCTGCTTACCCTGCCCGTAGAGAAATTAATTATCATAATAAACAACTAAGAAAAAATCCTGTAACATATATATATAATAACAAAATGATGTTTTCTACATCTGCTCCTTTTTTTAATCCAGGTAGCTCAGAGAAGGGCCCAGATAGTTCAAATTCTGGTAACCCGACTGATGCTGATGTAGCTGGGGATGCTGCTAATACTAATCCTAATACTGATGCTGCTAATGCTGATCCTAATGCTGGGTGAACACCAGCAGAAGACTCTCCAGAGGCTAAGTTAAAAAAAGCAGAATATGAGGAAAAGAAAGCAGAAAGATTCGAAATAGGAGAGGAATATAAAACAGTTAATGATCTAGATAGCGAGGCACAAGATGGTGAAAACGTAGCCGAGCAGGAAGAAGCGCACAATAACTTAGTGGAGAAAACTATGGAGTTCAAGGCAAAGGATTTTGAGGTCCAAAGAGCAAAAGGTGATTATAAAGTTGTGAGTGGAAAAGACCTGCCTGACAGTGATGGAGAATGAGATCCACAGTGACCTACAAGAAGAGGTACTGTTCAAGATTATGAAGAATATAATGCTATTAGTGGAGATATGGATTTGGATGAACCAACTAAAACTACTGAGTCATCTTCTGATGAGGAATCATCCTCTGATGAAGAATCATCTTCTGATAACGGTGACGGCGGTAATGACGGCGATGGCAGTGATGACGGTGATGGCGGTGATGACAGCGATGGCAGTGATGGCGGTGATAGTAGTGACGGTGGTGATGGTGGAGATGGCTCTTCAGGTGGTGATAATCCTTTAGGTTCAAATAAAGTAATAGATTCTTTACCCGGTAAAGAAGATGAATTAGAAGATACACAAATATTTGACGATTCAGACTGGGGTCTTGATTTGAATTTGGATTTTAGTGATATTTATAGCTACATACCGTATCTGACTGATGATAAAATAGGTGGTTTATTGGACTTTTTAAAAAATTTACCTGGTATTTTTTAAATGTAACTTTTTTCTTTAATAGTTTATTTAAAGGCTATATATTATATATATGAATAATATCATATGTTGTATATAGTAGTAGGTATTAAAAAAAAATCTTAAACAAGATAACAAGTATAATATTCACTTATCAAAAAAAAAAAAATGAGAATTATTATTTAACAAAAAGTCTGGGCAGGCTGCTCGCTGTTTTGCTAACTATAGCAGTATCTGTGATCAGATGATTCCCTGTTCGTTATAAATTACGTTTAGTTATATATGGCGTCGTAATATATAAAAGATGGAGTAATTAAATAAGTTAATTGAAAGTGTATATTAATACAATATGAATATTTATTGTATGAAATAATATACGGGTAAGAGGTGGGGAAACTAAACGTCCGTCTAATTCCTTCATATGTTCTTAATGTTTGTATAATATTATTATTACGTACAATACAATTAGATTATGGTGATAGGTTTAGCGTTTAGTACATTTATATTAAGATAAAACTATTATTAAATATAATAATATATTATAAAGTTCTAGATTGGAGTTCAGTAGTAGGGTTTGTGGTTAGGTTTAATGATCTTTATTCATTTATATCTTAAAAAAAAAACACATGAGAATATTAAAAAGTCATCCTTTATTAAAATTAGTTAATTCGTACCTTATTGATGCATCACAACCTAGTAACATAAGTTATTTATGAAACTTCGGTTCTTTATTATTAGTTTGTTTAGTTATACAAATTATAACAGGTGTAACTTTAGCTATGCATTATAGCCCTAATGTATTAGAAGCCTTTAATTCTATAGAACATATTATGCGTGACGTTAATAACGGATGATTAGTACGTTATTTACATAGTAATACAGCATCTGCTTTCTTCTTTTTAGTGTACTTACACATAGGGAGAGGAATATACTATGGATCATACAGAGCACCAAGAACATTAGTTTGAGCTATAGGTACAGTAATACTTATACTTATGATGGGAACAGCTTTCCTGGGTTATGTTTTACCATATGGTCAAATGTCTTTATGAGGTGCAACAGTTATTACTAACCTTATAAGTGCTATACCATGAATTGGGCAAGATATTGTTGAGTTCATATGAGGAGGTTTTTCTGTTAACAATGCTACTTTAAATAGATTTTTTGCATTACATTATCTTTTACCATTTATATTAGTAGCTTTAGTTTTAATGCATTTAATAGCACTTCACGATACAGCAGGTTCAAGTAATCCTTTAGGTGTTTCAGGGAATTATGATAGAATAACATTTGCTCCTTATTACTTATTTAAAGATTTAATTACTATTTTCATCTTTATCTTTGTTTTAAGCTTATTTGTTTTCTTTATGCCCAACCTGCTAGGGGACAGTGATAATTATATCATGGCAAATCCTATGCAAACTCCGGCGGCTATAGTGCCAGAATGATATTTATTACCTTTCTATGCTATATTAAGATCTATACCTAATAAATTATTAGGTGTTATAGCTATGTTCAGTGCTATATTAGCCATAATGTTATTACCTATAACAGATTTAGGTAGATCAAAAGGTTTACAATTTAGACCTTTAAGTAAATTTGCTTTCTGAGTTTTTGTGGTAAATTTATTAATTTTAATGAAATTAGGAGCTTGTCATGTGGAAAGTCCTTTTATAGAACTAGGACAGTTAAGTACAGCTCTGTATTTTGGTAATTTTGTATTAATTGTACCTGCTATTAGTTTAGTAGAGAATACTTTAATAGATTTATCTTCAGGGGCTATCTATAGATTAAGAGGAAATAATACTTTTAATAAAAAAAATTTTTAATGAAACGTATAATGAATAAAATGATGATGAAATATAAAATGAATAAAATAATAAATTTAAATTTTAAAAGAGATTTTTGTACCACTACTCCTAAAAAAATGATGGATGAGGGTACAACTATTCTTGCAGTTACAAATGCTACTATACAATTTATGTCAGGACCATTTAATATTACTACACTAGTAGCAATTATGTCTATATCTATAGCTATGTTTTTTAGTGGAATTCCTATACCTCAATTAGGACCAGAAGTGGCGACGACGGTGGCGGACGCGGCATCCGTTATATCTGATACGGCATCTTTTACGGGTAGTATATCAAGTGATTCAGATATAGTAGAACCTCTACCTACTACAGCAGAATTACTGACTAATCTATTAACTACACTTAGAGCTCAAACTGATTATCTAGTTCCTGTATTTAATCATGTAATAACTTCATTAGAGAATACTATGTATGAAATTAACGGGCAAAATGAGAGAGAAATATTCCTATTACATGAACATCTGAGACATAATCAAGAGAACCTTCGTTATCTTGCGAGAAATCTATATGCTCTCCTAAATCAGTGAGTAGTACTAGTTCCTGAACTTTACCCAATTTTGAATGATATACGTGATAGTGCACAATTTTTAGTTAATGAGATAAATAATCTATTTAACCGTACAAGTAATATTTCGGGTTGACTTATTGCGATGGTATATCATTTAAGAAGAAGAGGTTAGATATTCTATGCATCTGCGTTCTTAGAAGAACGGGTTTAAAAACTAAATTTACTGTGTTTTATAGTACTTGCAAGTAGCTTAATTAAGACACTTATCTAGATATTTCCTTAATGAATAAATAACAGACCGAGTGAAAACATAATAAATGTTTATTTGTTAATAACTTTTTACTACATTATAGTATGTATATTAGTGTATTATTTAATCCTGATATTTTTTGTGGTAGCTATTAACTGTAACTATATACTATGCTAATCTCTGATTATTGTCGTTATAGCAATAATTAGAGTATATAATATATAATATATTATATAAGGATTATGAAGTAAACGGTTTACACTTTGATTGCAAATCTTAAGTAATAGGTTCGACTCCTACATAATCTTAATTGAATTTACTAATTATCTTAAAATATACAACAAATAAGATATATCTATATTTATATAGATACCTTCGGAAAAGGTTAGTGAATCGGAAAATGCAGAGAGTTATAAGTCGTATTCGGCTCAACCCAAAGTTATCTCTAGCTGGGTTGAACGGTGGTTTTTATCAACTAATGCTAAAGATATAGGTACATTGTATCTAATTTTTTCACTATTTTCTGGGTTATTAGGTACAGCTTTTTCTGTATTAATTAGAATGGAATTAAGTGGACCTGGTGTTCAATATATAGCAGATAATCAATTATATAATAGTATCATTACAGCTCATGCTCTGTTGATGATTTTTTTTATGGTTATGCCAGCTTTAATTGGTGGTTTCGGTAATTTCTTATTACCATTATTAGTCGGTGGTCCTGATATGGCATTCCCAAGACTAAATAATATAAGTTTTTGATTATTACCACCTAGTTTACTATTATTAGTATTTTCTGCATGTATAGAAGGAGGTGCAGGTACAGGTTGAACTATTTATCCTCCTTTATCTGGTGTGCAAAGTCATAGTGGACCTAGTGTAGATTTAGCTATATTTGCATTACATTTATCAGGGATAAGTAGTTTATTAGGAGCAATTAACTTTATTACCACAATAATGAATATGAGAACTCCTGGTATAAGATTACACAAATTAGCTTTATTTGGATGAGCTGTAGTTATAACTGCAGTGTTATTATTATTATCTTTACCTGTTTTAGCCGGTGCAATCACTATGCTTTTAACAGATAGAAATTTTAATACATCATTCTTTGAAACAGCTGGAGGTGGTGATCCTATTTTATTCCAACATCTTTTCTGATTCTTCGGTCATCCAGAAGTGTACATTTTAATTATACCTGGTTTTGGTATAATTAGTACTACAATCTCCGCATACTCAAATAAATCTGTATTTGGATACATAGGTATGGTTTACGCCATGATGTCTATTGGAATATTAGGATTTATTGTATGATCTCATCACATGTATACTGTGGGTTTAGACGTAGATACAAGAGCTTATTTCACAGCTGCTACATTAATAATCGCAGTTCCTACAGGAATTAAAATATTCTCATGATTAGCTACATGTTATGGAGGTTCTATTAAATTAACTCCTTCTATGTTATTTGCTTTAGGTTTTGTATTTATGTTTACAATTGGAGGATTAAGTGGTGTTGTTTTAGCTAATGCATCTCTTGATATCGCTTTCCATGATACTTATTACGTAGTTGCTCAAATGGGCCTAAATAATTATTCTTCTTTTAATTATTTCGCCTCTGACTATATGCTGGAAACTATATTTATATATTGTTTACTTTTTATTAATACGTCTTATCATTGTGGTTTAAGATTTAAATATGAATTTAAATATATGGAATTAAAAGATTTAATTCTAAAAAACAAAAACCTTTTTCAATTAGATGCCAGTAGGAAAAATATTCTTTTAAAAAGTGAAAATAACAATAAAGACCCCGCAGGGTCTTATATACAATCAGCAGAAAACTGTAAAGGATTCTCAGAGACTGCACGTCAGATACCAGAGAAAGAAGATTCTACATTTTGAAATTGATTTGCAGGTGTAATAGATGGTGACGGAAATTTTGATATTAGATTCGACCCTATTAGTAAAAAAAGAGTTCTTAAACAAATTAGAATTAAATTACATAATAGAGATCTACGAATATTAAAACGTATACAAGACTATTTACATCTAGGTAGAATTAGAAGTGATAAAAATAAACCTTATTCTATTTACATAGTATCAACTGAAGAGGCTATGTTGTATATTATTAAAAACTTAAATGGTTTGATAAGACTAAAAGTACCTAGTTTTAAAGAAGCTTGTGATATAAATAATATAAATTATATAGAAGCCAATTATAATATAGAAGAATATAATTCGTATTTTGCAGGTTTAATAGATACTGATGGAAGTATAGTATTTAATTATGCTAATAATAGAATAGAATGTAATTTGGAATTTAAATATAATGAATTTACATCCAAATTAAATTTTAATAATACTATACCTTATTCTAAACCCATTGTTATTAAACGTAAAAAATCCTCGAAATCAGAAAATTCTGAAAATTTCACATCTATCGCCTTTAAATTTCAAAATGTTAAGAGTATGATATTTATTTATGATTATTTTATGCGTAACAGATTATATTGTGATATGAAATTTTATAGAGTTACAAAAATCAAATCTTTTATAAGAATTAGAAAATATAAAACATGTCCTAAAAATAGTCAATACCATAAAAAATATTCAGATTTTATGATAGATTGACTTAAATACGAGAACCCTTTATGATATAAAATTCCTTGTGTCAAAAATCATCTGTTATATGAAGAAAATAAATAATATACCTTTTTGCTGGTAGTGATACAGTCCACAAATAAGCTTAATTTATTTTCGCAATTATGCTTTTTTTTTTTAATCTTAATAATAGGATTATCTACGATTATCCTTTTAATTGTTTTATTTTCTTTTTTAGGTTTGAAATTTCAATATCCCAAATTCAATACATATACTGTATCTTATTACATTTTTGTATTTGCTTTTGGCTTGTTAATTCGTAAACCTTTTTTAAATTTATTTATTCAGCAAACAACTGACTTGAATTTAGTTAATATTTTTAATTCTATTTTATGTTTAATTATAATCTTTATAACTTTAACTTATTTTCGTTCAAAATTATGAGTAATTTTGAGCTATTCTTTTTCTAAACTAAAAGGAAAAAAAGAAGATAAAAGAAATGAGGGAAATTCAAGTCTTTTGCAAGCAGGTATACCTTTAAGCGGACTTTTACCTATTGATCATGAACCTAGAACGAGAGCTAGTAGCTATTGAGCCCAAAAGGCTTTAGCTAAAAAATACGAAGCTGACAAATTAGAGTTAGTAATAAATAAATTGGATATAGACTCTCCTTTGAGTAGTGGTATTTCCACTAGATTATCAGCATTTACATCACACATTGGAGATCTATACGCTGAGGCATTAAGATATGATCGTATAGCTAGAAGAAATCAATATAGACAAATGATTACGTCTGAACCTAGGTTTAACGATAACTTTGATGGTATAAATTCGGTTTTTGAATAAATTGTTTTGGAGGTGCAAGCAAAACTTAAAAAAGAAAATAAAAGGGTTAAAACTAAAGGCATTTCCACTACGTCTTAAGTATGGGTGCTGTGTTCGCAATGTTTAGCGGATGATATTTCTGAATACCTAAAATGTTAGGTTTAAATTATAATATGGCTCTTTCTAAAGTTCAATTCTGACTTTTATTTATAGGGGTTAATCTTACATTCTTCCCTCAACATTTCTTAGGTCTACAAGGAATGCCTAGAAGAATAAGCGATTATCCTGATGCTTTTGCAGGGTGAAATTTAATAAGTAGTTTTGGATCTATCATAAGTGTAGTGGCTGCTGGATTATTCTTACATATTGTTTATAGTCAACTAACTAATGGTGGATATTCAAGTAGACATCCATGAGGTTATCCACAGTATTTTACTGATACTTTACAATATATTCTAAGTAGAAGTTTCCCTAGTTTAGAGTGAGCTTTAAGTAGTCCACCTAAACCTCACGCTTTTGTAAGTTTACCTTTACAAAGTAAAATAAGTTTAAATAGTTTAACAAAACATTTAACTAAAGAAAATATAACTTTAGGTTTAGTTATGGTTATAATTTTTTATGTATTAAGAAATTACATATTACCTAGTTCGATTTTATTTAATATAACGATATTAGATCTAAAGGATCTAACATGAGAATGTTTAATATCTAGAGATATCCTATCAAGTTTAATATCCTTATTTGTAAGATTTGCTCTAAAGGGGGCTATAGAGGATGGGTTTTATGCATGATCACCTAATTCTGAATTAACAAATAACTCGACGGATACATATAATTTAGAGTTAAAAGATGTCTTATTAAAAGGTTCAGATTCTGGTTCTGGTGAACCTTCTGGCTCAGCTGGACCTTCTGGCTCAGCTGGACCCTCTGGTTCTGGTGAACCTTCTGGTTCTGGTCCCTCTTCTTCTGGTAATCAGGAATCCGGTAGAGTTATAACATATTCAGATTATGAATTTGAGTCTGAATCTGACGATGGGACATCTAGTTTTTATGCTGCGGATCCTGCAGATTCGGAGAAGGAGGAGGAAGCAGAGGAGAGCTCTAGAGCTAATCAATTGATATATGGTCCTGACGCTAAGTTAAAAGAAGCAACAAAAGAGGAGTTAGGGGAGGTTCTAAATACATTGGATGCTATGAAAGATAGCTATATAAGACACCCTGTCCCTGCTTCAAAAGATCAACTAAAATTCGTAGCTGCAAAAACAAATGCAACTCTGGAGGAGTTAAGTAATAGAGATAAACCTGAAGAGGAAAACGAAACAAGTTCAAAACGTCAAAAACTCGATCATAATTATGAAGGTAAAGGTAAAGAAATTTCTGAAGAAGATAATATAAAAGATTCTAAAGGTAAAGGTAAAGAAAAAGAAAATTAAATTCTTTTTTTGAAGAGACCTAATCATGCAGATACTAAACCTCTACTTGATCAAAGAAATCTTTTACGTGAAAACTTTGTTCTAATCCTAGTTACGATTATTTGAAAGGTGAGGCATCCTGAACTTTGTTAAAGAGACGAATTTTGTATAATTCTTCCTAAGAAGATAATTATACTCGCCTCTGATAATTATATCAATAATTTCCCTACAATTATTGATTGCTTCTTGATGATTTTAATTACTATACTAGAATAGTATAATGTACATCTAGCAGTCTAACGCTAGCATTAGTTTATTAAGGTCTACTAGTGATTTTCACTAAAACTCAGTAAGTCTAATTAATCAGTTATAAAAAAAAAATAAGAAGTAAAATATAATTAGGTAAAGATATAATTCAAAAATATCAAAATAAAGTTGTATTTTTTTAAGAAAACGTATATGCATGGCGCACCGCTTATTGTCTATATCTATGTAGGCGTACGTATGGCTATATTATATTTAAGGAT
>Ga0196965_1000641_pt1 | contig 17769 bp, 16 predicted proteins | sample S1_20metaG_FD_148668 | JGI IMG/M metagenome (GOLD analysis project Ga0196965, IMG submission 148668) | Soil microbial communities from Anza Borrego desert, Southern California, United States - S1_20 | ecosystem: Environmental > Terrestrial > Soil > Desert | place: USA: California | collected... | reverse complement strand
CATTGGATTACGGAGTTCGGTTGTCGTTTTTTCAAAACGTCGGAAAAGGAGGCGTGTTTTTGTATGCAGATCCGAAAGACAATGCCGATGTCAACAGAACAGATACCCTGCATTACGGTGCTTTCGAGAACATCAAGAGTTACCTCAATCTTGAGCCGCGTTTTGCGATGCGCTATATGATTTCACCTGAACAATCTCTTAAGCTTTCTTATAATAGGATGGTTCAGAATACTCACCTGATTGCAGCAGGCACAATTCCCCTACCATTTAACACCTGGAGTCCAAGTAATTATTACCTGGAGCCGCAACTTGCTGATCAGGTAGCCCTCGGTTATTTCCGCAACCTTAAGGGTAATATGTATGAAGCTTCCGTTGAAACTTATTATAAAGACATTCAAAATGTAACTGATTTTGCAGACAATGCGGAAATCATGTTGAACCGCGACTTATCCACTGAACTAAGACAGGGGCATTCATGGGCGTATGGTGCTGAATTCATGTTGAATAAAACAAAGGGACGGTTAACCGGGATGTTGACTTACACATGGTCAAAGGCAAGAAGAAAGATCGAGGATGTTAATCAGGGCAAATCGTTTGCGGCAAGTTACGACCGCAGAAACGTATTTAATATTGTTGCCGCTTACGATTTGAATCCAAAGTGGTCTTTCGGTGCTACGTTTACCTATAGCACAGGCAGGCCCATGACTGTGCCAGCGGGAAAGTATGAGATTGGAGAATACAACGTAGACCTGATAACAGAACGGAATGGTTATCGCCTTGCGGATTTCCACCACCTCGATATTTCTGCAACCCTTAATCCAAGGAAAAATGCCAACCGTAGATTTAAAGGACAATGGGTATTCTCTATCTACAATGTTTATAGCCGTGAGAATACATTCTCTGTATATACACGAACCAGGCAAGACGACGATGGGAATCTGATCGGAGATGGAACAGAGAAAGAAGCCAGGCTGATCTATCTGTTTCCCATTATGCCATTCGTTACATATAACTTCAAATTTTAGTCCCGATGAAAAATATATTTATCAGTATAATTACGCTTTTTGTTCTCACATCTTGTGAAAAAACAGTTGAACTGGATCTGGAAGATTCAACGCCGAAAATTGTTATTGAAGGATTGGTTACGGACAGGGAAGGTTACCAATATGTAAAAGTCAGTCGTTCTGCAGGATTTTACGCCACGGGCAAAACACCTCGTGTGAGTGATGCCACCGTGATGATTGTCGATGATCAGGGAAACACATTCTCGTTTGTCCACAATCCAAACAGTCACGCTGATTCGGTTGGTTACTATCTACCGGGAACTCCGTTTACTGGCGCGATTGGCAGAACGTATACCCTAACCGTGGTTGCAGATGGCCAGACCTATGAAGGTTCGGATACCATGTTTCGTCTTACGCCCATCGACAAATTAGAGTACAGGATCAATGAAGAAGAACAGGAAGATCCTGAAGATGACGGAAGATTTTATGAGTTGTTGCTTTTCGTGAAAGAGCCACAGGATACAAAAGACTATTACCTTTTTAAATCTTTTCGCAATGGCGCTATTGAATATCAAAATGATACCGATGTGTACTATGCAGATGATGAACTGATCGGTGAAAATATCGACGGGATAAGCTTACCACTTTTTTATGCTGCAGATGATGTTGCTAAAATTGAAGTGCAAAGTCTTAGCCGGCAGGCGTTTGTTTTTTACCGCGACCTCAGTAAGCTACTGAACAACGATGGGGGAATGTTCGGTACGCCACCGGCAAACCCGCGCACGAATCTTTCAAATGGTGCTGTAGGATTTTTCCAGGCAAGTGCTATTCAATCTGCGGAGCTGGTAATTGCTGAATAACGTTCGCGCAGCACATCAAGGAGCCCAATGATCGACCCCGTTTGCCGATAGTTCAATTTTCAAGGCAAATGGGGTTGATTTTTAATACACAGAAATACAATTTGCTTCGGTCTTTCATACGGATATAACCCATGTTCGGATAATTCTATCCGGGCAATTTGGTTTTCCCGAAAAGCCATTCGATCTTCATGTGGTAACTTCGGCCGATGAGAAAAATATTTTTTCTGTTGTTCTTCACCAGTGTTTATCTTTTACACGGGCAAACTGTACTCGAAACAAATCCAACGTCATTAAAATGGTTTCAGGTTAAAACACCTCATTTCAATGTTTTATATCCTGAAGGGTTTGAGGACCAGGCGCAACGTATGGCCAATACGTTCGAACATATCCGTGTTCCGGAATCAAATTCTATGGGAACTGCACCAGGAAAAATTTCGATTATTCTTCAGAATCAGTCCGCCATCTCCAATGGTTTTGTATCAATGTTTCCGCGTCGGTCAGAGTTTTACACCATGCCTTCACAGGATTATAATTTTTATGGTACCAACGACTGGCTTAATCTCCTGGCATCGCACGAATACCGGCATATTGTACAGTACCAACATGCGCTACGCGGAATAAATCGTGCTGTATATTATTTATTCGGCAGCCCTACCTTTTCCGGATTGGCACATGCCGCAGCACCAGATTGGTTTTGGGAGGGTGATGCAGTGGCCACGGAAACGGCGTTCACGCCGGGAGGGCGGGGTGGTATTCCGAACTTCGGCTTACTGTTCCGTACCAATTTACTGGAAGGAAGGAAGTTCAATTATCATAAGCAATACCTTCAATCTTATAAACATAATATTCCGAACCATTATGTATTGGGATATCACATGATATCGTATCTCAGACATAGAACTGCGGATCGCGACATTTGGGAAAAAATTATGAAGCGGTCGTGGAGCGTTCCTTTTATTCCTTTTGCTTTTAGCAATGCCATAAAAAATAAAACAGGACTTTACGTTACTGATCTGTACAATGAAATGGCCAGCGATTTGAAAACGCAATGGCAGGCTCAGGTCGACTCATTAAATTTAAGCAGCTTTGAAACCGTTAATAAACGAACATCCAAAGCATACACAGATTATATGTATCCACAACCCCAGCCTGATGGTAGTGTGTTGGCATTGAAACGGGGAATAGGAGAAATTGAAAAGTTTATCTTGTTAAAAGATGGAAATGATAAACCGGCTTTTACACCAGGGATGTTAAATGAATCGGGGATGTTATCATCAACCGGTGGAGTGGTGGTTTGGAATGAATACGGATTTGATGAACGGTGGCAGGTAAGAAATTATTCGCTGGTAAAAGCCTTCGATCTCAATAAAAAAGAAAAGATTGTTGTCTCAGGAAAAAGATCACGACATGCCGGCGCTGCGATATCTCCGGATGGTAAAAAACTCGTTACGGTACAAACCGATACAAAGTATCAGCATCGGCTACAGGTTCTATCCTTCCCGGATGGAAAACTGATCATGGAATTTAAAAACCCCGAAAATGATTTTTATTCCATGCCGCGGTGGCGTAACGACGGGTTAAAGATTGTAGCATTGAAGACCACCTCTTTCGGCAGAAGTGTTCACGCACTGGACCCGATTACCGGCGAAGACGAAGTGTTGTTAACCGTAACAAAGGAGAATATTGGTCATCCGGTGTGGCACGATCACTATTTGTTTTTTAATACGCCTGCCAGTGGAATTGATAACATTCATGTTGTTGATCTCCATACAATGAAACGTTACCAGGTAACAAGCAGTAAATACGGTGCATACAATGCTGCCATTAGTGTCGACCAGAAATTCATCTACTATAATGAACAAACCAGCAACGGAATGGACGTTGTGCGCATTCCGTTTAACCCTTCGCCATGGAAGGAGTATAAATCTGGAATAAAGCCCGATCCTTTGGCCGAGGTTTTAATTGAACAGGAGGGAAGACCTGGACTATTCGATAGCATTCCGAAGCAGGTCTACCCCGTTCGTAAATATGCTAAATTGTCGCATGTAATCAATCCATTTAGCTGGGGGGCATTTGTTCAAAATGATTTGGCCAATGTAGACATAGGGATAAGTTCGCAAGACCTTTTAAGTACGACAAGTATTGGATTAGGATATCGTTATGATTTGAATGAACGAACCGGAATGTGGCGCGCTGGATTAAGTTATCAGGGCTTATTTCCAATCATTGATGTGACGTATACACAGGGTAATCGCTCAGTCGATGAAGGCGATGTACGCATCTCCACTATACACAATGGTGATACAACCCATGTAATGCGCAACGTTACTTTTACGTGGGAGGAAAAAAATGTTAATGTAGGGCTTCGCGTGCCATTGAATTTTACAAGTTCGAAATATTCGTCCGGGTTAACATTCGGTAATGAAGTGGGATACACGCGGGTTACTGATTTCAGAAACGATTCAATTCCAGATCGTTCCTTCCCAGGTATAATCACTGATGAAAATACTTTTTATTATAATTTTCTGGATTATATCGGCAATGGCAATTTAATTTTCAATCATGGTCATATTTCTGCTCATCGTTTATTGAAGAGAAGTAAACGGGATATTCACAGTCGTTGGGGACAAGCTTTTTATTTTAATCATTATAAAACTGCTTTCGGTGGCGATTTTGACGGCGAGTTACTTTCCGCAACGGCTTATTTATTTTTTCCTGGCTTCGCGAAGCATCATTCCTTAAATGGTTATGTGGCATTTCAACGAACAAGCATTGGCAAAAGCCGCGAGACTAATTATAACGACTACGTATTTAGAAATACAATTCCATTGCCGAGGGGTCAATCGATCAGTCAGTTTGAAGATGTTTTTGCCACCTCCGTCAATTATACTTTGCCGGTCTGGTACCCGGATATTGCTTTAGGACCGATTCTGAATATTCAACGGTTCAGACTAAATGTATTTTCTGATTATGCGATGGGTAAATACGCATACTTTTCAGGCGGAAGAAACACAACCTATCATGTTGTTGGCGGTGAGTTAACGGTGGATTTCAATATTCTTCGCTTTTTACCTCAATTCAACCTGGGCGTCCGGTATTCTTATGGCGTGTCACCCTCCTTCACAAATGTTGAATTGATTATCGGTACTTTTAATTTTTAGCCGAAGTATTTTACGAACAGCGTTAGAATACCGACACTTTTTGAGTTTGCAAAAAGCTAGGAGCTACGAGCGCGGGGCCGTGAGTTGGATTAATCCTAATGCAATGTCGTACTTAGCCTTTGTATGCTCAACCTTACTACAGCGTAAAGGTTAAACCGTGCCGCACGCGTCGTTTTTCGATTCACCTGATCTTGACTTTGAACCTGGAACCATGAACTTTACACTAAAAGCCGAAAATCTGCTTAATGGCGGTAGAAAATAAACTTTTATACCCTATTTTTGGATGCTAAAATCAGCGCGGCATATTCCGAAATGGTTTGCAAAGGCTGAATTCATATTCTTTTTATTATAAAACTATCTAGAACGCAATGGCAGAAATAGTACGCATGCCCAAAATGAGCGATACCATGACGGAAGGTGTGATCGCAAAGTGGCACAAGAAAGTAGGCGATACAGTGAAGTCGGGAGAGTTAATGGCTGAGATTGAAACTGACAAAGCCACCATGGATTATGAGTCATTTAACTCAGGCACTGTACTTTACATTGGAGCTCCCGAGGGCCAGGCGATAAAAGTAAATGATGTACTGGCTGTAGTAGGAAATAAAGGAGAAGATTACAAAGCCCTTCTTGAAGGTGCCGGAAATGCGGCAGCGACAGGAGGCAAGGCGGAAGAAAGTAAACCAGCTGAAGCACCAAAACCAGCTGCATCAGCAGGTCCTGTAATTGATACTTCTGGCATTAAAGCAGACATCGTGCTTATGCCGAAGATGAGTGATACAATGACCGATGGTGTGATTGCGGCGTGGCATAAGAAAGTGGGTGATGCTGTTAAAACAAACGAACTTTTAGCAGAAATTGAAACAGACAAAGCCACCATGGAGTATGAGTCGTACAACACTGGTACATTATTATACATCGGCGCTGAGGCTGGTAAAGCAGTTCCTGTAAATGGTGTGCTGGCTATCATCGGAGAAAAAGATGCAGACTGGAAAACATTGTTGAAAGCGCATGAAGCAAAAGGTCAGGGTGGCGGCGATGCTGGTCAAGAGCACCTGCTGAAACCCGTAAAGAAGAAACGCCTACTGCTTCTAAAGCGGAGGTTGTTTCTGCAGATCACAGCACAAATGGCCGGATAAAAGCATCTCCGCTGGCTAAGAAATTAGCGAAAGATAAAGGCATTGACATCTCAAAAATAAAAGGCACTGGCGACCAGGGTCGTGTAACAAAAAGCGACGTAGAAAACTACAAACCTGAACCGCAGGCAGCTCCTTCCAAAGGAGAAGGCAAAGCACCGGTGGTATTGCCGAAGGTTGTTGGAGAAGAAAGTTTTGAGGAGGTTGCAGTCTCTCAGATGCGCAAGACCATCGCAAAACGATTGGCTGAAAGCAAATTCGCGGCGCCGCATTTTTATCTCACCATGGAGATCAACATGGACAAGGCGATTGAAGCCCGTAAAAGTATCAATGAAATCAGCCCGGTAAAAATATCATTTAATGATATGGTGATTAAAGCAGTAGCCGCAGCGTTACGTCAGCATCCTGATGTAAACGTGAGCTGGCTGGGCGATAAGATGCGCAAGAATCATCACATCCACATCGGCGTAGCGGTTGCTGTAAAAGATGGTCTGCTTGTTCCGGTCATTCGTTTTGCAGATAACAAGTCGCTTTCACACATTGCTGTTGAAGTGAAAGATCTGGCCCAACGTGCACACGATAAAAAACTTCAGCCTGCCGATTGGGAAGGCAGTACCTTCACCGTTTCTAACCTCGGTATGTTTGGTATCGAAGAGTTTACTGCTATCATCAATCCACCGGATGCGTGTATCCTGGCCGTTGGTGGAATCAAGGAAACCGCCATTGTAAAGAATGGTCAACTTGTTCCCGGCAACGTAATGAAAGTTACCTTATCCTGTGATCACCGTGCTGTTGACGGCGCGGTCGGCTCGGCATTTTTGAAAACATTCAAGGGCTTACTGGAAGATCCCGTCCGAATCCTTATCTAATCCTAATACATTACCATGTCGTTTACGCTGGCCCCTATGCCGGAGAACGACATGGTTTTTCTTTTAATTCAAATCTACTCCGCTCATCCATGTTTGAAAAGATACACGCTACAACTATTATCGCAATATTACACAATGGCCAGGTAGCTATTGGTGGAGATGGCCAGGCTACAATGGGAAACTATGTAGCAAAGAGTAATGTGCGAAAAATTCGTAAGCTGCAGGAAGGAAAAATCCTGACTGGTTTTGCGGGATCAACTGCGGATGCGTTCACGTTGCTGGAGCGTTTTGAAGAAAAGTTGAATACCTACGGAGGAAATATGAAACGCGCAGCCATAGAACTCGCGAAGGACTGGCGCATGGACCGTTACCTTCGCAGACTAGAAGCGATGCTCATTGCTGTGAATAGTGAAGAACTTCTGTTACTTTCAGGTAACGGAGATGTGATCGAACCAGACAATCAGGTTTGTGCAATCGGTTCGGGCGCGATGTATGCACAAGCAGCTGCACTTGCCCTGAAGAAGCACGCCCCGCATTTAACGGCTGAAGAAATGGTACGTGAAAGTATGCACATTGCAGCTGATATCTGTATTTACACAAATCATAACCTGGTGGTTGAGAAGTTGTAGGTCTTACATGGATTGCTCTTCCGCCGCGCACGCGTAACTGAAAGGAGTACACACATTTTGATTAAAACAGAATCGATGTTTGCCCTTCAGGGGCAGGGGTTATGTGAAATCAACGTGTATTGCTACACCACCGCGCACCGTCTACTTAAGCTTCATCAATTGCCTGGAGAATTGTTTCACACGATTCCTTTATCTGCTCTGTCGTGATCGTGAGTGGCGGCGCAATGCGGAAGCTATGCGGATGAGATAAGAACCAGTAACAGATCACACCAAGCTCTTTGGCCTTCATTACAATTTTGTTCACGCGTTCTGCTGAATCAAAGTCGATCGCAAACAACATCCCAATTCTTCTTACTTCGACTATTTTAGGATGGACGAGCAAGGATTCAATGAGTTTGCCTTTTTCTTCAACCTGCGCCACGATATTTTCTTGCTCTAATACTTCAAGCGATGCAAGAGCGGCAGCACAGCAAACGGGGTTACCTCCAAACGTGGTGATGTGGCCAAGCATCGGATCATGTGTGAACAATTGCATTTTTTCAAAAGAGGAAATGAAAGCAGCAATCGGAAGGCCACCGCCAAAAGCTTTACCGAGGGTGAGAATATCCGGAACGATATCAAAATGTTCAAAAGCGAAGAGTGTTCCCGTTCGGCCCATGCCACATTGAATTTCATCCAGGATCAGTAACGCACCTGTCTCATCACAGCGCTTTCGCAGGGCTTTCATATACGCTTTGGAAGGTATACGAACGCCGGCATCGCCCTGAATGGTTTCTATAATAACACATGCTGTTCGCGATGTAATTTGTGCAAGGTCTTCGGTGTTATTAAATTCAATAAATTTTACATCTGGCAACAACGGACGGAATGCAAATTTTTTGACTTCATTGCCGGATACACTCAAGGAACCATGTGTACTGCCATGGTAAGATTTATGACAAGCGACAATCTCGGTTCTTCCGGTAACACGTTTAGCAAGTTTAAGTGAACCTTCATTAGCCTCTGTTCCTGAGTTAACTAGATAGCAACAGTTCAGGTTTTGCGGTAGGTGGTCCGTTAGCTTTTTTGCAAGCCCGTTAGATGCAGATTGAATGAATTCACCATACACCATGACGTGCAAATGTTTATCAAGCTGATCTTTGATTGCCCGGATTACATGGGGGTGCCGGTGCCCGAGGTGACTCACACCGATACCTGAGATAAGATCGGTGTATCGTTTTCCTGTTGTCGAATAAAGATAAATTCCTTCCGCATGTGATACAGAAATTAAATACGGGTTGGCTGATGTAGGGGCAAGGTGCTTGAAGAAAATGTCCTGGTTGAAATCCATAATAACAAACCTAAATGTATAATGAATACCGCCCAAGAAATTTTGATCGTTACAGTGATTCTTTATTACAGTTAGTCAATGCGTTTGAGCCGCGCATATTCAAGGGCAAAAAAAAGCCCCGACTTGCGTCGGAGCCTTTCAACCCATTAAAACTAAATAACCTTAAAAAATGGACGTATGACCTAAAAAATAGTGGGTGGAGGCGGTCATTATCTTGTTTGTTGTTCTGTATTCACTGTCATTTTTGCTGCTACTGGCGTTGACTTAGAAGAAGGCAGCGCATTTACGGTAGCAGAAATAATCATCCCAATAACGATGGCCGCAATTAGCGCCATTAGCTGATTGTACCTGGAAGCTATTCTTGAGCTTGAGATGCCTTTGTAGGAGTAGTTCTTCGTGTAGGCCATGGTGATTAGTGTTTGATTACGAATCAAAATTCGTATATCCTGAAGGCCTGTGCTACCGAAATAAGACGTAAATCCTACATTCGTAGCATTCACATAAAGTATTGAATTTGATTAAGTTATTGCGGTGCGCTGAAGGCTTACTTTTGTAAGCCGTTGTTGTAATTTTCGACCAGCTTAATAAAATCGCCGATGATTTCATTGGGAACCGTCACGGATAAGTGATATTGGGCAAATTTCCAGCCTTCGTGAGTCCTAATTAAAATTCCAGAACCGCGACAGACACCCATCCAAGTTGTTAAAAGTTCCGAAAACCATACAATGTTGCCGCCTGATGTTACATGAAGGTCGCGATCATACGGCTTAAAATCCCACGCTTTTCCTTTATCAAAATACGGTTTAGCAAACCGGATAAATTCGGTTTTTGTCCAGCGTTCGTAATCCGCAGTTCCGATATAGATACATTGGTCACTCATACTGCTAAAAAAGACATCTGCATTTGCTTCGGCAGCGGCCTGATGCCATCGGTCGATAAATTGATGAATATCCTGATTTGATTGACCCGATACCGTAGGTACCATAGCAATTAAAATAATAACAGAGAATAAAAATCTCATGAAATCAGACTTCGTTAAGCTTCAGGAAATCAAGGACCTCGTCATGGACATTGCGCGGGCCTTCGTGCTCGTCGGTGTCACGGGTGGCGATGGATTTAAAAAGTTCGCTCACTATGTTGGGCTTAAAACCCAGTGTTTGAGCAAAAATTGTAGCGACCTCCAATTCGATGTCCTCCACAACTTCATCGAGATAAATCATGTAAACCAAATGATAAATCGCTTCCAGCTTCTGAACCGTTTCAGATGGATGCAGATAACTGAGACTGCTTAGATCGATATTGGCGGTACGCAAATCTTCCGGACTCAGGTTTAACTGAAATCCCCATTTTAAAAGACAGCGCAGGTACCTGCTTTCCATTTTATCTTCATGAAGAAAAAGGGCCAGAATATTAAAATAACTCTTCTTTACGGAAACAAGATGGTCCTTATTCAGATGACGTTTCATAGCGTTCAAAATTTACAGTAAAGCGAAGGTAGGGAATTGTTTTCGAAATTCTCATCGATTTTGATAAGCTTCAGGTTCCGCCTACTAGCGATTGTGCAGAACCATAAGCATTTGAGAACTTACTGTACCCAAGATCGCCAGATAAGTTATTCGCGTTTTACTCGGAACGTATCTGCCGATTGGATTATTGCTACGAATCCCCTTTCTTTGTTTCATAATCGCATCGGGGTGCTGCTTAACAGTGGCTGAGATAATACCCGCGAACCTGATCTGGATAATACCAGCGAAGGGAATGCACGCTACGCTGTTTTTATTTTAGCAAGCTATAGCCGCTATTCCTATCAGGCATATGCGGCTTTTTTATTTGCTAAAATTTGACTTCTATGGCATTTGAGTTAATCACACCGGAAATGCGTAACTGGCAGAACCGGAAAGAATGGTTTTTCAACCGCGAACATACCGATACCTATGAACTTTGGTATGAAGGCCGATACAAGCGCGCCGAAATCTGGCAAAAAAAAATTATAGCTGATTTAATTCTCAAAGATGAACGTGTTAAGTCTCTTTTAGAATTCGGTTGCGGTACAGCTCGCTTTACGCGATGGTGGCACACAATCGGCATAGAGGCTTCTGGGGGTGACTTATCTCCTTTTATGCTTGCGCAGGGCAGACACCTTTTTAATGGCGACCTTGTATTGGCCGATTCCCATTTCATGCCTTTCAAAGATCACACCTTCGATGCAGTGGCTTTCATTACGACATTCGAATACTACAAGGATCCTGTTCGGGTAATTCGCGAGGCAGCGCGTGTAGCTAAGCATGGTATCGTGATGGGAATGATGAACCGTAACTCACCCAAAATTGTCCGAAGAAGAATTCAGCAGTTCTTTGGACGAAATCCATTCTATGTCACAGCCACATTTTGGACTCCAGCAAGTCTAACTGCGATTATTCACAAGGCTCTTCAAGGAAGAGATTACAGCATCGAATGGAATTGTACGGGTCTGCCAAAATGGTTTCCTGTACAAGAATGGAAAAAACCGTATGGAGATTTTTTTGGGCTTCATGTTAAATTCAACGATTGATGGAAGCGTTTCCTCTTGCCGGTAAGATACAGAACAACTTCTTCAAGTCGCGTGTGTTTCCATTTTGTGGTAAAACGCGAAGCGAAGTAATTGTTGGGCCGGAATATGGTGTCGATACTTCGATCGTTCAACTTCCTAACGGACTGGCTATAGCAATGACCAGCGATCCGCTTTCGTTGATTCCTACTTTGGGATTACAGGAGTCTGCCTGGCTTTCCGTTCAACTCATGGCCAACGACATGGCTACTACAGGTTTTGCGCCGCAGTATGCACAATTTGTTTTAACCTTGCCTGCCACCTTAAACGCTAAAGATTTTCAGGAATACTGGCAATGCATCCATCGGTACTGCGAACAATTGGGTGTTGCCATTACAGGAGGTCACACCGGGCGATTCGAAGGTTTGAATTCGACGGTTTCGGGTGGTGGAACGATGATTACAATTGCTTCTGCTGAAGACATGATTACAAGCAAAGGTGCCAGGGCCGGCGATGTGGTGATCATGACGCAAGCGTGCGCTTTTATTTCAACATCGATTCTTGCATTGAGTTTTCCCGAGACGGTAAAGAAATTTTGCGGTCATGAAATTCATCAGCAAGCCTGTGATTTGTTTTACAAGACAAGTGCTGTCGAAGCGGGACTGGCCGCCGGTGAATTTGGAAGGCTTACGAGAGGAGTTACGGCAATGCATGATGTAACTGAGGGGGGCATTATAGGAGCGCTCCTCGAAATGGCACACGCTTCTGACTGTGGATTTGTTATTGACGAAACGAGGATACCCATTGGTGATGCACAACAACGGATAGGTGAATGTTTCCAGATTGATCCGAAGTATTGTATTGGCGCAGGAGCGATGGTGATTACAGCGAAGGTAGATAAGCACGAATTACTGTTATCTCATCTTCATGCAAAAGGGATCAGGGCAACAGTGATCGGTACGGCTGTCGATGCTTCAAAAGGACTTATCCTGATGAACGAAAAGGAAGAAAGAACGGTCACAGATCCAGGTGCGGATCCGTATTGGGAGGCATTCTTTGGCGCATTCAACAAAGGGTTGAGATAATTGCTATCACAATGAGAAACATTGAAGGAGGTCTTTATCTGGTTGTCGATCCCATGCCTGGTTTGAATGAAGTACTACCAAAAGTAAAGGCTGCACTGGAAGGCGGCGTAGATGTTATTCAACTTTGGGATCACTGGAGCTCAGCGCAGGACCATGAACGTTTTGTTTTGGAAATATGCCGGGTTGCTCATGATCATCATGTGCCTGTTATTGTCCATCAACAATGGAAATGGTTGAAAACACTTCCGCTGGACGGCGTTCATTTCGATTCGATTCCTGAAGACCTTGAACAAATTAAAAAAGAATTTGACAAACCTTTTTTAGTCGGACTTACGTGTGGCAATGATGAGGATAAAATTGAATGGGCGATTGAAAACAAGATCGACTACATTTCTTTCTGTTCAATGTTTTCTTCTCCAACATCCAACAGTTGTGAACTCGTGAACCCGGAAATTGTCCGAAAAACACGCGCACAAACCAAAATACCAATTTACGTGGCCGGCGGAATTACCCTTCGGAATGCATCTTCTTTGCTTGACCTCGGAATAAATGGAATGGCGATCGTATCAGGTATTATGAAAGCTGAAGACCCGAAGTTTGCAGCTTACCAATTCAAGCAAAGAATCTTACGGGTTAGTCAAAGCGGTAGCCCAATCAAATCAAAAAACTAAGGTACATGAAACAAAACTTCTTAAATAAACTAGCGTGTCCTTTTGATAAACGCGATTTATCTGTAAAAATATTCAAACAAGATCAGGAAGAAATTAAGGAGGGTATTCTAATCTGTTCTCATTGTCAACGATATTACCCAATTGTGCATGGTATTCCCGTCATGTCGCCGGACGAATATCGGCAAGTTGAGTTGGAGATTCCGTTACTGGCCAGGTGGGGAGAAACTTTGCTGATCAAAAATGGTAAGCCGGTATTTGAGCTCGCAGAAGAAAACCAACTCGAAAAATGATTTTACGAGGTACGAGGTACAGGGTATAGCGTATAGGGTACAGGGTGAGGTTCGAGTTGGGATGTGAGGTTGTAAAGTTTTTTTTTGATAACTGTACAGATGCGGAGCACATCCGCGCCATTACCAATGACAATGAGTTGACGAATAACGAATGAGTCGATCAGGAAAATGGTTTTGACTTCCTGTCGATCGCAATTTTCATATGTGTGCCATGGACGCTTTTCTTTCCTGATCTACACGCATCTGTGGCACACGTTAATATCGCAATATGAGCCACGAGCTGCGTTCATGGCTACCCACATTTAGCTCCTCCGGAGCACTGATTTAGTTAGCGAAGCGGTTCTTCGATCTGTCGAAAATTCTTCAGCTTGCCTTGCACTTGTGATCTCAACTTTTTGAGCCGCGGGTTTAAATTCTTACAATAACGGTAACGATGGGGGCTTTGGAACACCCATCGTTATCGAAACACTAACTGTCCTTGAACCTTGAACTTTGAACCTGGAACCTCGAGCTTTGAACCTACCGATATGCACAGAATTTCTTTTCCAGGTCCTGCGTATTCTGAATACCGTTCATTTTCGCTTTGTACAAGTCGTTACACACTCTGTTTTTTTCATTTAGCGCGGCATATGCCTGGGCGCGAAGGTAATAACCGGTTCCCTGATGTGGTCGAAGAAACACAGCCCAGTTCCCATCGGTGACCGCCTCATTATAATTTTTAAGCTTCAGGTTGCACCTCGCACGGCCTTCAAAAATATCGAAATAAATATCCGGAACATCCGGTGGGTGAACGATAAGTTCAAAGGCTTTGCCATACACCTCCGTAAGATTTTCTTTGAATATTTTTTTGCCAAGCGTAAAGTATTGAAGTGCTTCTTCAATATTTTCGAGATAGTCCAAATTAATGATACCAATCTGATAAACAAGTTCTAGGTCACGTGGCCGTTGATGATGCAATTGCTTCAGCGCTTGCAGAGACTCTTTATAGTTACCCAGATAGAATTGACATAATGAAATCCGTTGTATGGTCTCAAAGCGGTTTGGGTCTTCATACATTTTCAATGTTAGATAGAATGAGATGGCTCCGGCAAAGTCCTTTTCATTAAATTTTGTTTCCGCCATGTCGCGGAGTTCTCCAACCAGACTATCGCGGGCATACAGAAATCTGAATTCATAAGGATCGTCCTTTTTGAGAGATTGGATAAGGTTAAAGGCATCATCGAATTTTCCAGAACCAAAAAGTGTATTTACCTTTTTCAGCGAAATACTGTTTTCATTCCAACGCTTCAGGTTTTGTTGTTCAACGATATAATGTGCGGTATGGACCAGTGCAAAGCAAAAGCCGGATATCACAATAAAAACCAGAAAGGCGAGGCCTTGAATTTTGAAATACTCTTTGTCGAGTTTATACGGTCCTTCATGATGTTTCTGAAAATAATACCAATATCGCCGCCGTTTCATTTCACGCTTGTATTCAGCTTCTGAATACAGTGGAAGCAGCGTGTGCCGTGAATCATATTTCAGTTTTTTTAACGGGTCGGAGAGGGTATGATATGCTTCATTAATCTGTTTGAAAATTTCTTCTGCTTCAGGAAAACCCGGATTGCGGTCAGGATGATACTTTAAGGCCAGTCTTTTATAGGCTGCCCTGATCTGGGAAGAATTTGCTGTGTTTGCAACACCAAGAATTTCATAAAAATTATCCACGCCCGCTGATATATTGCTATAACGTAAACCGGGTCAAAATCTTTCCCTTCCCCCATCACTTTTTCGCCCGTTGCTTTTTAGACGGACTGCATAAAAAAAGGTGCCGAAGCACCCTTTTTGAAACTAATTTTTTAAAAGATTAAACTTTTGCAAGGTGTTGAACCAGGTCAATCAGCTTGTTGGAATAACCCCATTCGTTATCGTACCATGCTACAACTTTCACAAAGTTATTATTGAGGGCGATACCTGCTTTTGCATCAAAGATAGAAGTACGTGAATCACCCAGGAAATCCTGAGACACAACCTGATCTTCGGTATAACCCAGGATACCTTTCAATTCACCTTCCGAAGCATCCTTCATGGCTTTTTTAATATCCTCATAGCTGGCGGCTTTTTCCAATCGTACTGTAAGATCGACTACAGAAACGTCGGCTACAGGAACACGGAATGACATGCCGGTGAGCTTGCCTTTCAATTCAGGGATAACCAGCGCTACCGCTTTTGCTGCTCCCGTAGAAGAAGGGATAATATTTTGATAAGCGCCGCGACCACCTCTCCAATCTTTCATTGAAGGGCCGTCTACTGTTTTTTGTGTAGCGGTTACTGCGTGAACAGTACTCATTAAACCTTCCAGAATTCCAAAATTATCATTCAATACTTTCGCGATAGGCGCGAGGCAGTTTGTAGTACATGAAGCGTTGGAAACGATTGTATGCGATGCATTCAGCTTTTGATGATTTACGCCCATAACAAATGTTGCCGTATCATCTTTGGCCGGAGCTGAGAAAACCACTTTCTTCGCACCTGCAGTAATGTGCTTTTGGCCATCAGCCTGCGTAAGAAAAAGTCCTGTTGATTCAACAATGATTTCAGCACCCACTTCGTTCCATTTCAAATTCGCAGGGTCTTTTTCAGCAGTTACCCTGATTTTTTTCCCATTTACAATCAGATTACCATCCTTTGCTTCAACCGTCCCCGAAAACCGGCCATGAGTAGAGTCATACTTCAGCATGTAGGCCATGTACTCAGGGTCTACTAAATCGTTAATACCTACGATTTCAATATCTTTACGATCGATAGCAGCGCGGAAGGCCAGGCGCCCAATGCGCCCAAAACCATTAATTCCTACTTTAGTCATTGTTCTAATTGTTTGGTTAAAAATTCAAGAAGCCAAAAATAAAGGAGATGGTTCGTTAAACCAATGAAATAAAATGTTGATTTCGAAAAATTTTACCGCACAGGTTTGCAATTCTGAATCACGAATCTATCTTTGCACCACTTTTTAAAACAAAGGTAGAAACACACATCACACTTGCCGATTAAAAAGACGGTCTGTTCGTCTAGGGGTTAGGACACCAGATTTTCATTCTGGTAACACGGGTTCGATTCCCGTACAGACTACAAAAAATTACATTACCGCTATGGTATTCCGTAAAGGATTATTGTAGTGGTTTTTTTATTTGGACTGAGTGCTGGCTTTACCAGAATACCAACAGCACCTTACTTTTTGACGACTTTTCCGGCCGATCTCATACCTGAAACAGTTGATTCCTGTTCAGGCATTGATTTTTATACCCGTTTGACTAAATGTTAAATACTGATCCTTTTGGAAAAGTGTCGTATTTAACTTCTGGTTTATTTATCTTTTTACATCAGAACCTTAACGCTATGATCATCCTTGTGGTTGATGACGATGCCGAAGACATAGAATTATTTTGTGAGGCCGTAAACGAAATCGATCCGGGAATTAGTTGCGTCGAGGCATATAATGGTGTTGATGCATTGAAAATCCTCCAGCGCGATTCACTGCTTCCGGATTTTATTTTTCTCGATATCAATATGCCTTTCATGAATGGACAAAAATGCCTGGCGGAATTAAAACGCAATGAAGTATTTGTCGAAATTCCGGTGATCATGTACTCAACCACCACTGATCAAAAACAAATCGACGATTGTAAAAAGCTCGGTGCTTCTTTTTTAACCAAGCCAAATTCCTATGCCGAGTTGGTCACTGCACTCCGAGATATTATGGCAGAAAAAATAGCCAAGTAATAGTTCGAGCAACATTCCGTGTATTCTTCTGTGTATTCCGAGTTTTCCGTGAGCTGAAATGCATTTTTTCTCTCACGAAAATCACAGACACCACAGAAGATTCGAGCAACATTCCGTGTATTCTTCTGTGTATTCCGATTCGTCTGTGAGCTGAATGTTTTTTTCTCTCACGAAAATCACAGACACCACAGAAGATTCGAGCAACATTCCGCGTATTGTTCTGTGTATTCCCAGTCTTCTGTGAGTTGAATGTATTTTTTATCTCACGAAAATCACAGACACCACAGAAGTTCGAGCAACATTCCGTGTATTCTTCTGTGTATTCCGAGTTTTCCGTGAGCTGAAATGCATTTTTTCTCTCATCGAAACCACAGAATAACCCGCGGAAAGATTCGGGGAACATTTTTGTATCAATGCAGCCCTACCAGTTATAACCGGTAGAGTTTCATCT
>Ga0196965_1000640_pt1 | contig 17774 bp, 13 predicted proteins | sample S1_20metaG_FD_148668 | JGI IMG/M metagenome (GOLD analysis project Ga0196965, IMG submission 148668) | Soil microbial communities from Anza Borrego desert, Southern California, United States - S1_20 | ecosystem: Environmental > Terrestrial > Soil > Desert | place: USA: California | collected... | reverse complement strand
ACAAGTGCCCAACGGGCCTCTGTTGCATTTTTTTTATCAAACCGATACATTGGCTGAGTATTGGGAAAAAATGCAGCCACTCGCTGTAAAATGCTTCCAAATAATGAATGCTAAATTCGGGAAATACCCCTATGAACAATATTCAGTGATTCAGGGAGGAGACGGAGGTATGGAATATCCAATGGCCACACTTATTACAAGTCATGGAAGCTTTGGAGGTTTGGTCAGTGTAACCGTTCACGAAGCCATTCATAGTTGGTTTCAGGGAGTTTTAGCTACAAACGAATCGAAGTATCCCTGGATGGATGAAGGATTTACCACTTTTGCCCAACATTATATTCTTGATTCGATTTATGTAAAAAAGCGAAACCCTCAGGAAAGGTCTTATGCCAGTTATTTTGCTTTGGTAAAAGCAAACCTACAGGAACCACTTACCACTCATTCTGATTTTTATCATCTAAACGCGGCTTACAGTACTTCCAGCTATTCTAAAGGCGCAGTCTTTTTGCATCAACTAAGGTATATAATAGGGGAGGATAAATTCTGGGAAGGCATGATAAGGTATTTTAATGAATGGAAATTTAAACACCCTACTCCAACCGATTTTAAGAGGGTTATGGAAAAAGTTTCCGGAATTGAACTGGATTGGTATCTGGAACAATGGATAGAAACTACCAATACAATAGACTACGGAATAAAAACCGTAGCGAGCGATCCATCTTCTACAGAGATTACCTTGGAAAAAATTGGAGAAATGCCAATGCCGCTTGATGTAAATGTTTATTACAAAGATGGAACTCAGGAAGTTTACTACATTCCGCTGCAATTAATGAGGGGTGAAAAAGAGAAGAAGAATGTGGGTGTTGAGAGGGTTGTACTGGAAGGTTGGCCATGGGCTTACCCGTTGTATACTTTCAAAATACCAAAGAAATTAAATGATATTTTATTCATAGAGGTAGATTCAAGCCAGAGAATGGCTGATATTGAAAGAGCCAACAATGTTTATCCTTTTCCAGATAGTTATAAGTTTAAAGGGGAAAGGAAGAGGTGATTTTAATTATTGTTTAATGAGGTGATGTGCTGATGTGTTAATTGTTGGAATGATCACAATTGCCAATTAAGGAGTATAAGATAGGATTTATAAAAATGTTTTTCGCAAAAAACCTTTATTGGATTTTTTTAAAAGTGAATAAATAAATTACTTGTCCTGGTGATCTAGGCTTGTTCCAGCTATGTTCAATCTGTATTACGGATTTAAAGGATTGCCTGAACTTTAAATCATCTTTATCTATTCTGTAAAACTCCATAATATAGGTTAATCCATGATGCGGACAATTATCACATCAGCACATTCACACATTAAATTATCTCCCCATCCTCTTCAATATCTCCTCCATTTCGTCCATTACCCTGTTCATCTTCTGCATGGTAAGATCAAAGGGTTGAGAGGTGGTCATATCTACGCCGGCTTCTTTGAGTAGTTCTACCGGGTATTCTGAACTTCCCGAGGATATGAATTTCATGAATTTCTTTATGGTTTCTTTATCTCCCTGCAAAGCCTTTTCTGATAATGCTGCGGAAGCAGTAAACGAAGTAGCATATTGGAAAACATAAAAATTGTAATAGAAGTGAGGAATGTACGCCCATTCTACTTTTATTTCGTCGTCTACTATGCAAACTCCTTTTTCATGCCCATAATATTTTCTGGTAATGTCCTGATAGATCTCACTGAATTTTTCCCCGGTTAAGGCTTCACCCTTTTCTGCCAGTTCGTGGACCTTTAACTCAAATTCAGCAAATTGAGTTTGCCTGAAAACGGTGCCTTTAATTCCTTCCAGAAAATTGCCCAATAAAGAAAGCCTGGTTTCATCGTCCTTTATATTTTTTAACATATAGTCAATCAGTAAGGCTTCATTAAAAGTGGAGGCAACTTCAGCTACAAATATTGGATAATCGGCCAGGGGAAAAGGTTGTGTTTTATTAGAAAAATAGCTGTGCATGGTATGTCCCAGTTCATGAGTAAGCGTGCTCATGTCATCGTATTTGCCGTTATAATTCATAAGAATATAAGGATGAACGTCATAAGCTGAACCGTTTGAATATGCGCCTGATCGTTTACCTTCGTTGGGATACATGTCTATCCACCTTTCTCTGAAAGCTTTCGCTACAACTTCTGTATATTCTTTTCCCATCGGACGTAAGGAAGCAAGAATATTCTTTTCCGCCTCTTCTACCGAATATTTTAAGTCCACATCTTTTAATAGCGGTGCATATAAGTCGTAGTAATGAAGTTCTTTTACGCCAAGAATTCGTTTTCTCAAATTCAGGTAACGATGAAATGTTGCCAGGTTTTTGTTTACATTTTCTACCAGGCTATGGTATACTTCTGTGGGGATTTTATTTACATCAAGCGCACTTTCAAGGGAGGAATTATAATTCCTGACCCTGGTGTAAAACATATTCTTTTTTATTTCCCCATATAACTGTGTCCCGAAAGTCCTTTCAAATTCTCCAATTTTTCCAAAGAATGCAGAAAAAACTTTTGCCCTATCTTCCTGAACGGGAGAAGCTCTGTGAAGACTAAAGGCAGCTTTATCTAATTTTACTTTTTGACCGGTAGACAAAACCACTTCAGGACTAGGAAAATCAGCATTCGAAAAAATGGAATAAATGTTTTGTGCATTTGAAGCCATCAATCCTGCAGCCGCAATAATTTTTTCTTCAGCTTCAGTACCTGTATGTTCTTTTCTTCTCAAAATGTCATACAAATACTTTTTATAAACTTGTAAATTCTTATTTTCCGCCAGGTATTTATCGATTTGTGATTTGTCCATTTTCAAGATTTCAGGCTCGATAAATGAAACTGCCGATCTGAAATCGGTCTCCATCTGATCCATCTCAGATTTCATAGCCAGATATTTCGATACCCGTGTGTCCTGGTCTGAGTACATACCGGCATAGCTGTAAAGTCTGCCCAGTTCTTTTTGCAAATTACTGCCAAGAGTTAAACAAGCTTCCAATTGTTGTGAGGACTCACTTAGGGTTCCGTTATATTTTTGGATTTCCGGAATTTTATTTTCGAGTTCTTTCTTTGCTGTCTTCCAGGCTTCTTCAGAAGGGTAAAGATCGGATAGATTCCACTTGTATTTTTCCTCAATTTTTGTTCGGTCGCGCTCCTGGCTTATAGTGTCATAAGCTCCAAACATAAGTATTCCGCAAGTCATAATTGTCGCTATATTTTTCGTGGTCATAAAAGTTTTGTAAATGGGTGTTAGATATTGGCTATGAAGTATCGCTTATTTGGCAAGAGACTCATGCTATGTTCATAAAATCATTAAATTACCAATTATCGTGTCATAAAAAAAGTCTTAAAATTAGCTTTTAAGACTTTTTTTTATTGAAGTTATTTAATTAAGAGTTTCTTCGCGACCCTCTGGCCATTCCACGATCCAAGTCACTTATTCCTGCTCTGTCTACAGGATTTGACCCGGTGGTTCTCTCGGTTACTATCCCATCCACATCATCTGCCTGAATAGGATTTGTGTTAACCTTGTTAAGCGCTTCCTGGCTTGTTAAGTTATTATTTTCGTTTTCGTTCTTCAAATCTTTGTCCGGGTTTTTATTTTTGTTTTCCATGATCTTCTATTTTAAATTTTACATTTACCTTATAAAAGGATACTCTTTTATTGTTAGAAGGGTTTCATAAGGTAAGGAGTTTGAGGCATAGCATTATGTCCTTCCCAAGCCCGTTCAATTAATTAACAGATATTGAAAACCGAGCCTCAATGTCGGTTTCTCCGCCGGCATTTGAAATGTCCCCGGAAGAAACTCCTGAAGCATTTTTGTCAGGTTGATGTTTCAAAGTAATTGTCATGGTTCCGGAAATGGATGTGCTTCCGGCAGAAATTACATTTTCCAGCCCTATTGGCTTGGCATTTCCGTCTTCATCAGAATAAGTATGCGTTGCAAGCTGAGACGGGGAAAATGTAAAGAAAAACTGATGGTTGATACTTTCTTCCGCTACTTCATTTGTTAGATCGAGTACATTAGAAGCATTGGATTCGTCTTTTACCTTTATAGATAAAAGATAACTTTTGCTCTTTTCCAAAACGATTGGAGCGCTTTGCACAGGATCCTGTCCTCCTGCTCCATCTGTATCTTTATAAGTGACGGTAAAACTATTGGCTTCATTGTTTGCTTCTGCAAAATGCAATTCTACATTTGTAATCAATTCTTCCTCATTGTGCGGCGCAGGCTCATCTTCTTTACATGAAGAAAAGACCAGGGCAGCTGATAACAAAATTAAAATCAAGTTGTAATTCATCATTGGTTGTGTTGGTTTTGGTTTAGTTAATTACTTATTTCTATAGGTATTTTAGCCCTTATTATAAAATTTCTTCCCGTTTCATCAGAAAAATACCTGAATCTGTTCAGGTAGTCTCTATACTTTGTATTCAAAATATTGTTGAATCCAATTCCAAGTGAAACAGGTGTGCCATTTACGGGAATTGAAAATGAAAGGTCGGCATTGAATACAGAGTAACCGGGCGGTGGAGGCAAATGATCTGTATCTTTTGGCGCTTTCGATCGCAAAACTGAAATATTTGTTAACGAAAGTTCAACATCCTCAAGAATAGAAAAATCGGGTAAACTATAAGTTAGGGAGTGAATAAATTTGTCTGCAGGAATATATTCTAGAAACTGATTGGTTTCCCTGTTTTCTGCCCTTACCAGAGTTATTTTAGAATCAAGATTTAATTTGTTGGTTATGCCAATTGTCAAATCTGAATCTAAGCCAAAATAGGTGGCATTAACCTGGGTATAATGAAAAGAAGGATAGGCGCCTAAAATTGTTAAGATTACAGACGTGTCCGGCTTTAAATAAATGTAATGATCGATCAAGTTATAATAAAAACCAATTTCTCCATGAATCCTTTCTCCATAATAGTGTAAGTGAGAAGTAAAACTGTACTCCATCTCCTCCTTTAAGGTCCTGTCGCCCTTTTCATAGGAAGCGGCTCCATGATGAACCCCGTCGATGAAAAGTTCATTGATGCTTGGAGCGCGCCATGCGGTACCTAACGTCGCCTGAAGTTTTAAATCGTCTGACAAATCGAGTGAAGCGCCAATAGAACCAGAGGTTTTAGACCAATTGAAGTTGTTGCTGGAGATAGAATCACCGAGGTTTTCATAGCTTTTTAAGAATTTATAATCATACCGGACTCCACCTTCCAGTTGAAATTTATCTTTTGTGTATTTTTCAATGAGGTAGATGCCTCCAGTGTAATTTGTGAAATTAGGAATCAATTTTCTTCCGGTATACACATTTGCCTGTATCATTCCCATTATCCCGGCAGATCCTTTAAGTCTTTCACTTATTGAATGTTCCCATTGAAAATCAAGAGTATTCGTATATAAATTAAATTCCAGGTTAGGCTTTTCCCCCAACTGGTTTTTGTAAGGTCGGTGCGCGTCGTATTCGGCCCGGTAATTATGTTGAAAAGCATAAGTCAGGTTAAGCTTTCCATAATCACCGTAAAGGTTTCCATATACTTTTAAGAGATCGTGGCTAATGTCTTGTCTAGGTCTTTCGATTTTGTAAGAAAATTCAGAGGTGTCATTCCGGTTACTTTCAAATTGATTTAAAAGGTCTGTTTTATTTCCGATATGTGATTTTCTGAGGATGCCAAGCGTGGTGTTAAACCGACTATAGAAAGCACCTACTTCATAATTTGCCCTATTGAACCTAACCGCTGAAGAAAAATTTATTTCCTGAAATCCGGTATTCCCTAGATTATAGCCTGGAGCGAAAGAGCTTCCCGCTTTTTTGTAAGTTCCCTGTAGCCGGAATGCCAACCCTTCCACTTGTCTTAGATTGCCGTCAAAAATCCCCGAGACAACGCCTTGCCGGTTGTTGGTTAATCCTACAAGATTCAATTCGGCTGAATAACCATGTTGTTTTTTTAAAGGTTTTGGCGCTACTAAAATTACTCCCCCCATGGCATCAGATCCATACCGGATACTTGCCGCGCCTTTGATTACCGTCAATTCAGAGGCAATAAAAGGATCAATTTCAGGAGCATGTTCAGAGCCCCATTGCTGTCCCTCCTGTCTTACTCCGTTGTTAATGATTAAGACCCTGTTGCTATACATTCCATGGATTACAGGCTTGGAAATGGAAGGCCCTGTCCTAATCATACTTACCCCGGTGATTCCAGCCAAAGATTCTGCCAGGCTCAAGCCTCGTGTTTGATTTAATTCCTTTCCATGTAATGAAGCTTGTGTTTGCAAAATTTCACTTCTGCTTTTGTAAGCTTCAATGTTTACCTCTTTTAGCTCTATATTCTGCTGGCTTAAATAGACGGTCAACTTTGCAGTTTTTTCGGTATTGATGGTGGTCGAAATCGTTTTGTAGCCAAGCGACTTAAAGATAATCGTATAAGTTCCGGGACAAAGGCTGTCTAAGTGAAAATGCCCTTTTTCATCTGAATAGGTGCCTTTATTATTTCCATCGACTGTAATAATAACATAAGGGACAAAGTCTTTGGAAAGGGAGTCACGCACGTTTCCACTGATTGTTCTGATGCAGGGGTCAGAGGCAGCAAGAGCGGCAACCCAATTTAACACGAAAAACAATATTAGAATTGCTGTTTTGCTTAATGGCATTTGATAAAAATATGCTCAAAGATATATTTAAATGCAGCATTGATGCAAATAAAAATGCAATAATATTGCAACTTTATTGAAAGCCTTCAGCGGAGAGGGAAATAAAAGAAGTGATTTTATTTAAAATAACGTGCAACGGAGTTGCATGTTTATAAAAATGTTTTATTTTTGCAACATGGCTACAGAAAAAATAAAGAGCAGATACGACAAGTTTGGCATTTTTAGCGCTTTGTTATGTATTGTGCACTGTACTTTATTGCCGGTAGCTGTTGCATTAATTGTCAATATTGATCAGCCTGATTCTCATTTCTCTCATACTGTTCATATAGTTTTCATTGTGGTTTCTTTGGGTGCCGTATTCTTTTCTTCCCGAAATTCTTCATCCCCATTAATTAAAACCGCGCTTTGGTTTTTTGTTTTTGTTTTTATTTCAGGAGTAGTGATTGAAGATTATTTTGCTTTTGGAAAGATTATTTCGTTAGCAGGTTCTGCCGGCCTTGTTGTTTCTCATTTTTTTAATCTCCGTCAGTGCAGGAAATGCGAGCAAGTAAGCATTAGCTAGTTTAATACTTATAGCCATTTCTTTCTTTTAAATAAGAATAGAGTTACCGCAGAGGATAGAAACATCAGAAGTATTGCAAAAGGATATCCGAGTTTCCAACCAAATTCCGGTAACACAGTAAAGTTCATTCCATAAATACTGGCAATAAGGGTAGGGGGCATAAATATTACAGAAACCAGCGTAAAGATTTTAATGATCTTATTTTGCTCGATATCTATCAATCCCAAAAAAGTATTCTGTAAATATTCCAGCCTTTCAAAACCAAAAGCTGAGTGGTCAAGAAGGGAGCCAATGTCTTTTATGATTATTCTTAATTTACTTTGATAGTAGCTGGGGAATAATTCACTTTTTAATAAGGAGGAGATCACTCGTTGTTTATCAATAATATTTTCTCTGATAATCATCGTGATTTCCTGATAGGAGTTGATCTTAAGAAGTAGTTTTTTATCCAGCGAATTTTCCACACTTAACGAGCGCCCTATATCCGTGATGTCTTTTGATATACTTTCCAGAAGATCTGCATCAAAGTCAATCCTGCTTTCAAATAAGGAAATTAAAAAGTGATGTCCTTCCTGGAATGCCTGATAATTAGCTTTAAATCTTCTGACCGTGTCAGCAAATGGGCGAAGGTTAGCGCTTCTGTAGGATATAAGTAATTTGTTTTTTAAAATAAATGAAACAGGTTCATTCAGGTAAACGCCATCTTTTTCCGTTAAAAAATGTGAGTTTACAATGATAATATCTTCAAATTCTATGTATTTAGAACTGATCTCAATTTCCTCTACCTGTTGCCTGGTTTGAAGACTCACATCGGTAAACTCTTCTACATAATCCTTTTCTTCCTCACTTGGCTCATTCAGGTCAATCCAAATAAGGGCTTCCAATGGTATATTATCAAAAGCACTTTGCCCTCCGGTTTTTAAAATTTTCCCATCTTTTTTGTAGTATGCAGTAATCATCGTTGTTACAAAATAAGCTTTATGTGAGAGTTGCCTGCATTTTAAGAAAAAAAACTTTCTTATTATAGCATCTACTTTTGATATAATTGAATAAGAAGAAAAAAACTAAAAAATTATGATAAGGGAAATAATGACGTATATTCTATTGTATTTTATAAGCATTAGAATAGTTTTTTATTTTTAATTGAATGACAGTATTCTAAATGTTTTGATTTATACTTTTTAGCATGCCATGAACATAAAACTGAAAGAAAAAGAAAAAGACGGGTTTGACTGGATTGATATTAGTAATCCTAAAAAAGAAGATTTAAATGAAATTGCATTACAGTATAATCTGCATTATACGTTGGTTAAAGATTCACTTCAGCCAGAGCACTTGCCAAAATATGAGATGGTAAATGAAGTGCATTTCATTATTATCAGGGTGTTTGACCAGAAAGCGCCGTCCAATTCGGATACTATACAGGAGATTACCAACAAAATAGCCATATTTATCGGGAAGGATTTTATTATTACCATTCATCGGGCATCTTCTGCATTTCTTGAAGAAGTCAGGCTTAAGTTAAACCAGTGGGCTGTTCCTTATTCACATTTTGATGTACTTCACAGGATTATATCTGCATCATTTTTTTCGTATGACGGTCTGGCCAATAAGCTTGTTCAGGACCTGGATTTTTACGAATCAAAAATATTTCTGAAGGAAAAAATACCGTCGCTGTTGAAAAACCTTTACCTTATTAAAAGAAAGGCCGCGGCAATAAACAGGATCCTTAATCTTTCGAAAACTTTTCTGGACAGCCTTCAAAATCATATGCCCAATCCCATACTTCAGGACTTAAGAGACTCTGCAATCCGGATAAAGACCTCTAGCGAACAAACCATAGAAAACGTGAGTAACCTTCTCAATATTTACATTTCACTTTCCTCTCAAAAAACCAACGAGGTGGTAAGGGTGTTGACTGTTTTCTCTGTCTTTTTTATGCCGCTCACTTTTATTGTCGGCATTTACGGAATGAACTTTCAATTTATGCCAGAACTAACTTATAAATATGGCTACTATGGGGTTTTGGTATTTATGACAATCCTCACGATCGTCATTTATTTATGGTTTAAGAGAAAACACTGGTTGTAAGCTGGATTAGCTTTTCTTGTTTTTAAAAATCATAATAATATAGAATAACATTACAGCGGCAGAAATAAGCATACCCGAAGTTTCCCGTGCTTTTTCTATTTCAGGCCTCATCATCGTCATGGCATTTTCCATACCTTCAAATGTGGCGGGCCAATCTACAATTGCAGTAATTGAAAATGCGATGAGGCCAATTAAGGGCCAGGTAATATTGGTCATTCTTCCCAAGAACATAAAAAAAGACATGGCTGCAGCATATCCATAAAGAGGCGCCCAAATTTCACGGTCAGGATCATTAAATTGAAAAGCAGCAAATAAAAGAAACATCAGGGTTAAAACTATATAGGTGATTTTCATGGAAGATTTCTTTTAACTTTAAAAGCATACATTTTATGCCTTTTTGCAAGTATAAATAATATTTGGTTAATGAATCTACTCTTATTATTTCAAAGTATACCTTATTCCTAAAAATGCTCTTGTACCCAAGACAGGAGCGTAATTATACGTGGTGTCAAAGGAGTCGCTAAAGGGCTCCGAAGGGTTTATTATCGGATGGTCAGGTACGAAGCCAAAGATGTTTTTTACTCCTCCATACAACTCCCAATTTTCCCGGAATTTCTTTGTCACCTGGATATTTTGCAAGGTATACCAAGGAGACTTTTTCGGAAGCTGCCTGAAAGCAATTTCCTCAGTATCTTCCTTAACAGGTTCAGTCAACGAGGGCAAATGCATTGGACCTGTTAACTTTCCCGTATAATCAATGGTTAGTCCCAGTTTGTGTATAGAATAGCTCATGGAGAAATTGCCTGAAACATTTGGAGCGTGTATTTGAGGTGTTTTTATATTTTTTCCATTGTTTTTTTCTATACTGTATACGTCCATCAACGTAGCGCCCATTATAATTTTCAAGGGAAACATAAATTGAAAATCGCCATTCACGCTTATTCCTTTTGATATGGCATACCCATTTAAATTAGTGTAAATGATTTTGTTTGGATCGGTTGTGAAATCACCTATAATTTTGTTGGTGAAGTAGGTATAAAAAAGACTAATATCCAATCCGGTAATCCCTAAAGAGTGATTGATAAAACCATTGTAATTCAAGTTGATATTATAAGATTGTTCAGGTTTTAACGCTTCTTCAATAATTACTTCACGCGATCCTGTTAAGGCAGCATGATCTTCCGTGAAAAGATTTACTACCCGGTAACCATTTCCACCGCCCAGTCTAAATACATGACTGTCGTCAATAGAATATTTGATACTTAATCGGGGTGAAAAAATGCCGCCATGGGTCGAGTTATAATCAAAGCGACTACCTATTAAGGTAGTAATCTGGTCTGAAAACTTTATTTCATCCTGGACAAACACTCCGGGCAAGAAAGTATGCTGGGGTTCGTTCTTGCGTTTATTTTCACTGATAGATTGAGTCCCCACCGTATTGTCGTCGTAGAAGGTGTACCTGAAGGGTAAACCAACCAGGAAATTATTTTTGCCCAGTTGTTTGTCCCACAAAAACTGAACAAATGCAATATTCTGCTTTCCCACAAACTTTGTTGTTCCATAAACTGAATTTTGATGGTGGTTGGTAATGGAGAAATTAATACCTATTTTTTCCTTCACGGGTAGGTCATATTTACCTATTAGTTCATAACGGGAAGTGTAAATAGATTCACCATAAATACGATCACTTCCCCTGAATTTTGAAGACCATTGCATTTCCCCGCCCCACCTGTCTTCATATACGTACCTTGCTGCCAGTGAGGCTTCTCTGCTTTCTTTTCGTTTTATTTTCCATTTATTAAAAATGGAGATCCTATCCTGAAGTGTGACATCCGTAAAGTTATCCTCGTTCTTATCCATTTTATTTTTGAAGTTGAAATAATTGATCCCAACCATAGTAGTGGCTTTTCCCAGATTGACCTTAAATGCTACATCATTGTTTACTTCAAAATTTGAAGTGCTGAAAATATCCACAGCCAACCGGGGGGAGATCTGAGGGTTTTTAGTGATAATATTGATTAGTCCTCCTACAGCTTCTGACCCATAAAGTGTTGAGGCAGGGCCTTTTACCACTTCTACTCGCTGTACCATACTGTTAGGAATTCCACTCAACCCATAAACAGTAGAAAGCGAGCTGACAATAGGCATACCGTCAATTGTAATCATGGTGTAGGGCCCTTCCATTCCATTTATATGAATATCTCCCGTATTGCAGACATTGCAGTTTAGCTGAGGCTGCACTCCATTGACCATAGCCATCGATTCAAAAATGCTCGGTGATGGATTCTTTAAAAAATATTTTGCTGTAATTACCTCAACAGGCACCGGCGACTGGGATTTAAAGCTTTCTTTCATTGTCCCCGTAATTACCACTTCATTTAGCCGGCTTTCATTTTCTTGTAGGCTAATGTTTAATGACAGTGTATTTCCTGCTTTTATATTTATTGTTTGGGTATAGGAAACAAATCCTATATAAGAAATTCTTATTTTATATTTTCCTTCTGGTATGTTTTTTAAAATGAAATTACCACCCGCATCTGTGTTTGTTCCAAGTTTTTTTTCAGGAATACCCACTGTAGCAAATTCAATGGCCTTTCCTTTAGAAAATACTTTTCCTTTTACGCTTCCTGTCTGAGCATAGGTGAAATCAGCTACACCAAAAAGTATGGTAACAGTGAAAATGAGTTTATTAAGTGTTGAAAAACAATTCATAAGCTCAAAGTTAAAAAAGTCTAATTAATATTTATGATAAAGCTAAAATATAATTTAGGTGAATTTAAAAATATATTTAATTATATCTAATTGTTGATGGTGTAAATTTTTTGTTACTTAAATGGGATACCAGTGAATTTTTTATTGTAGTTAAATAGTTGTTGTTAAGGGGTCTGTTTTTAATAACTTTATAACCTATCCCATGCGTTTTATGAGAAAACTAGGAGTGAAGGCCGGAATCTTTTTGGTCAGAATATATCAGGTAGGAATTTCCCCTTATTTTCCTGCCAGTTGCAGGTACACACCGTCCTGCTCACAGTATACCATTGATGCAATGAAAGAATACGGCTTTTTTAAAGGAACCTGGCTGGGCGTGAAAAGAATATCAAGATGTCACCCCTGGGGAGGGAAGGGGTATGATCCGGTACCCAAACGTAAAAATGACGATTTGAGAATGATGAATGACGAATAACCGATGTTATTGCACTTTACATTTAACATTTAAACTTAATATTTAACATTTTCTCTATTACAAAGACCGTTTTTTATTTTATTATATTTGGTCTTATGCTTACAAAAGTTAACATATTAAATAAGCTAAAAGAATTAAAACCAACCTTAAGCAAAGAGTTTGCTGTAAAGGAAATAGGTTTATTCGGCTCATTTTCCGACGAATCATTTACAGAAGAAAGTGATATTGATATTTTAGTGGAATTGGAAAAACCAATTGGCTGGAAGTTTTTTTCTATGGAAATTTTTCTTGAAAAAGTATTTGAGAGGAAAATTGATTTAGTAACTAAAAATGGATTAAAAGAACAAATAAAGGAAAGGATTCTGAATCAAGTAAATTACGTCTAAGTTGGAAAAGAAAATTCGTACCTATAAAATGTATCTTGAAGATATCCAACTCGCTATGGATAGAATCGCAGATTATATCAAAGGATATGATTTTTTAAAGTTTAAACATGATTATAAAACCATTGACGCTGTTATAAGGAATTTCGAGATAATTGGAGAGGCTTCGAAAAATCTACCAATAGCGATTAAAGAGAAATACCCGCTTGTTCCATGGCAAGAGATGTATTATCTAAGAAATAAGGTGTCGCATGAATATTTCGGGATTGATTATGAAATAATTTGGGATGTTGCTTCGAACTATCTTCCTCAAAACAAGAAGCAAATAGATGAAATATTAGAAATTGAAAAATAACTTCCGCGAACAAATCTCTCAATTCCCCTTCACTAAAAGCTGATTGCTCAGCAGTTACTTCACAAATTCAAACTTTTCACCGTCGAACAATCCCATATCACTTAGTTTTAATGAGGGGATTACCAACAGAGCCATAAAAGATAAAGTCATAAAAGGAGAGGTAAGTGTGCTGCCCATCGCTTTTGAGATTTTATCCATTTCAGTGTACTTTGCTGCTACTAGATAGCCTTCTTCATCAGACATTAGTCCTGCAACCGGCAAGGGTAAGGCATAAATTTTATTTTGGTGTACAGCCGAAATTCCACCATTGTTTTTTATTACTTCGTTAACTGCTTGAGTTAGCGTTTCATCATCTACACCTACCGCAACAATATTGTGAGAATCATGTGCAATGGACGAGGCCAGGGCACCTTCCTTTAACCCGAAGCCTTTTATAAATGCAACAGCAGGTTTGGCATTTTTATATCGGTTTACTACAGTAATCTTTAAAATATCCTTTTCTACAGAAGGGTTTAAAAATCCTTCCACTGAAGTCAATTCAATATCTTTTGACAGGGTTATTAATTGCCCGTCCAAAGCCTCAATTACTTTAACAGTAACTGTGGGAGAGAGGGCAGGGTATTTAAATTCTTCAGCCGATTTGTAACTTGTATTGAAGTTATTGACCGGTGTAACCTTATTTGTGGAGATCAAGCTTTTCCGGTTTTCGGATACTTTTTGTCCATTTATATAGGTTTGAAGGATGGTAAAATCATTCAGGTTGTCAACCACTATAAAATCCCCTGGATCTCCCTTTTTTAATAATCCTACCTCTAAACTATAATGTTTAACAGGATTAACACCGGCTGCTTTCAGGACTTTAAACTTATCTATTCCTTTTTTAATCGCCCTTTTTACCAGTTCATTGATGTGACCTTCAACTAGATTGTCAGGATGTTTGTCATCTGAACAAAACATAATTTCATCCTCATAGTCATTAAGCAGATCGATCAACGCCTCAAAATTCTTTGCTGCACTTCCTTCTCTGATTAATATTTTCATTCCACAGGCAAGTTTATCCAAAGCCTCTTCTCTCGAAAAGGATTCATGATCAGTGGTAATGCCCGCTGAAGCGTATTTTTTGATTTGTTCCCCCATTAATCCTGGCGCATGTCCGTCAATGAGTTTATTGTATTTCTTAGCCAGATTTAATTTCTCATAAACCTCTTTATCGTCAAAGAGTACTCCGGGCCAATTCATCATTTCCGCCAGGTATTTTATTTCAGGGTTTTGAAAAAGTCTTTCAATTTCCTGGGGGGAAACAATAGCGCCTGCTGTTTCAAAAGTGGTAGCAGGTACACAGGAAGGAGCGCCGAAATAAAATTTAAAAGGAACGGTTTTCCCATTCTCTATCATAAAATTCACCCCTTTCAGTCCCAGGACGTTGGCAATTTCATGAGGATCAGAAACGGTAGCTACAGTACCATGGACTACCGCAAGTTTTGCAAATTCAGAAGGAACAAGCATGGAACTTTCAATATGAACATGGGCATCAATAAATCCTGGGAGAATAAATTGTGTTTCAATACAGTCCTCCTCTGTTATTTCTGAGATTTTGCCATTGCTTACCAACACTTTCCCTTTGAAAATTCTTTTTTCAGAAATATTTATAATGTTTCCCCTTACTTCAAAATCCATTTTGGTATTGTTTTTATTAATCAAGTATTTTTTTCTATTCAGATTGTCTTTCCGGATAAAAAGAAGCTATTATAAAGATTTTTTAAGAGAATCTACGAAACCTTAATGATATTTCAATTTTAATAATTTTTAACTGATGTTTTTAAAAAGTGTGGTATCGATATGGGGGTAAAACCGTAGAGAGACCGTAGCTTTTAATTTGCGTATCAGGCTGTAAATATGGAGGTTTCAGTTTTATTTTTAACCCTAAATATTTACCCTTATGAATTATTTTTATCAAAAAGTCCCTGGCCTCCATGTGGGAAAATCCAGGTACGAAAAATTATCTTTTACCTTTCTTTTTTTCTTTTTCAGTTTTCTAATACTCCTTACTTTGTTGGCAAGCACTTCGTTTGCCCAAACGTCTATTGCTGTGGGCTCCGGAAGTTATGCTTCTTATCCTCCCACACATGAAATGGATGGTACATTTACGGAAATTGCCCAGAATGCAGAGATTGATGTAAGTCCCGGTGAAACTCGTCCTATCCCAACAAACGACTGGTGGACAAACCTCATTTATGATGAAGGTGATCAGATTGGAGGACAGTTATGGGCCATGCCTTTAGTGATAGATCCTTTTACCGATGGATTAAATATTTTTAATCCTTATAAATGGAATGCGGAAGGAACAAACCTTTCGGTTGACTATCCTGTGGTTTTGAAAGGATCAGGTTTTGTGGCTTCACGTTCTATTGTGACCAACTGGTCCGATTGGTCAGTAGATGCCAGGCTTTACCAGGATGTAAACAATAAATATCTAAACTTTACAGCAGCTCACGGAATGCCCTTTGTCTGGACAAATGCAGTTGGTTTTACTCCTCAGATAGAATGTTACCATGGTGCGACCTATCTTAATTCCAGTGGCGCACCCATTTCCTTCCCTTTTACCGGTGAATATTTTGTAATCAATTATTGGGATACTTTCTACGGTGTACATCTTCCTCCTGGATCCACTGTTACCCGCGGAGGTACGACCAACAATCTTCTCACAGTGAATTTTCCTTCCGGCCAGAATTATATTGTTTTTTCTGCTTTGCCAAATGCGGCGGCTGCGGCTACTGTACATCAATATGCTTATGTAAAGCCTACCAATACTACTGTAAATTATAATTATAATACGGGCGCAGGAACAATGAGCACTACCTGGAACCTTACTACAACTAATTTAAAAGGTGCTTCACAAACGAATGTTATGCAAGGCTTTTTACCTCATCAGTACAGAACTGCAACCTCGTCGAATGTAGCATATAACGGTATAAACTTCGAGCAATCCAGAGGGTTATTGAAAATGGCCACAGGAAATAACTTTACATTTACCTATAAGTTCAATGGAATTCTTCCCCATTATAAGGCGCCGGTGACCGTATCATCGGATGCTGCGCCTTATGATGCAGCTAAAATGACCACCCTAATTAATAACTATACCACAGAAATACAAAAGACAACTCCTTATGGCGCTGCGGATACTTATTGGGGAGGCAAGGATCTTGTAAGGCTCGCAAAATATATGCTGATGGCAAAGGAAACAAATCATCCGCAATATCCCACGTTATTAAATATTCTAAAAAATAGCCTTTCAAACTGGTTTACTTATACGCCTGGAGAAACCGAAAGGTATTTTGCATGGTATCCTAAATGGAAAGCTTTGATTGGGTTTAATGAAAGCTATTATTCCGGAGTATTTACAGACAACCATTTTCATTATGGATATTTTATCCAGGCAGCAGCTTTGGCAGGAATGGCTGACCCTAATTTTGTAAACCAATATTCAGGTATACTCACCATGATCGCCAAACAGTATGCAAATTGGGACAGGTCGGATAATAACTTCCCTTTCATGAGGACTTTTGATCCATGGATGGGACATTCTTATGCGGGAGGAGTGTCTTCTCCGACAGGAAATAACCAGGAATCTACTTCAGAGGCGATGCAATCCTGGCATGCATTGTTCTTCCTTGGCGCTCAATTGGGCAACGACGGAATGCGCGATGCCGGCGCATTTGGTTATATGTATGAGTCTAAAGCAACCATGGAATATTGGTTCAATGTAAATAACGATGTGTGGCCGGATGCTTACAATAGCGCTCATGACGTAGTAGGGATACTTTGGCCTGGTGGTTATGTATATGGAACTTATTTTGGTATCGATCCGCAATGGATCCATGGAATACAAATGTTGCCTGCAAGTCCTGGTTTCCATTACTTCAATCAGGGACTTACAAAAGCTCAGGCAAATTCATACTACAGTAGATTGATGACAGAGCTTTATACATTCAACTCAGCTCAGGGAAATGGGGCAAGAACAGATGGAAGAGTTGTAACAGAAGCCGAGATCGGACATGACTGGGCAAATGTGCTGCTCGGTTTCAAGATGATGTTTGATCCACAATACGTCACACAAAAGCTCAATCAATACTGGAATTCTACAGACCAGGAAGAAAAGGATGTGGTTTTATATCCTTATGAAGGAGGAACGACTTATTATTATGCACATGCATTGCAAAATCTGGGAGAATACCAGCCAAATTATCATATGTCAATTCCGACCAGTGCAACTTTCTATAATGCTGCTACCGGTCAGACAAATTATGTGGTGTACAATCCGTCAAGTTCCGCCCAAACTTGTGTTGTTTATAATAATGGGTCACAGGTAACCTCTTTTTCGGTTCCGGCACAGTCGTTGTACAGCTCTCTTACGCCATCAAACAATACGGCTAAAGCCATTCCTGGAACCATCCAGGCAGAAGACTGGGATGCTATGTCAGGTGTCCAGGCAGAAAATACTTCAGATACGGGAGGAGGCCAGAATGTTGGATT
>Ga0196965_1000638_pt1 | contig 17852 bp, 11 predicted proteins | sample S1_20metaG_FD_148668 | JGI IMG/M metagenome (GOLD analysis project Ga0196965, IMG submission 148668) | Soil microbial communities from Anza Borrego desert, Southern California, United States - S1_20 | ecosystem: Environmental > Terrestrial > Soil > Desert | place: USA: California | collected... | reverse complement strand
GACCCGAGTTGTTGACGAGCTGTTCGAGCTGGGGGTGCGTATCGGTCAGTTGCCGGAACGTATTGGTCGCCCGCAGCGCCGATAGATCCATATTGTCGCGCAGCACTCCACCGCCCGACAATGGATCGCTGTCGGTATGCCCTTCGATGAAGATCGCATCGATCTTGTTGGCCGCCACCGTCCTGCCTCGACAGGAAGGCCCACCGGGCGCTCGGTCGGTATAGCAGGGCAAGACCGCCGAAAGCTCGTCGGCGACGATTTCAACCGCCTGACGGCCCTGCGGGGAAAGCTCGAACTGACCCGTGTCGAACAATATGCTGTTCGGAAGGCTGAGCACTCCGGTCTCGGGATCGATCCTGACGGTCAAATTATATGGCTTTAGCCGCCTATCCAGACGCTCTTTAAGTGTCTCGAGGATTTCGCGGCGAGTCTGGCCGGCGCTGGTCAACGTGTCGGTCGTCTGGCGGAATTGCAGTGCGAAATAGAGAAGCAGGATAATAAAGATGAACAGGAGACCGACCATCATGTCGGCCATTGACACGAAGTAGCTCTCCTCTTCTTCTTCGGACCGGCTCCGGCGAACTCCGCGACTGTCCATTGCTAACCCTGCGGCGGCAGCTTGCCGAGCAGATCCTCGATCTGATCGGCCAATTCGGTCAGGGGCTCGAGCGCAGCGGACAGTTTGTCGACCGCTCCCGCCAAGGCGCTGTCCATGCGCCCGACCTGCTCGTTGAGATGTGCGGCATGTTCGCCCGAGGCGCTCTTGATCTGGTCGAGCGAGGTCGCCAGCGCCCTGTCGACATCCTCGAAGCGGCTGCGATAGTCGCTCCAAGCCCGCGTTGCGGCCTCACTGGTTTGGGAGAGCCGCTCGGCGATCGCGGTCACTGCCGCCTGGTTTTGTCCCGCTGCGTCGCTCTGGCGAGCGAGCGACTCGTGCATGCGCCCGACGGCGGTGCCGATGATGTCGGTGGCGCTCCGTATCGGCGCCGCCGCGGATTGGAGATCGTTGGCGGCCCGGGTTAACGTGCTCGAGATGCCGTCGGCGGCGACGCCCGCCTCGGCCAGCTTGCTGGCATGCGAATCGGACGCTTGCGCCGAGCGTTCGATGCTCGAGGCCAGCGACTCCATTCGTCCGGCAGTTGCGCGCAGAGTATCGACTAGGCCGGCGCTCGCCTCCTCGAAGCGGGTTCCGAACGCCGAGAAGGCGCTCGATATGGCCTTCGCACTTTCCTCGCCGGCCTTGGCGACGGCATCGTCGATGGCCTTGCCCATAGTGCTCGACGCTCGCGAGGTCGCGGCTTCGAGCGCTTCGGCGGCTCGCGCCAGCACATCGGCATTGCGATCGGCCGCCGCATCTGCACCGGCGGTGAGCCTGGTACCGATATCGGAGATTTCGCCGCGCATCTGGTCGAACGCCGCTTGAATGCCGCTGGTCGCCTGCGCGAATTGCGCCGCCGCGCCATTGCTGGCGGTCTCCGCTGATTCGGTCAGCTTCGAGCCTGTGGCGTCGATCCGCTCGTGAAGGGCGCCGAAAACCTCAGACATTCGGTCGGAGGCAATCGCGAAGTCGCGCGCCGCCTGCCCGATCTGGTCGTTCGCCGCGCGGCCCGAGCCCTCGATCTGCTCGTGCATTGCTGACAGCCTGGTGGTCATGCTGTCGAGTGCGGCCCCCAACTGGGCCATCTCAGCGCCGGCGTTCCTGCTGAGCGCGTCACCCAGTTCCTTGCCGATCTGATTGAAGCTGCCATTCTTGAAATCATCGATGCTCGACTGAATGCCGCCGAGCACCTGAACCATGGGCTGCATCTGCCGCTCGAGATTTTCGCCGATCGATATGGCGAGCTCATGGCTGAAGCTTTTCAGCGTTGCGGTCTGTTCCTTGGTTTCGCGCAGCTGCTCGGCGGCGATCCGCTGCGGCGGCGAGAACAGCGTGCCGCGGTCGACCGCGTCGACTATGCACTCCAGATCGCGCTGGCTTGCCGCATGCCATCGACGGTCGAAGACGCGCAGCACGATCGAGGCAAACACGCCTGCTATCGACGTCCAGAATTTGACTGACGTGATCGTGAGAAGGTTGATGAGCGCCGGCGTCATATTGGCCGAGCCGCCGGCCGCGCTCAGGGCGGACACGGTCGTCGTTAAGGCTGCGACGATTCCCAGGAAGGTGAAGGTAAGGCCCATCGCCACGAAGATGTTGGCCCACCAGGCCAGAATCCGCGTGTCGTCGCCCAAGTGGAGGAAATAGCCGTCAGCCCGCATTGTCGCGCGCATCGGCACTTCGGTTTCGTCGAGAATGGTCTCTCGGAACTGGCCCCATGCCTGTCGGAGCTCGTGCGCTTCGCGGCCGCCGGCCGTCATGGCCCGGTCCAGCTCGTAGAACTGTTCGGCGAACAGCCGTTGAGCGCCGTCGGCGTCATCGGCGCCGAGGACGGGTGCGAACGCACGAATGCGTTCGTTTAGAGCAGCCGCAAGCGGACGATGGAAGCGAACATAGTTGCGCGCAATGATGAGCGCGCACCATGCCAGCAAAGCCACAGAAATAAAAAGCGCCGTCAACGGATTGCCGAAGGCGAAAACGACAATCCCGTTTACCGGGTTAACATTCGACTCCATTGGCCCCCCGATCACTGCCCCCTGGGCAGCGATAACCAAGCTGCGCCGATGATGCACGCGAAATGCCTGACCTCACAGCCGAAATTAGCCTGAAGCCGCCGGACTGCCGATGTCGCACCCACCCGTGCCCATGATGATCGTCTAAAGGCGCGACCAACTCTACAGGCAGGAGCTTCATGACCTTACGAGCGCGGTGGCGCTACTATGGGCACTACGTCGCGGACGCGATGGAAGGTCCGCTATTCGTGCAGCCCGCGTTGGAAGCGGAGAGCCGCGGGCTGCAAGCTGGCGGGCATAGCGGACGCAGGCACCGTCAGCGGCCGTTCATCATGAGCCCCGCCTTTTGGCGTAGGCGGCTTTGCCGGCAGCGCGGCGGATGGCCATGGCGGCGACTCGGCGCCTCGTGAAGAACTCGTCGATCACTTCCCCGGCGGAGGCCATCTCAAGATACTTCGTGTTGGTGCAAACTTGAGGAGACCGCCCTCAGGATTGTTATGAGGAGTTCGGGGCGTGCTCGCTCAGCCTCTTTTAGCCCTGGCAAAAACCCTCGTTTTCGAAAGCAGCCTCAGTGTAAGCTCCGGAGATAGACGCGGGTTGCGCGCTCGATCCGCAGCTGACTGGAGGGAACGACATGAGGGTGCTATATGTGGCATCGCGCTCGCTTACGATGGAAAGCCTGGAGCTGGAGCGCGAAATCACGGCGCTGCAACGTCGGGTCGACCAGGCAGGACGCGGCGGCCAGGTCCACTTCACCTTCCTTCCGGACCTCTGCCTTGAAGATTTAGCGTTGGAACTGGCGCGCCAGCGGCCCGACGTGCTCCACATCTCGGTGCATGGCGAGACGGCCGGGCTCTCCTTCGCGACGCAGGAAGGGGATCCCGTCGACCTCTCCGGGGACGGTCTGCTCGCGCTGCTGCCGCACGACCACCTCCCGAAGGTCGTCCTGCTCAACGCGTGCAACTCCCAGTCTATCGCGGAGCGCCTGTCGAGCGCTCCGCTCGTGGCGATCGGGACGACGCAGCCGATCACCAACCGGGCCGCCATTGCGAGCGCTGCCGTGCTGTACGATCGGTTGCTTTACGGCGCATCGATTGCGGCGGCCTACGGCGCCATGCAGGCAGTGGTCGATTCGCTCGATCGGGGCAACACGTCGATTAAGATGTTCGCTCCGGACGAGATGCTGCTGAGCGCCGTTCTCTTCCGCGGCCCCAGAATCATTGCCAAGCTGCCGTCGGGGATGAAATCGGTGACCAAGTCGCGGGTGTACGCGCATGTGGGGCTGACGGGATGTCCGCCGGACACCACGCAGGTCTGTTTCTTCACCGATGACCCTAGCTTCGTGGTCGGAAAAGAGGAGCTAGAGATCGAACTCTCCGAGATCGTCCGGGACATGCCGCGAGGAGGGGAGGTGTGGACCGAGCCATGGAATTCGGAAGGTGACTATCGAATCGCGGCCTGCGGCATCACCGGCGGCGGGGAGACCTTCTCCGCCAGTGCCCTGCTGTCCAATGCACTCGAGCACTATGCCAACGTCGCGGATGCGCCCAAGGCGTACCGCGAAATGATCCCAGACGCACTCAAGTTCCTTCGCACCCGCTCCGGGGCCGGTCTCGCGGATTGGGAGCCGTGGCGGGGAAAGGAAGAACGGGGCTGATCCTGGCCAGTCCAGCAGAACGCGGCCGATGATCACGCGGCGGGGCCAGCGACGTGGGGTTTCAAGTCCGTTGTAGTCCATGAACGCCCTGACGAGCCCTGAACGTACCGCAGCGAGTCCTCGCACGCGGTCACCAGAAGTCGAGCTTCCCGGCCAGCGACGTTTTGTCGGATCTCCTCGTGTATGCTCTCGAAACGGAGTAGCACGCGCTCCACGATCGTTCCGATCTCGGCGAAGCCGAATTGCCTGCAACGGGCGCGAGCGGCGCGGAGATCGCCCGCGATCTCGTCGACGGCGTCCGCCATGGCGTCCGGTCGCGAGATCGGATAGCGGTCGGTCTCGAGCGTAACGAGCCAGACGATCTCCCCGAAAATTTGCCAGGCGAGCGCAGCGTCGGTGACAGTGAGTGTCTCGGGCGGCGCGTGCACCAAAGCTTCGCGACACTGCTCCAGTCGCCAGCCGCTGGCGGTGAGCCTGCGCAGCCAAATGTAGTCTTCGTTGTAGTGCTCCAGGAAAGTCGGTAGGCCGTCCAAAGGGACACCGCAGGCCAAGAAGGCCGAGGAAATTCCGCCCGGCGCGACGCTTTGGACGGTTCCGCGGCCCATCGCGGGTTTGACCGTCACACCGCGGACGTCGCTTCTGTCCGCTAGGTGTAGGTGCTCGAGGATCGAGAGGTCCTGCCGGCCAACATAGTCGCAGCCGGCGACTACCCGCTCCGTCCCGGCGCGCAGCAGCGCCTCATCAATCAGCTTCATCCCGTCGCAGCAAAGCCACTCGCCCTGGTACGCCGTCCCGGAGAAACAGACGTCGTCGTCGAACGTAATAAAGATGTCTCCTTGCTCAAGCTCGGAGGCTAGGTGCTGGAGGCCGCGGTTGCGGGCAGCCCCCGCTCCGCGCTGGGGCGAAGATGCCTCTTCTCCGCCGAGCAGCGGGTGGAGGAGGTCGATTCTCGCGTGCGGGTGTGCGCTCCGCAGCGCCTCGATGACGCTCCGGAGGTTTTCGGATTCGGCGACCACAGTGGAATCGTCCACGATGCACACTACCAACTCGCGCCCGTGCGCCAAGCGCTCCGTCGAGCGAAGATAGGTGGTGACAGCCCGTTCGCAGGAACTCGCGCGATTGTGCGTCGGGATGAGCGCTGCGATGCGGGTCACGGGGCGAGGGAGCGAACCATACTCACGTCGAGCTTGGGCGGCATGACCTTACCGGCGCTGCTGACCTCTGCGAGCACCACCGCCTCAAAGTTCGCAGCCCCGGTGAAGCGGTCGGTGAGGTTTAGGCTGGCGAGCTGGACGTGGTTTCTCACGGCCTCAGGACTGTCGATGAAGGCAATCGCGGCCGCGAGCGTGCCCGCCGTGTAGGTTCCGTGCAGGAGAACGACCCGCGACGTTTCGTCATAGGGGTTCTGTGCCACCAGCACCGAGCCCCAATCGCGGACGACGCATCCTTCCTCGTCGCGTTTCGTCTCGAAGAATCCGCGCTCGCCCCAGTTCAGGCCGTCCTCGTCTTCCTCTTCTGCAGGGTAGCTTACCCATGAGTCGAGCTTCGCCATGAGTTCCTTGCCAATGGCGTTTCCCTCCCCCGTGGTGCAGCCAGGGCCGCCGAGGACGACCAGGTTTTCCGTCAGCACGTCCGGCGAGATCGCGTCGCAGAGGTGCCGGATTACCTTGGCCTCCGGGTATCTGCGGGCGAAGAAGGTCGAGAGTTCGAAGAGAGCGTCTCGATCCTCGTACTGGTCCATCTGCAGGTAGTTCGGCTCGCGGCGGTCGGAGAACCGGCTAGGCTCGGGTTCGCGGGCGCAGACGAGATTGATGAGCTTGGTATCGGACGGGAACCAGACGCGCTCAAGGAGCGAACTGATCCTGGTTCCGTCGCGGCGCGACCTTGCGATCACCTCAGTCGCTTTCCTGGTCATCTCGTCTAGGAACAGGTCGGGGATGGCAGCGGGGCTCGCGTAAGCACCAGCGAGTAGGTCGGCGATGTTAGAGGGGGGTGGAGCTTCGGCTTGGCGCCGGATGACCAGCAGCCGCTTCTCGAGCGCCATGGCGTAGCCGATCTCGTACATTACGTTGGAGTTGACCTCGCCCGATGGGTCGGGGGTGATGTCTGCGATTAAAAAGTCGCACTCTCGAATCTGGTTCCTGACCTCCACCATGAGCGGACGTCCGTGGCCCTGAGCTTCGAAGAAGAGCTCGTGCCGGACTTGTGCCTTGTCGGTGCTCAGTTCCCCGCAGGCCCTATTGACCAGCGTTTCGATCGCCGTTTTGAATGCCTCACGGCCGCCCTCGTACATCTCATCGTCGAAGGCGTGGCTGACGAAGCCCTTTATTCTGATCATGGCGTACAGTCACTTCGTACCTCGACCAGCCCCTTGAGTTTTGTCAAGTCGGCTAACTTTCGGTTCTGCAGCAATTGACCGGGCGGCACGTCGACGGCCACGCGCTCGCATGCGGACACGTAGCTGCCCGGACCTACGGTAACTCCGCCGACCAGCACCGCATGCTGGCCGATCACGCTTCGCTGCCGAATCGTCGCGGATTCTGCGACGACCTGATCCCACGCGTCGAGATCGCCGGGATGCCGGTAGTCGTGGGCTGTTTCGCCGAAGTGGGTGACGCAGTCCTCGATCACCGTCCGGTCCGAGACGTCGCCGCCGATAATGCAGGATACGCCTACTACCGCGTCTTCGAAAACGGCGGCGCCGTAGAGGAGATGAGTTCTGTTCCCAATCCGAGCTCCCGACGCAACCCGGCAGAACGCGTCGATGACGCAGTCCTCCCCTATTTGGGCGCCCGGCTCGATCAAGGCGAACGGCGAGATCTTAGTGCGAGCCCCGATCGAGACGGCCTCCTCCTCGACCCACCCGACCACCGCAAAGGGTCCGATCTCAACTCCCGGGCCAGTGATCGCATTCGGCGCGACGAGAGAATGAGGCGAAACCGGCTCGTTACCAGCGGCCACCCGCGCAGCGGCGACGAGCCGTTCGGCCAACCTCTCCTCATGGCCGCTGCTGCGAAGTTTGGTGCCGTCCGGCAGCTCCGATCGCGCCGCAAGCCGGCAGAAGGCGCCGATCTCGCAGCCGCTGCCGATGATGCATCCCGGCTCGATCACCGCATGCATGCCGATGGTCGTTCCAGCCCCTACCGTCACCGGCTCCCCATGGTCCCGCCCAATGATCGCAAAGTCCCTGACCCCCACGTCCGGGCCTAACCTCGCGTTTTCAGCTACCCGCGCGAGGCTGCTTACAGAGAAGCGTTCAACGTCCTCACCGGCCTGCTCAGACATCACCGGATCCTGCGGCGCACGTCGTCGATCATGCCGGCGACGATCTCCCAGGACGCCTCCTGCTCCATATCGAGGTCGTCGGGAACCGCGAGGACGTGTCCCGCTCCCTCGACTGGCACGAGTTCGAGGTGCCGATGCCGCGCCGCCGCGGCCTGACTGAGTTTGAAAGGGACATCCGCGTCTGCGGTGCCATGAAAGATCGTGGCCTTTACTTTCGGTCCGGCGAGCGGGTCGAAGTAGAAGGCCTCGTTCAGGAGCGCGCGTCCAAGCTTTAGGTCATTGTAGCGGAAGTGGTTCTTGCGCTTGAGGTCCGCGCGCCACTTCGGAGCGCAATTGTCAATATCGAGGAGGTAGTCGAGCACCGGCGCGAGCAGGAAGACGCGATCGATGGAACCGATGCGCCCTGCGGCCGCGTACGAGGCGCCTCCGCCGAAGCTGCTCCCCATGATGAAGCGCTTCAGGTGCCGGGAGCCGGCGCCGACGCTCTCGAGCTCGCTCCATGCGGCCACCACGTCACTGACAATGCCCGCCAACGTGATCTGGTCCTCCTCCAACAAACTCTCGCCGTGTCCACGGAAATCGATCCGTAGGGTAGCGAGCTCCTTTTCGACCGCGGCTTCGGCGACGCGCTCAAAGATCCCCCATTCGTCGCGGTCAGAGGTGATGCCGTGGACGCACAGGAGCAGCCCGCGGACATGCTTCGGCGTCGAGAGCGTGCCGTGCAGCTTGAGCCCGTCCCCTGATTCAAATCGGATTTTCTTTTCTTTGCTCTTCAACTTCTCTCTCCGCATTTGAACTTGCGACCGGATTCTGCCCAAGCGCAGCTACCACTAAGGCGTGATCATCGCGCCGGAGCATCCGGTTGTCGAGGCTCCTCGGAGTTGGCCGTTCCCACTCCTGACGGAGCGCGGCGGTTCGTCTGCGAGGCAGTCAGTTGCACCTTGCCACGTCGACCCTGCGCCGAGCTACGGTCGCATCACGGCATCGGCATCTACGCCGACTTCTTTCCTAAGGGTCCTCACCGGGAGGGGGTGCTCAATTGGAGCTGAACATGTGGGTCGGGACCGACAGCCTTCAGAATGCGCTCGGCACCTATACGGCGCGCCTCGCACGGAAGGGGAGCCCGACCGCTCTACTCAAATTGACGACTAGAGCCGATCCGGTCCCTCACGTGGCCTGAACGAGGCTCGATCTCATCTGACATCGGAGGAGTGCCGCTTAGGGCACTTCATTTTTCGGGAATCGTTGATGTCCCGCCTCTTACTTGAGCGTAACTTGATCAACATTTCATGACGGACGCGATTCCCCTTGCATTGAACCTACCCTGGGGCGAACAATGCAGGGATCTGGGAGAGGACCCATGGGTTGTGCGGACCGGGGGTGCGGGCGCCGGGGACGAAGTGACCTTCGAGACGCCCGACGACGTGAGCGTGAGGATTCTGGGGGAGACGAACCACCCATCTGGAGGTAGGTGACCCCCACAGGAGGAGTCGGTTTCAAGGAATAATCTGACTAATTCAGTAGGCTTAACTGCACCGCCGTCACCTCTCATCAGAGAATTTGTACTACGTTTTGTGCACACCGGCATAAGCGGCGTGAGAAAAGCCCGTCGGCGGTCGCAGCGCCTACTACGGCTTAGCGTGAGATCGCACGAAAGTGGTGTTGGCTCCGCCTTTCATGCTCTTTATGCTGGGCTAGCATCATCGACAGTGGGTTCAAGGGAGTGGCAGTTCGGCTGCCGCGCGAGGATTCTTGCTCCTCAGATCGTCCGCAATGGCTGAGATTCTGGTTCCTACATTCATGTAGACAGCATCTTTCCCTTGGAAGTTCACGCCCCTCGCGAGGGTTGTACCGCGGTGGAGGGCAACTGCGTGCCACTCGTCCGAGAGGACTGGCGCGCCGGAGGAGCCGCCTTCGGTGTCGGTGAAATAGCGAATGTCGGTCTCGCTCACCCCGGCGATCAAATTGTTCCGGATCGCGAGGCGAGTGGGGAGGCCGCCCGGATGCTGAACAATGTTAACGGCAGCCGCCACATGGCCGGGCGGCGCTGCTGGGAGCTTTTCGGCCATTGGCACCGCACGGCGCGTGCCGCTGGCGACACGTAGAAGAGCATAATCGAGCGTCTCGTCGGCCGCCACCAGTTCCAGCGCCTGCACCACCTCTCCCAGAACCTGCTCATCGTCGTAATCGAAACGAACCGTCGAAGCGAGCGCCTGCGCCTCGAAGTCGGCCCGCAAGGCCGGCGCTTCCCCCTTTTTCCGAGCGTTGAAGACATGGTGATTGGTGAGGAGAAGCCCGTTCGCGACCAACCAGCCCGTCCCCAGATAAATGACCGGCTTACCAAGCGCGATGGTCGCGGCTGCCCCATCTTCGATCCGCGGCACCTCGATCTTCGCCACGGCGGCGGAAACCTGGAGCGCCTTTCGAGCGAAAGCGAGAGGAAGCATGTCATTTTGATGGACGACGGCTTCCTTCACCTCGTCGGGCGTCGGCTGGGCGACATCGGGCGCGCCTCTGGCTTCCTGATCGACCCTGGCGGCGAGCGCCCGCAGCCACTCGGCATCTCTTGAGCTGCTTCCATAAAGCGAAAGGAAGGAGCGAAGGTAGACAAGCAGAGGAATTCGACCGTCGTCGAGCCGCTCCGTTTCATCGAGCTTCGTGATATCCGACCTCAGGGTGACTCGGTCGCCCGGATAGGAACTCATGATGGCCTTGAAGCCGATGGGTAGATCCGCTCGCAGGCCTGGCCGGTTCGCGAGATATTCGCCGCCCGTCGCTTCCAGGATCGCTTCCTCCAGACGAAGCTTCTCCTCGTCGGTCAGGTACCTCACCTGGCCGCCTCCAGCGCACTGTGCTGGAGCCACCAGTCTTCTTCCTCTTCGATTCCGGCGAGCGTTGAGGCCGAAAGCGATGTATCCTCGGCCTGGAACAGGACTTGAAGGACGAGGATCGCCGCTCGCTCCGCCCGAGTGCCCTCCGCTGAATCGAGGAGTACCGAAGCGACGAGCCGAATGGCGGACCCGATGCCGGTCTCGGTCGATGCATAGGTGATGATGGTATAGGCTTCGAGAAGACGCTTGGGCAGATCGGGCGTGAGCAGCTCCCCGATTTCCGCGCCGACGCGCTTTATCGTCTCCCGCGGCCATTCGGATGATCTTTCGATGAGATCGTAGGCGCTCGGCGCCCCGAACAGCCGCCACGGCCGCGGCCATCCGGCCCCGAGGCGCGCCAGGGCAAGCCGGATCAGCGACGCTTCCCGATCGGACTCGCCCGGGTGCAACATGCTCAAGGCTCGGGCGAGCGACGCCCGCGAGCTTGCGGCCTCTTCCGGCCGAGCGAAGAGCAGGAGCTCGGTCAGGGTCTGGACCAAAGGGAGCCGGCTCGGAAAGCCACCCGCAACCGGCACGAGGTGCCTCAGCAGCTCTGCCGCTTCGTCGGGGCTGCCCCGCTGGGCCGCCAGCTGCGCCGCCAGCCAAAGGAACTCGGCGAGGCGCGCTTGACTCCCCAAGGGCGGAAACTCCGCGAGGTAGCGGCGGATCGCCCGCTCTGCCTGGTCCAGAGCGGCGGTTGCGATGAGGGCCCGGACATGCAGCACACCCAAGATGCTGTCAGGACGTATTTGGGCACTGTCGAGGAACGAAGCGGCTTGGGCAAACGCTCCGATGCGGAATGCGCGCAGAACCTCGTGTGTCAGTATCCGCTCCTGATCTTCCCTCGTCGCTGCAGCCTGATCCTCTTCCGACGCCCGAATGCGGTCCATCGAGGCGAGCCATGCGCGGCCGGCGGGGGGGATCTCGTCGACGCTTCCCACGAGGCGCTGCGCCAAGGCATCGGTCCAGCGGGAGCGCAGGTAGCGGCGATCTATATCTCCCACCATGAGCAGGTGGTAGATCTCCTCGGCGCGGCTGATCTCGTCAGGCCTGTTGCCGTAATAATGCGCCGCCGCCCGATGGATTTCCTCGGTCGTCGCGGGTCGATCCGCCTGGAGCAGCGCGAGCATGGGCCGCCTCACCTCCTCCCGGTAGACCAGTGCGCCCGTCTCGTCTCGGTGGACGAGCGAATGCTCGCTCGCCAGTCCGTCGAAAAGCCGCTCCGCGCCTTCGTCGGAGAGGCGCCCCATGTTGCAGGCGCGGGCCAGCACTTGTTGGACGACGTCCTTGGTCACGCGCCGGAGGACCATGCCGGGGTGCGCCAGGATTCTCACCTCCGGATCGTGGATATGATCCAGCACGCGCCGGTAGAGCTGCCCGCGGATCACCTCTTGGCCAAGTCGGAAGAGGCCGAACCGGTGAGTTCGCAGGCTGCCGATTTCAGCGGCACCCTCCGTATCCTGAAGCAATCGACCCGCCAGCCTGAGCGTCAGCGGGTTGGTTCCGATCTGCGACCCGATTGAGGCGGCGAGGCTGCGATCCTTGACCCCGAGTTTCTCAAGAAGCGAGATCGCGTCGCTCTGGGGCAGGTCGCCGAGCGCCAGGTGGCTGGGCTTCCTGGAAGCGAGATAGGCGCTGGCAGGCATGTTCCGCCCCACGACGAGAAGCCTGAGCTCCGGGACGAACTCGCACAGCGTATCGACGAATTTCCAGAAACGCTCGAGGTCGCTGTCGGGGCGGTATTCGACCTCCTCGAAGGTATCGAGGATGAACAAGAGGGGGAGGCGCTCGGCGCCGCCGCTCTTGCCGGCTTTTGCCGACCAGCGATCGAGCACCTCGGCGAAGGACCGGAACAATTTCTGATCGCGTTCCAGCAGGCCTTCGATGCGAGCTCTCTGGCCTCGCTCCGCGACCGCGCGTCCGCTGAGCCGCTCGCGCTGCTCTAAATACCTGCCAAGCTGCTCGCGGACCTCGCCCACTTGTCGCTCGCTCGGCCCGGCCTTGCTCTGCAGCTGCGTCTCCAGTTGCCGCAGTGCCGCCGCGATGATGGTGTGCGGCTCCGCCGGATCGATCGCCTTGTTGTCGAATGCGAGGTACAGGAACGGAAAGCAGCCGGCTTTCTCATGCTCGAAGAAATCGAGAATGAATCGGGCGACCAGTGCGGTTTTGCCGACGCCGCCAATACCCGTGAGGATGAGCGGCGCGACGCTTCGGCCGAATACGAATTGTCTCGCGCGCTCGAACAGGGAGCCGGGGCTCGCACCGATGAAGGACCTGAGCTGCTCCAGCTCGGCACGCCGGCCGACGAAGCCCTCCGCAAGGACCTCGAAATCGGCGACCAGGGTTCGACGCCTTTGCGCCCTTTCCAGGGCTCCGCGGTGAATGAAGTCGGGAAGATTCCATTCCGTGAGGATGAGGGCAGCGCGGAGCTGGGCCGCAGTCATCGCGGCCGGATCGGGGATCTGCCTATTTGCCCACCGGTCCAGCAGGTCCTGCACGTCGGTGCGGAAAGTGGCGCGGTTACGCCGAATCGCGCCGCGGATCGCATCGGGCCCGCCGAGCTTGCGGAGCCCCTCACGCCGTGCCTCCGGACTGAGCGTTCGAACGCCTTCACCGCTTCGTCCGACCACGGGAATCGTATCCTCAAGGATGTACGTGGCGGCGGATCCTTTCTTGAAGCCGGGCATGGCCGGCTCCAGCTCGTCGAGTCGGAAGAGGTGCTGCACGGCTGCGCTTTGAAGGAATGCAGCCCGGCCCTTTTTTCTGTCCGGTCCGCGCTCGGTCCCCCCTTCGTCCTGTGCGACTCGGTCCCGGAAGCGGGCGAGCACCGTTTCTGTGTCCGGGTCCGCCATGGATCAGTCGATCAGGCTTTCGATCATTTGGCTGCAGCGACTGCCGAGCGGTCGCATGTCCCGTATGTGCTCATCCATGCCGTCCATGACGGCGTCGACGAGTGCATCCGTATCCCCGGGGCGCCCCAGCCCTGAGAATAGACGCGTCAGCTCGGCTCGTGCTTCAGCGGCGCTCAAGGTGTCCAGCCGGATCGAGCGCACGTCCTGGCTGTACACGGCGAGGTGGGCCGGGTCGTAATCGATCATGATGAGCCGGTGGTGCCGGGAATGTGCCCCGCGGCGGACATGGTCGGCCAGCCGAAGCACGAACTCAGTGATCTTTCGCCCACTCGGCTCCGTCGGCGCCCCGGCCCCGAGATGGCCGAGGCCGTCGAGGATCAGCACAATCCCACCATTCCAGTTCTTGCTGAGGTTGCAAACCTCGAGCCAGACGGTGTTGGCGAGCTCCTGCGGCCACCGCGCAGCGTTGGTTTGCTCCAGGGGCAGCAAGTCCGGTGAGCTGCCGAGTTTCGTCATCATGTCGCGCGCAACGTCGAGCACCGTCGGAACGTCGCCGTCGGCGACTTCGACGATGCAATGCCGGACGAGGGAGTTCGCCCGCGCCAGGTGATCGATGAACCGCGAGGTAAACGATTTGCCCGAAAAGCGGTGGCCGTTGACGACGAGGATCGGCCGCGGCGCCTGCGGCTGCAGCAGCTTGCGCACCTCGTTACGCAGCGGATCCCGGTCGAGGAACGGAATGTCGACACGGATGATGAGGTCCCGAAAAGGGTCCGGCGCGGCCGGCGGCGGAAGGCTGAGGCGCTGAGCCAGTCGCTCGAGCTCCTCCTGGTGGCCAATGGCGAACGGCGCCATGTTGCGGATGAACCGGCTGAGGGCGGGTGGCTGAAGGCGTCGCCCATCCCGCTCGCAAAGGTCCAGCGCCCCTGCCAGCAGGGAGCGGCTGTTCGGCTCATGGGGCAGGTTTGCCCGGAGTTCGTCCACAAGGGCGGTCACCAACGCGCCGCGCCCAGACTCGATGATCGTCGGGAGGAACAGCTCGATGAGCCGCAGTCGTTCCGCCTCGTCCAGCATCCTGCACCCACCACGCCTGTTCGACATATGCCATGTCGCGAACTTCGAGAAAGAAACTATACGACTTGCGTTGGAAAAGGGAAGCGACGGGGCGTGAATCGTTTGGATCAAATCGCGGCCCGAAGGCCGCAACGCCTTCCCGAACATGATCCGACCGCTGCTGCTAGTGCGTTAATCGCAGCGGCGAGACCGATAAGCGGGTTGAGAATCTACCCGCTCAGCTCCGCTTGCGCGAACGAAAGAAACGACGGACAATCTCACGTCGCGAGTCGAGTCCTGGACTGAGACGATCCTGGGAGGAACTATGGTCGAGACAGTAAAGCGCGTCGATGCCGGCGCGATAGCGAGCTGGATGAGCCACGCGACGGCTCGCGATCCCGAGGTGGCGAAGGATCTCGAGCGGGCTCAATCTCGAGTCTTCACCGAAGCCGCCACCTCGGGCGAACCGCAGGAGCCGGCGGCGGAGCTAATCGCGGAGAGCATCATCCTGCGAACGGGTCGTCCCGTCTTGCCGATCCGCGGCGGGCGCGTATCCACTGCGGGAGCATTCATCGAGAGCGACTCGCTCGCGGTCGTACAGCGCACGCTGGAGTTCGAGCGCAACTTCATCGAGCGAATTTCGTGCGTCGGCAGGATCGACGTGTCGAACAGCCTGTTTGCCCTAGACTGGATAGGCACCGGTTGGCTCATCGAGCCCGACGTCGTGGTCACGAACCGACATGTGGCATCCCTCGTTGCGGCACGGGACGGCGGCCGCTTCGTCTTTCGTCCGGGACGGCGTGGCGCCCCCGTCCAGGTGTCGATCGATTTTCTTCACGAGGTGGACTCTGCCGGCGAAGAAGCCTTCGAGGTCGAGCGCGTGATCTGGATCGAGGAGCGGCCGGATGCGCCGGATATCGCTTTCATGAAGCTGCGCTCCAATCCGCCCCCCGAGCGACGCAAGATCGATTTGGCTGAGGCCGGAGACCCGATCGCGGAGCATGTTGCGGTGATCGGCTATCCTGCGCGCGCGCCGCAGTCGATCATTCCCGATCAGCGGCTGATGGAGCAGGTGTTCGCAGGAGCATATGACATCAAACGTATCGCTCCAGGCCTTTGGGGGGAGAGGAGCGACGAGGGCTGGGTTACTCACGATTGCACGACCTTGGGTGGCAATTCCGGGTCGCCTGTCATTGACATGCGCACCGGCCGCGCGGTCGCATTGCATTTCGCGGGCGCGTTCATGATCGAGAATTACGCGGTGCCCAGTTCCACCATCCGCGATTATTTGCGCAGACGTCCCTGGCAGGGCGAGGGCCGTCCCTCTTCCGGCCCTTCCGGCCCGGCGCGGCCGGGGTCCGGCAGCGATGCCCTTTCCAAGGTGCCGGCGGCCGTGGCCCAGCCAGCGCCGCAGGGGGGTGAGGCCGGAAGGGCGGGGGCCGGTGGCGCGGTAAGCATAACAATACCTCTCCATATCACTGTTTCGCTTGGCGACCCGTCCTCCAGGCTTGATGCCGGAGGCGCCAAGTTCACGCATTCGGCCGCGGCCGCGGAGCCTGATTTCTCGGCAGCGCAGGCGGCGGTGAACGCGCGGCTCCGGGGCTTGAGCGGCATTTACGCGATCAGGCACGGTTTCGTTTTCGATGACGACGGCTCGATCACCGATCAGGAATGCGTCGTGATCGCTGCCGAACGTTCGGCAGCCGATGAGGCTCGGCGCCGCCTCGCCGGATTGAGCCTCAGCTGGCCGATCGAAATGCGAGATCCAGACTTTGGAGATATTGAGGCGTTCGCGCTGCCGCCGCTGCTCAGCGATCTGGAACGGCGTGCCGGCGCGATCGCCTATAATGACGACGACCGGTCCGGCCCCGAATTCGCGCTTGAACCGGTATACGCCGATCTGAGCGTCGTCTGTCACGTCGGGCCGGAGCGTAGCTGGGCAGAGCTCGAAAGCTTCCTGAGCTCCGCGCGGTCATCGCTCGCGACCGCCATCTACGAGTTCAACGCCCAGCACATCGCGGATGCGGTCGAGGACAGGCTCGCGGGCGGCGTGGCGTTCAACGCCGTGCTCGACGGCAATGTGCCGGGAGGTCGCTCGATCGGGAACGGCGACTTCGTTCAGAGCGAGCGCTTCGCAGACTGGTCGGCCCGCTACGGGAACATGTTCTCCTTCGACTATGTGCCCGAAGGCTCTGGCGGCCTTATCTGGAACAGCTATCATATCAAGGTAACGGTGAAGGACGATGACGAATCCTTCTGGCTGTCCAGCGGCAATTGGAAGCGCAGCAGCCAGCCCGTGCTCGAAACTGAGTATTCTGACGGAGCGTCTGCGGCACTGCCGGGGAACCGTGAATGGCACGTCATCGTGAAGGAGGCGGGGCAGCGCGTGCTCGCTCGCTGTTTTCGCGCCCACATCGAGGCCGATGCCGCATTTGCCCGCGATCATGCCGACGAGGAGACGTTGTCCGCCACGGTGTTCGTGGACGTGCCGGAAGAGCAGGATATTGCTCTTGTCGAAGAGGCGCCCGCTGCGCGTCCGCTGCTTCCCTCGCGCACGATCACGGGACGGATGCGCATCCAGCCGTTGCTGACACCGGACCACGGCGGCACCGCGTTTTGCGACCCGGTAATCGCGCTCATCCGGTCGGCACGGCGCTCCCTCTGGTTCCAGATCCCCTATATAACGCCGCATCCGGACAACGCACCGGCCCTGCTGACGAAGCTGATGGAGGCACTTTCCGACGCGGCACGACGAGTTGACGATTTCCGGCTGATCCTACGAAGCGACGGCCAATTGCGCGAGTCGCTGGAAGCCCTGAAGCGGTTCGGTGTCGACGTGAAACGATTCGTGCGGCAGCGTTCCCACACCCACACCAAAGGGATGATCGTCGATGGCCGTGATACGCTTATCGGCAGCCACAACTGGAGTGGGGCAGGTGTGACGACGAACCGCGATGCCAGCCTCATTTTCTTCGATCAGCCCGCGATCGCTGCTTACTACGGAGAAGCGTTTTCGATTGACTGGGAAACGTCGCAGCCGGCGCGAGTCCCGCGGCGGCGGGAGTCGGAGGTCCGGCTCGCGACCGGCGCGTCTCCGCCGCCCGGCTACGTCCGTATGCCGCTGGAGGCATTCCTCGATCGCTGAATTGGGCGAGGCGTTGTGTCTTGCCGCCGGTACAAGTGCTGCTAAGCCCTAGCTCGCGCAACGGGCTCGGCTCCCACCTAACGGAGGGGGAAGGATATGTTCGCTAACATTCCTACGTCGCCTCGGGCACAAAGCTCGAGATTTGACAAAGTGCTGTGGTACCGAGCTTCCTCGGCCGGCGTGGCGACGGTGGGAAGAGCGACTTTGCGATCTCAACTCTGTTAATAGAGACCATCTGATTCGACTCGCTGGAGAACGCAAGGGCGACGGCACTCTTCCGGACGTACCTCGGCCATTGCTGAGGGCGGAGACAAGGAGGATTCTACCTCTGGTCGAAGCGGCGGGTGCTGGCGGGGGGGGGGGCCGTTTGGTCGCGGGGT
>Ga0196965_1000637_pt1 | contig 17862 bp, 13 predicted proteins | sample S1_20metaG_FD_148668 | JGI IMG/M metagenome (GOLD analysis project Ga0196965, IMG submission 148668) | Soil microbial communities from Anza Borrego desert, Southern California, United States - S1_20 | ecosystem: Environmental > Terrestrial > Soil > Desert | place: USA: California | collected... | reverse complement strand
GTTTTCCGCCTCTTTTCTGCGAGGCTTCACCAAATTCCGACGTGAGAAATCCTTTTTCCTCCATTCGTTTGAGAGAAGACTGTATGGAGCCGACGCTCAGGGTTTTTCCCAGCCGTTCTTCCAGGTCTCGTTTTATTTCGACACCATACGCATCTTCCTGCAGCGAGGCTACGGTCAATAAAACAAGTTCTTCGAATTCCCCCAGTTGTGTGATCTTCATAACTACTGATATTATTCGTAATTGTAGTAAATATAGTTGCGTTTTGGAAGTAGTTTATCTTAAAAATGTTTTGAAGTGAGGTTCTTCGGCGGGATTAGGCTGATTTTGCCATCGCGATGGATTTGGTAGGACCTGAGCGTTTTACTCAGGAAAGAAGGGTTGGTTCCTGAATACACTTACTATAGCTGCGGTACCACTTTTTGATATTTTTGACGAGTTACAGGGTTGGGTGTAGCGGTCGGGATGACCTTCCTATGCAGTTTGGAGTGGTGCGGGTCAGGTACGTGGACCTTTGCGTATGATTTCAATTTTTGTGCAAAAAATGGAAAGCCGGCCATAAGCAGGCTGAGGTGCAGAGGAGGAGGGAGTCTGAACTCTTCGCCTACTCGTTGGATATCAATTTTTTGTAACGGATGTTTATTCTCTTTCCCGAATTCCCACCTTTACAAATAGATTCGTTTAGTTCAATTCGTAATGTGGGAGTAAGTTACGAAAAACAAACATCATCCGGAAGCATGGGACCGTCAACTGGAAGCCCTCAATTCTTGAATTCCATCAAAGAACCAACTTATTAACATTTACCTGATATTTTGATATTCGAAGCACTGCCATGATTATCAAAATCATTAACTCTGGCTTGTAGTGATGAAACTTGTAGAATGAGTGCGCAACATTATTCCGGATATTTTTACCCTGTGAGGTAAATAGGTATTTGAATAACAGTAGATCATCCTCGTTGAAATAAGATTTGATCTTTTCATCTTCCAAGAGGTCTTCGATGTATGCCTCACGATTCCATCCTTTTGAATGGACTTGACTTGGCGCTCCGATGACTTTGGCGAAATCCCGAAGTATGCCTTCAAACTTCAGAGCCAGCGAATCTATGCATAAGACAAAATTTTGAAAGCGATCCTCTGAGTGCATTACCGCTTGCCAATGAAAAAAGAACTCCATTAAAGCAGGTGCAATTAGTGCCAGCCAATTGTGTTCGTAACGATCACCACCGGAATTGCGATAGATTATATTCTTTCCAATCCAACTATTCTTGTACAGAAACTCAACAACGGTTTTGAAGTTTATTTTTCTATCATAAAGTCCTTGCCTAAACAGCTCTCGAAGAAAAGGGATAGTCACTATTTGAATATACCATGAGTATTCTTCAAATATGGCTTCGAGATTACCATCTCCCTTTGTACGTCTTGATGAATTTTTATTAATGTCATACTTAATAACATTGACAAAGTCCATGAAGGATCTTTCTCTACCGGCTACTGCACGATTCAGTTCCTTTGCATTTGGAAATATTTTGTTATCGTTTGAGAGGAAGCTTATGATACTATCTGGTTTATGTTTGAGTACCCTACCTATTACTTCGCTATGGTATTTGTAAAGCTTGGACAGTTCCTTACTTGTGAACTTAATTTCTATAGTACTGAGTTTGAGGTTAGCTTTTAACTCTGTCAAGCGCTTTAGTAACTCTTTTTCCTTGGCCTTATTTCTGGCTAGTTTATAATGGTGAATTGCCCGCTCACAAAATTCTAAAGGCATCATGCCCGTTTCATCATCCTTTCGCTGATCAATGATGCGTTCGTAAATTTCAGCCAGCCGGTGATGCCAGATTTTCTTATTTGTACCCGACTTCTCAGCAACTTCGATAGCGATCTCCAATATTCTCTCGTAAGTATGCAAACTCATTTCAGGCGAGTAAGTCCATATTTTCTCCGCCTTCTCCTGAATTTCGTTTAAGGCTGACTTATCAAAGTGCTTCTTTAATGAAAGTATTTTCGGAACAAAGATCACATACGAATCGAATGGAGGTTCTGAAACGATCACATATCCAAGGACCATCTTCTTAGCTTCTCCTGATCTGTATTTGGACGCAATAGAAATAAATAGCAGATTTGCTACATCTGAATAAAAGCTATCAGTCTTTGTTCCTTCGCTTGCAATTATGTCAAAATAGGCATCGACTGCCTGTTGTGCGTACTTGCCTTTACCCTTAAGTTCAGAATTCCATAAGATTTGCCCGTATCTGGTTTTCAACCTCTTGTTTGGGGTTGCCTGGAGACGGTCTATTAGATAGTTGAAGGCTTCTTCATTAAATGTTTTCAACGTGGGGTATTCGTTTACATTCAACCCAGATTTGTCGGTGGTGGAAAACATTGGTTGAAGCTTTCCTTTCGAGAAACTGAAATTCAGGCAGTCAATCTCAGTCTGCAATTGTTGCCTTAACGTTTGGTCTTCTGTTTGCTCCCAAATCTTTTTGAGTTCTCCTGCGGGTGTTTCGTAGCTGTGGTAGCTAAAACTATCTAGAATCTTAAAGTAACTACTCATTGAATGGCTAAACTAAATTTACGCTATTTTGAGCCTAACACATTCTTCATAAAAAGGCTTCTTTAAAAAACTACAATCTGATAGTAAATCTTCATTGCACTTATTAATCAAGAGATCATACCACATTTCTTGAGTTAATCCATCGTTCTTCAGTATTTTCCTTGCGTTGTGAATTCCATCTTTCAAATCGTTGTACCACTTTTTGCCAGCATGCTTACCTAATAATTTAGCTCTATATCTTTCTTCAATACCAAAGGCATCCATCCAACTTTCGATTTCCTCTTCTCTTGAAATACATTTCGGCACTATTTCAATCTCTTCTTTTTGTAGGCTTTTTAAATCAGGATTTTTCAGTTCGATTGCAATTTCAATTTTCCAATACACTTTGGAATACGGATAAAAAGCTTTTCTCCTAACCGTTCCCTTTGTTAAGGGATCAATGTTGGCCACTGGATTCAATTCAAGTTTGTAAGACGAATTGCATTCGTGACACATGGGCGCCAGATTTTTGAAATTTATTGAATTGAATGGATAGGTACCCTTGGGAATGAAATGATCATAAGCTTCTAGTTTTGAATGATCGTTGCCCTTTATTGAGCTCAACCCGCAAAATGGACAAATCCCTTCATGTCCGTCAAAATTCTCCTCAATAAACTTTTTATAGTGTGATTGTTTTAGATCTCTCAAATTACCAAAGGCAGCCAGAATGAATGGCGATTTAGAGCCATACAATCGCTCATAAAACGTCTTTAGCAGTTGTGAAAGTTGGGGGTAATGTTTCTGCAAGTCCTCGTAGGACACAAGGTTTATCGACTTGTTTTCGCAAAGCGAATGAATCTTATTATTTTCCGAATACCATTTCTTTAACAGCTTTCGCTGCGCCCTTCCTAATTTATTAAACGCATTGTAAATATTTTCAACACTTGAATTGAAAAATTGTGCCCACTCTCCTTCATCATAATGCAGTGATTCATATATCGATTTTAGTTCAGGACAACGATTTAATTTCTCAGAGTCAAATGGACCTCTAGCTTTTACCCAAACATGTAAGAAGAGAAAGTCACAGTAGGCCTGAAACTTTTCAACTTCATGACTTACATATTTGTACTTGAATAGCATCTTAGCCTTTTATGTTTCCCTTTATCCGGTTAATTAATATTGTCTTTTCCACTGAATCACCTAGCACTTCGTTAACTTCCTTGATTAGTTTATCAGGGTCTTCACCCTCACTATACCGCTTCTCAAATGAAGTAATCTCAGAATTCGCGAAGTCGCCTATAGTATCCGCCCTCTCAAAAATTTCGATTGTTATTTGATTTACTGACGCACCAAATGTGTTAAATCCAGGTCTGTCAGCTGATACTTTTCCGGTTTCTAAGTCCTTCTTAAAAACCAAGACATTTTCTTCATGGCAGTCTGAAATAATAAAGGGCGAATGAGATGTAATAAGAATCTCTCTTAAGTGTTCTTTTTCTAATGGTTCTTTAAGGGAATCTCTCAATGTAGATACAAATTTTGCCCTCCAGTCTGGATTAAAATGAGTCTCAGGTTCATCAAGCAAGAATAGTGAGTTTGTATTTTTAAATAGTAAGCAAATCCCGATTGCATGCAAGTATTGATACTCTCCATCAGATAATGACTTACTTAAAATATCTACTTTGGTGTTCTCCTTTTCAATTAAGAAATCTTTGAAACGCATGATGCGCTTATCTGAGGCTAGCACAGGAACAGTTTCATTCACATAGAGGCTGCCTGATTTATAAAGGTCTTGCTTTAATTTAACATCAACCTCGTGAAGATTTAAGGTTAACAGAATCTGAAATGTTCTGAATAGTTCGAAAGTATTTTCAAAGTTTTGTTGGAATGCCTTTTTAAGTTCACCGGCTTTATCAACAAAATAGTCGAGACAAAGTATTTTGTTCTCTGAATCAAAGAATTGACTCGTTGCGCAATTCTTCAATTTGTCTATTGCCTTCAAATCCTTTGTTTCTGACTCTGGGCGTCTTTGGAGATTATAGGTTAATTCAAAAACATCTATGTTGTTTATTTCCAATTCATCGGGACGTAAGGCTGGGGACATTTCTTCCGTTCTGAATTTAGCAACTGGAACACCCTGACGAATAATAATCCGAAATTGCTTAATTCTTTTAACACCAATTGCCTTGTATATAGGGTCAAGTATGCTTTCCTCTTGCATCAAATAGTTGGTAAGGAAAACTGCTTGACTGTGTTGTGCATCTAAATAGACTAATCTGCCTTCAGGTTGTGCATAACCTGTTTCGTTTCTTAAAGAGTCTTCGTATTCATCATAATGAATAAATCGCATCTTAAAGAATGGGAGACTTAGAATTTCGTTTTCACCTGAGGAATACCCTATCACATAATCGGGTAGGAACTGCTTAACCTCAATCCTTGTTAACTCTAAATCTTTACTCTTTTCGATTTCTTCCCTGTTTAGCCAAATCACTTTGGGAGACTCTCCAACATTTTTAGAGATTAGAATTCTTGCTTCATACCCTGAATCAAATGCGGAGCTAAATGCTCTTGAGAAACTACCTTGCTTAAAATACACGTACTCCAACTCAAATGCATCAACTGAACATTTCTTGGGGTCAAAGGCTCCTTTAATATCTTCTATGTGCAACGCTTCTCTTTCAGAACCATCAATATGAAAGTTGTCTTCAAAACCTTCTGGCTTATAGTTTAAGTAGATACATTCTATATGATAAAATATTGCGGCAAGTGCTTCAAGTATATTGGATTTTCCACTTCCGTTTCTACCGACTAAACAGTATGGCATGAAATTCCACATTTTCGCTTTATCAAAATCGCGAAGAAAATGAATTTCAAAGCCTGCTTGCAGACTTCTGAAATCAGTATTCAGTTTAAGCCGTAGCAGTTTCATCTACAATTAATTCAATTTGTTTTGTTGTCTCGTTGAACTTTTGTTTAATGAAGGAATTCTCTTCTTCCAGCCATCTGAAAAGTATGGTGGCTACTTCATCGTATTCGGGTAAAGTCTCAAACGGAAATTTGCTTATTTCTTGCCAGAGTTGGTCGAAGGTAAAGGCTGCTTTGAATTTTCCTTTTACAATTCTGTATTTCACATACTCATGCCAAAACGGAATCTCGCCTCGTATTTTCAGCTCCGCTTCGAGCTGCCTGATTTTATTATCTATCTCATCTGGTGCTCCGCTGTGAGGTTGATTTTTATGAAATCTTTCTAACTCAGAATTTATTTTATCGATAGCAATAACCTCAGCCGATATATTGGGTTGAATTTTTAATGTGCCTTCGATGGACACTCTGGTAATGACTTCCAGTTCCCCTTTTAGAGCCTTTTGGTTAAGTGAGTCATACAATTCTGATAATTCAGAAAGACTTTTTTGATAGGCGAATTTGATTTTCTCTGCTTGTTCTACAACATTGCTAAACTTTTCTTGTAGAAAAAGTGGTGGACACATTAATTTATACGAAGTAATGTCCCTTGGAGATATATGAGGTACCGTTGTCTCAGTTGGTCTACAGTGTAGCTCAAATGCTCTATTCCTAAGAGAAAAATATAAGTACTGCTGGTTAACCTTAATACCCCTAATCCTCGCGGTCCGCTGAATCAAAAGTGAAGGAATGCCTTCATCAGTTATTTGGCCGATTTTAAATCCGCTCGAAATCCACGGCCTATCCATTGCCATTACAATGTCTTTTTTTTGTAAGAAGTAATTTTCGAGCCCTTCAATTCTGTCTTTCGGCCATTTCCTTGATTCCTGCCAATTAATTGTGTTGGGCATAATAATCAGACCGCCACAAAGCCTTATTCCCGTTTCATCATCGGTATACTCCGCACTTTTAAAGGGGTATCCAGTTAATACGCTCGCTAGTTGACCAAGTTCTTTTATTGGCCAGTTCTTATCATTAATCAAGGGGTCACCAAACATTTCTAAAAACTTCATTATTAGAAATTCATCTAATAGGGCTAAGCTTTTCTCTCTTTGTGAGATAAGGTTTCCGGCTCTTTCAAGAACATCGACTATTTTTTCTTGGTCAGTTAACGAAGTTGGAATATGGAGTTTGAAAAACGATAGGTCGTCCTTATTAAATCCTGCTTGCGCTGCCCTTGAACCAATGTTTAAAATAAAATTCTGGAAACCAGTTCCTGTTAATACATAATAGAGATAGCGCTTGGTAAGGATTTTTTCATTCGGGATTGTTTTAATAATAGCAACATTATAAGCACCATCTAATCCTGTTAAAATTTTTCCAACTGATGCACCGTATCTACCAATAAGAATATCATCCCTGTTGCATTTATTGAGTTTTTTAGTGTCCTTGACGTAGCCAACATGGTCGGCTTTGTCTTGGGTGAAATCTCTAATTTGTAGCATTCTAACATAACCATCTCTTGGCTCATTTACCCACTCTTCTTTAGGCGGTTGTGTTCCCCCTTGGAAGTCGCATATATCTGTTAGTCTAAATTCTTTGGTTTCCATTAGGCAATCATATCTTTTAAAGTTTTTAATTCTGCCTGAATGTTCGCTTCTAACTGTTCCAATTCTTCAAATATCAGTGATGGTTCTTTGTATTCTATTGCATCAAATACATGCGTCTGATATTTGCTGATGCTTAATTCATAATCATTTACTACAATCTCTGATTTGGGAACATAAAAGCATTGTGCTGTCCTATCAGTATCGGTTTTGGGGTTCCTGTTTCTGTATCTGGAGACTATGTCTTGCAAATCTCCGTAATCACGAATTCCACCTTCTTTAAATTTTTCGCTTCTTTTATCATTCAATTCGTAACCGTCATTCTTCATCTCATAAAACCAAGTGTGTTCCGTTTCTCCACCTTTGGTAAAAATAAGAATGGAGGTGCTCACACCTGCATATGGTTTAAATACTCCGCTTGGCATGGTTATGACTGCATTCAATTCAGCTTCTTCGACCAATTTCTTTCTCAATTGAGTAAACGCTTTACCTGTGCCAAACAAAACTCCCTGCGGAACAATAATAGCAGCAACACCGCCCATTTTAAGCATCGTATAAATGCGCTCTACAAAAAGCAATTCTGTTTTTGTTGTCTGCAATTTTAAGCTTTCATTAATGTCTCCCTTATCAATACTTCCTGTGAATGGAGGGTTAGCCATTACAATATCATATTGAGCGTCCTCATTATACGTTTTACTCAATGTGTCTTTATAATCGATGTGAGGATTGTCAATGCCGTGCATCATTAAGTTCATCAAACCTAACCGAACCATAGTGATGTCGATATCATAGCCGTAAAAACTCTCTTCCAGTATCTTCTTAACATCTTCAGTTAATACTGCGGAGAGCGTGCCTCTTTCAAAACCATCATTGTCCTTAACTAATTTACTAGGGTCTTTCTGACGAACTAAGTCGCTTAAGATATATTGATATGCACCCAATAAAAATCCACCAGTGCCACAGGCAGGGTCTGCAATCCGTTTTCCTAATTTTGGGCCGACCAAATCGGCCATTAGTTTTATAATGTGACGAGGCGTGCGAAATTGTCCGTTTTTGCCTGCTGTTGCAATTTCACTCAACAACATTTCATATACATCACCCTGAATGTCTTGAAAAGCATGCCCACCTTCGGTCGCGTCCTTTTCAATCTCTTGAAAAATAAGTTCAATTTGTTTTATGGCTTCAACCAATAACAATGGTTTTTCAATAATAAAAACTGCATTCGCCATATGCTTTGTGAAAGGAGAAGTACTTCCATTTAGTGTTCGTATAAATGGAAATACATTGAACCGAACATGTTCCAACATTTTTTCAGCCGGTGCCATCGTTTTAAAGTAGCTCCAGCGTAATAAACCTCTGTCTTGTGGTTCTTTCAGTTTTTTTCTTTCTTCTTCGCTTATGTCTTTGCTGTCATCGACATAAGGAATAAATGTTCCAGCAAATCTGGAAGTATATGAATCTCCCGTGAATTCGGCATCTCTCTCTCTTTTGGCCTCCATGTCGTCAAGTCGCTTCATGAAAAGTAAATAGGTTATCTGCTCAATAGCAGTTAAAGGGTTACTGATGCCACCGCTCCAGAAAGTGTTCCAGAGGCTGTTGATATGAGATTTAAGAGTTGAGTTATTTTGTAACATTATGCTGCTAATAATTTTTGAGTTAAAATTAAGATTTCATCAATCTCCCTAGGATTGAACACACCTCTGATACCGTCAGGGTGTAAAAGGGTAAACGGTGACTCGATTAAATTTCGCTTTTGTATTTCACCTCTTTCAATTATGTAGTTCTTGAGCAAGTCAAGAAACTGTAATTGGCGGCTGCTTAAATAACTATGTGCAGAAATGAAGTCTTGAAACGTCTTTGCAACAGTTTCAGGAAATGATTCCAAATGCTCAATACCTAAAATGTGTTTAATGAACTGAACAAGTTGCGCTTTCCGATGATTATAAACTCTTCGAAGTAATTCGATTGTAATATTTGGATGCTCCTCATACAGTTCATCGGCTAGTTGTTGAGCTTCATCTTCCGAAATATTTTGGCCTGCCTTTAGTTTTTGCAAAATCGGGTTGGTCAAGGTCAACTCTGTTATTTTTTCCTCAACCAATTCCTTGTATCTACTAATGCTTACTGATTCATGTTGTGGGCCAAATTCAATAAATTCCTTTTGAGTGATTAGGTCTTGTAAGTTGAATCTAGCAGGACCTAAAGGAACGACAAGTGATTCAATAAATCGCATTAGGGGAGCAAGCTTATTGATAAGTTCATCATACTTATCTTCTGAAATAGATGTCCAATATTGATTAGTTTGAGATTGTCGAATGAGTTCGGATTGTTTTGCTACAATATTTACTGATGTTGGCAGTTCTGCAATGGTTTCAATTATACTGTCTTTAAGAGTATCGAATTTCTCAGGCTCTTGATTCAACTGAGCTAATGACACTTCAACTATATCTTTTTCAAATCTCATCGCTTTGAAATCCTTCTCAGATATAGTTCTTAAAAGTGGTTTAATTGTAGCGCGAAGAAATTCGATTTTATCGGGAGTTAAACTGCTCCAAAAATTGCCATCTGATAATCGTTGCATATCATTTCTCGCATCCATGATTACCACTGAGTTTTGCGGGAGTTCTGCAATTTGCTGCTTTAACTTTTCAATTTCTCTATTGGTGGTTTCGGTTTCGCCTAGTTCAATTGTTTTCTCTATTTTATCTAATCGCAATCCAAACAATCTTACCGGCAATGGAATTTGAGGCTTTAATTCTTTTCCCTTAGGATTAAGTTTGAAATACTCGAAGTTGTCCCAACAATCCATTATTAGAAAGACATCCTTTACTGTACACCAAGGTTTTATTTTTTCTGGCTCAAGTAAGCGAGTTCCTCTACCAATCATTTGCCAGAATTTTGTGTAAGAAAAAACTGGCTTTGCAAACACTAAGTTTACTAACTCCCTAACATCAATACCCGTATCCAGCATATCCACGCTAATTGCCACGCGTGGCATATTATTATGAATAAATTGGTCAAGTAACCCACCTTTTCCGTATGCTCTTGGGTCGTCAGATACGATTACTTTGGCTAACTCTCCCTTGTACTCCGGGTAGAGGTTATCAAAGATGTGTTCTATCTCTCTTGCATGATTTTTCCCTACACAAAAGAAGATTGACTTCCCAGGTAATACTCCGTTTGAGTCCTTGATGCAATCTTCCATGAAGGTCTTAACAATCAACGCATTTGTTCCTCTATTACTTACGGTTTTTTCAAGCTCTGTTCCTTCAAAATTTATTTCTTCAATTTCTTTTCCTTCAAGTATTAATTTTTTTTGGTCTTCAAGTGTTATTGTTCTCTTATTAATTCCTTCGTCTTGGAACTTGGTTTTAATTTTCATCACTTGAAAATTATTCAAGTAGGGCGGAATGTTATTTACTGCTTCCTCATAGGAATATGCATAAGTCGGGACACCATCTTCAGTTTCGAAGAGTTCAAAGGTATTGTGGTCAATTACATCTGTTGGAGTAGCTGTCAAGCCGAGTGTAATTGTGTTGAAATAGTCAAGTATCTCCTGATAAGTATTGTAAATACTCCGGTGGCTTTCATCGACAACAACTAAATCAAAAAAGTGAGGCGAAAGTGAGTTGCTTTCGTCTCTTATTACATTCAACATTGTTGGATAGGTTGACACGTAAACTCGCCTATCCTTTGCAATTGACTTTTCACCAACCTTAGGCCATCGCGGCTCGTTTGGTAAGTTTTCTTTAAATGCGTCCAAAGTCTGGTCTCTTAAAGCGATTCGGTCAACAAGGAATAGAACCTTTTCTGCCCAACCTGCTCTCATTAAGGATTCAACCAACGCAATACAAGTTCTTGTTTTACCCGTGCCAGTTGCCATAACCAACAGAAATTTCCTCTTTCTTTTCTCAACAGCCTCAAGCACTGCTCGAATTGCTCTTTGTTGATAGTCTCGTCCTGCAATTTTGGTATTGATGAATTCTCCTACTAATGTCCTTCGTGATTTACGAAGGTTCTTGTAGCGTTGTAAATCGTCCCTTGTTGGAAAGCCATGAACTTTTCTTGGCGGGTAGTTCTCTAAATCCCAGAAGAAAATTTCATGACCATTTGTAAAAAAACAGAAGGGTAAGTCTCCACCTTGTTTTATCTGAATGTTATAACAGTATTGTTTGGCCTGCTCTCGTCCAATTGCTGGGTCCGAAGCAGTCTTTTTAGCTTCAACTACAGCTAGTGGTTTACCGTCATTTCCCAAGAGAACATAATCGCAAAATTGAAGACCGTTGTAAGTGGAAACTGGCTCTTCTACTGTAGCTGGCAGTTGGATACAGTATTCCTCTGTGACTCTCATTGAATCAGTCACATCCCACCCAGCAGTCTTTAGCCGCAGGTCAATTATATTTTTTCGAGTATTAGCTTCTGTACTCAACGAGCTAGGCTTGGGGTTTTAAGCTAGAAAGTTACGAAAATAGCCCATCCATAACCATGATTCCATGGCCAAGGATGGGCTCCAAGGTCTAAAATATTGAGAATTTGAATGATTTGAAAGGGATTACCCGGAAACTATATCCTTAGACCTCTTTTCTTCTTTTTCCGATTCTTCTTTTTGTTTTTGAGATGAGGATTAATTGGCTCTTGCCCGGATTTTTCGGCCTTCATCACATTTAGTAATTCTTTTGCAATGTCATGTATCCAGGTCGGTAGAGAAAGATCGCGGAATTGAAGTTGTTGCAATTCTGAACCTTGAGAAGTAAGCACATGCCTTTCTCTTTCACCAGCTTAGGCTGCAGCTCAAACCGCTTCATTAATGCCTGTCCACTATAGCCTTTGCCAAGATCGCTTCCATTAAAGACAATGCATTTCCGATTGTCAACTAAAGTCAATCCATAAACCCTTCCGTCTTTCCCTTCCCGGAACATGGCGTTGATTTCATAAAGCTTCATGTAGCCGCAAAAGTTGGCTCTCGTGTGCTTGTCGGTAGCATTGAAGAATGAATCAATGATTTTTGTTAGTCGTTCTTTATCGAATTCCTTTGGAAGTGAGTTTGTTTCAAAAACGTTCTGAAGTGTTTTCATCGTTGGCTTTGAGTACAACGCACTTGCCTTAATAGGAACGCCAACCTTATCTCCTTTTGCGTTCAGAAGACTAAATCTCAATCCATTCTTTTTATACATCAACATGCCTTCCTTGCCCCGGTCAGCCATCACATTGTATTGGCGAAGCACTGCGTTGAATTCAGTTAAGGACGAGAACTTGTAACGCTTCATCACTTCGCCTACAATGTTGTCAATTGTTCGTTTAGTCTCGGTTTTTCCATAAACAGCTCTATTCAGGTTGGTATGAATTTCTTGTTTGTGTGTTGATCCTGCCTTCACAAGACCATACTTATCTTCAATTTCCTTTCTCGCGGTCTCTGATTGGTTTTTGCCAAGGTTGTGAATCGAAATTCGCTTACCATCTTCGTGAATATTGGTTGTCACAATGTGCAAGTGCGGATGCGCTGCATCATTGTGCTGGTAAACCAAATAAGGCTGATCACCAAAACCAATTTTATCCATGTAGTCTGCTGCGATTACATTCAGCTTATTTTGGCTTAGTTTTTCACTCACATCAAAGTTCAGCGATATGTGGACGCAGTTAGTTTTAGCGCGTGCATTCTTTTCAATCAGCTGATCAAACCTTGCGAGCTTGTCGAAGAACCTCAAGTTTTGGGGCTCTCCAACAAAATTGGCTGCACCGATGCATTCGGCAACGCCTTCTTTCACTTTGTTCTCGTTGTAGTTGATCGCTCCTTTAATATTCTTTCCGCTTCTTACTTTGCAGACCATTTCAATGACATTTCACTCACCTGCTTCCAAACTTCACCAACCTTGTGCATCATCTGCCGATATAGTTCAGCCACTTTCAACATGCTGTCAATTTTTTGCTCAGCCGAATCGGTTGTGTGACATATTTCTGTCAGCTGATTTATGTTCACTCCGATTGCATTGATCTCCTTGCGCATCTTAATCAATGCCGCAGTCGGTTCTTCCATAGAGATGTCTTTAACAAAGAAAGCCACCTTCTCATTCGTTACGATTTTTCGCACCAATTCGCCAACTGTTGAGGCATTGCTTTGCTGCACTTGTGATTTCAGTTTGTTGTATGTCTTCTCATCGAAGCGTACGCCCACTTTATATTTTAATAGCTCGTCTCTATTAATTAATTTTTTCCTCGTCATACCTATAATATTTTAAGTTTCCCAGAAGCCCGAGTTCCGAGTGCTTCTTCTCCTTCAAATGCGCTAGCATTTGTACATCTTGCTCCGTACCCACTCCGTACGGTGGGTCATTCACATAATCTGTGTTTAATTGATGTTATGTGATTCTGATTGGTTTTAATTTTGCTTAGCTGATCTTCACTGAGGAACTTTGAATCCTCCTGGTTTAGTTTGCTTCTCCTCCAGCTCATTTGCATCCTTAAAGCGGTTTGCGCTTTTCTTCTCTCCATGTTTACCTTCAATTTCCTTTTTGAATTTTGCTACGGCTTGTGCGAGACTGTAATAATTAATGTTCACCGTTTCACCAGATTCGTTTTGCAAGTCCTCAGCGATCACCTCCAGGGCCATCGTAACAGCCATGGAAGTAATCACATCGGAATACAACTCCACTATCAACGTGTAAACGCCTCGCTTCCTAAGCTTCAGGAATTTAATGATGTGTTTCTTCTCCATTGTCATACACTTGCTGTTGAAATAGAAAGCGTCACTTTGTTTCCCTGGCTAAATAGATCCGAACAGTATTCGCGTCCATCTGTTGAAACTCCTTAATAAATACAGTTGAATCTTTATTAGCGGCTTTGAAGTCGATGAAATAGAAACCTTCATTGTCTTTCTTCACCAGCTTGAGCAATTCACCAAGCTTTCCTGAATTCCGGACAATGTTATCTGCCTCTTCTACTTTATTGACGTTCGACCAATGCCACGCACCGATTGCTGCGACCACCGCTATGATGCATCCACACAAAATCCACCTGACCCCAATTCCCAGTTGAAATTTGAAAGCTGCGTCTTCATTATTAAAATTGAATACGGTTGGATTTATTTTCGATGCAGCCTCTTTCACTTCTGACGCAATCGCCTTGTTACTCCTATTGGTCAGTTCCATCTCCTTATGAATAATGTAAAGAGCCGGCATCACAGGATCATTGAGCGGGATGTCAAAACCATACTCTTTTAAAAGGAATGCGCTATAATCGCGCATATCTCTTCGCTCCTTATCTGTCATTGCCATGGCCTACAGATTCAGTTCTTCAATCGGCTTCTTGAAATAGATCGCTGCAAAAGGACTGAGACCATTTGTTCCCCTTCCGTTCTTTAACACGTTTTCAACTGTTCGCATCGCGATCTCACCTTTGTCCTTCACTAGGTCAAAGTTTGTTAGTGTGAGATCATTTCCATTTGCAAAATCAACGAGCACCCGTTGTTGCTCCTCCGAGCAAGGATAGAAGCCGTTATGCGCTACAGTAATATCCAGATATCCGTTTGTTGAGTCAACCAGTTCAGCCAGATACTCCATTGTTGCCTTGAAGATGTTTCCACCACCTACAACACAAACAATCCGTAACTCGATGTTACTCGCCTCAAGGACACCGGTAATCAAGTCCACACCATTCATTGAGAAGTATTTCGGCAATTGCTCTGCAACACTCGCCCCGAGATCTGCAATGAATAATTCTTTGTTTGCTTCAATCACACTTTCAAAAAGTCCGTTGAAAGCGCCTCTATCAATTCGTTTCGTAATCTGATCTAAAAAAGAAATTCTTATCGGCTTCCGGTAAGCGAGTTGCTTGATAGAAGTTGTTGTAGCATCATCGAGGTCAAGAATAATTGCCTCTTTGTATTTCTCTGCAAGCATGAATGCCAACACCGACTTCCCTGCTCCACCTTTCGCTTGTGTGATGAAATATATTTTCTTGTTCATGATCTTCAATTTAAGTTTACAACTGACTAACTAATAAAGTGACTTTGCTTCCTTCCTTCGGATGATAAGAAGGATGATAACTGATGTATCCCATGACAACCAATTCAGAAATAGCTTTGTGATAAGTGGATTTAGACTGAATCCGTGATAATCGCATCATTTGCCTTCGTGAAATACTGTAGGTTTTGAAAACGATTTGCGATCCAGGAGTGACATAACGCTACATACAATGCAACATGAGTAGGCTTCAGACGTTCGTCTGAAGCTACTCTGCTGATGAACTCACTGAGTTGATCTAACGTTTCCATACTCTTACTTTCTGGAAACAAGACCTTTTTCAAGGAGAGAGTGGATGTCCTCGTACCGATAGAACATAATACCGCCCACCTTCGAGTATGGTAATACTCGCGAAGCTCTTAAGTTTTGTAACGTGCCGTGTGAAATGCCCAGGAGCTTTTTAACCTCGGAGCTCTTGAGCCATTGCTTTGTACTTTGCTTGGACTGCTGAAGTACTTCTTTCAACTCATTTAACAATTGCGTTCTGAAATGCTGCAAATCTTCCCGCGTCAGTAATTCATTCATTAGCATATCTGCATTTTTAAATTTGTTACGATTCAAAAGTGCACGAGAGAACGGAGAGATACTCCAAGGTTGGTACCAACCTTGGAGCGAAATATTTAGAAACTGCGTCTTTCTAAAAATAACGGACTGCAAAACCATCACCTTTCCTAGTCGCTTGTCTCATCGCACTTTGATCTGTTTCAAAACTGCGAGAACGCGCGAACTTTTACTCCAAGCTTGGTCCAAGCTTGGAGCGATTTATTTTTCAATCTGCGTTTCTAGTGAGAGAAATGGGTTCAAAGTCAGCCCCCTATATAATCCTTTTGTTCTCATGTACACTTTTTGATTCGTTGTGATTTAAAAGTGCATGAATGAATAATTTTGTCCTACACAGTGTGTACACACTGGGGAAGATTTATTTTCAATACAAATCAGTTCAAAATCGACTAAAATTAATTTGGATCTTCGGCTGGTTCGGGGCTAAAAAATTGACCTGTAAAATTTTTCACAGGTGCTCCCCACCTGGGGATAAAATATTTAAAATATATGTAAGTCCTACTGTTGCTTGAGAGACGAAAGGAAACTTAATTAGGCGCGCTCTTAAAAAGACTACTCTTCAGAAGTATTCAAGGGCTCATACTTCTCTACCGCTTTCTTCAACTTCGCCTCGATTCTTTCACGAAGCTTCTTAGGTTTAATAACCGTAATACATTCACCAAACCCGAGTATTTCTCGCTCAAGTTCATAATTGAGCACTACGTCAATAGTCACTTCAATTCCTTCTGTGGATTTTGCCACAATCTTTTGTGTGTGATGAAATGGTTTCGTAATAACATACGGTGCGTTACTCCGATCAATGGCAAGATGAACAGTTTGTGGCCGATTGCCTTCATTCACAGTCACGCCAATTACGTCCTTGTAATATTCATTGGCGTCAAACTTTTCCTTGTCAATGTATTTTACGGTAGGAACTAATTCAATTGATTTAATGCGATCAAGTGCCAGGGTAACCATTGGCTCTTTACTGCTCTTTCGACCAAGAACAAACCACCTATTCCTATACTCCTTAAGTAAGTATGCATGAAAGTTGAACACATTCGGAGTTCTTGCCTTAAAGGACTGATACGTTAACTGTATCACTTTTTTACCTCTGATTGCCTGATAAATCGGATCAATGAATTCGATACCCCTTAAATTTTCATTGGTCTCGAGGTGCACAATAGATCTTCCATCCCGCCCCGCACTATTTACGCGGTCCTCCAGTCCTTGGATTATTCCCGACATATGCTGAAAATGGTTAAACCCCTTGAAGTGCTTTAATATATCAATAGCCTCCGATAGTTTTTCGAGGTCTGCTTTTGAAAGTGGATTCTTCTCGATGGTGTATTCCGGGTCATCATAGACGTAGTACTTCTTTTCCTTGATAGTGATCGGAGCGTTGTAACCTAACTTATCACTGCGCATGAGTTGAATATCCATCTGCACAGTACGTCTGCTGACACCCTTGTCGATGCCTTCATATTCATAGAGAGCTTCTGAGCAAGCTTCAATCAAATCTTCCAAAGTCCATCTTCTTCCTCTGTTTTGAAGACATTTGTCAATTGTGCGGAGCCGAATTAAGGCGTTTCTATTAACGGGCATAGCTTAAAAAAATCAGGTATTCCCAAAAATCTTAAAAATCCCTGTCAAAAAGAATGAACTGCGCAAAAAGATTGCGCACTTGGTCATATTCTTTGTACCATTATCACAGGGTTATGGAAATACTGCAATATTTGAAGGAAAACGTGTTTAGAGTACTTGAGGATCAATTGCCTTTAGAAGACTTTGAGCGTTGGATCTATGATTCAGATGAGTTGCAGAATCAAATGACGGAAGATGTCGTGCTTGAAGCGTACACGTTTAACTATAAGCAACGGGATGCAAAGTATCAATTCAAAAAGGCAATATTCAAATACTTTGATGAAGACGAATTCCTGTTATGGAAAGTCAAGTCGAATCTCCGTGATCTGATTGCAAATAGAAACGATCGAGATAGAATTCTGTATGATTTTTATTACCTCGGCTATGATGGATATACTTTTCTCCAGCCCATTGGATACTATATGTATCAGATTGAAGACATAGAATACTATGGGAACAATCTCGAAGCTGTATTAATCGAGCTTAGGCGTGATAGCGAGCATCTCCTCCGGGAACTTGAAAAGCAGGAACTTGAGAATCCTGGATTTAGGCTTAGGGATTATCGAGAATGTGACAAATTAGAGTATCAACCTCTGGTAATAACTAAAAAATGGAAAAAATT
>Ga0196965_1000636_pt1 | contig 17868 bp, 14 predicted proteins | sample S1_20metaG_FD_148668 | JGI IMG/M metagenome (GOLD analysis project Ga0196965, IMG submission 148668) | Soil microbial communities from Anza Borrego desert, Southern California, United States - S1_20 | ecosystem: Environmental > Terrestrial > Soil > Desert | place: USA: California | collected... | reverse complement strand
CAATATTGGAAACCCATGGATTCAAGTGGTTTGTCAAGGATCTGGGGCAAGTATTTGGTGGCCCAATAAAGATCACCTCTCAGATGAGCCCGACAGCATGAAGATCAGTGTAACTGTGCCTGATGAATTGATGGAGATATCCAATGGCACATTATTAAGAACAACCAAATTGACAGGGAAAAGAATAAAATATGATTGGTATGTTAGCTATCCTATTAATAATTATAATGTGACTTTAAATATCGGAAAATATGTTTCTTTTAACGATTCAATTGGTAAAGAAGGGGATTTTGGAATTAATTATTATGTAATGCCCTATAATTTAACCAATGCTAAAAAATTGTTCACCCAGGTTAAACCATTACTTAGCTGTTATGAAAAATTATATGGAGAATATCCTTTCAAAAAGGATGGACTTGCAATAATTGAAACGCCTTATCCTATGGAACATCAAAGTGCTGTAGCCATAGGAAAAATAACAGATGAAAGAGCCAAAAGCTCAAAAGAATTTCTAAATCTGAATTTTGATGGAAATCTTGTTCATGAGGTTGCTCACGAATGGTGGGGAAACAACGTCAGTTGCAAGGATATGGCAGACATTTGGATTCATGAAGCATTTGCTACCTATTCTGAAGCAATGTTTGTAGAATGTGAGTACGGCTACGAAATATCACAACAATACCTGAATGAATATAAGAATAAGATAAAAGCAAAGTACCCTTTGGTAGGGGTATATAATGTTAATGATTTTTTCTATGAAATCGGAGATAGTTATTCGAAAGGTTCTCTGTTTTTAAATACTTTAAGGCATATTATAGATAATGATTCCTTATGGTTTGAAATTTTGAAGGGGCTTCAAATTCAGTTCCGATATAAAACAATTGATAAGAATGATGTTATCAACTACATAAATAAAAAGTCAAACTTGGACCTAACTCCTGTGTTTGATCAGTATTTAAACTATACTTCTTTACCAGAATTACTAATTAAGCCAATAATGGAAAATGGAGTTCTAAATATTGAATATAAGTGGAATGCTGATGTAAAAGACTTTAATATGCCTGTCAAGGTTTCTTTAAGCAAAGGGAAAACAGGTTTTATTTATCCTACAACGTCGCTTAAGAAAATCGCTTTGGAAAATTTGAATTTTAAGGACTTTGAAGTCGAGGAAGACGAATTTCTAATCAATGTTTTGTTTGAGGAATAAGTAACTCGAAGGAATGATAAGACTTCTTTGATAATCTTTTAACATCTTTTAACTTTTATTCTATCCCTTCAACCAAAGTAATTTCCTTCCTTTGTTCATACTTTTTTAATAATTAAAAGATGAGCATTTTTTTTTCTTTGAGGCTTTGGTTTTTAATGTTTTCTTTGGGTTTTTATTTATCCTGTTACTCCCAATCGACGGATTCCCTTTCTTATAAATCTGACTTTATTATTGGCCAGAATTTCAATATTCTTCTACTATTTTAAATGAAGTGAGGGAAGTATCTATCTCGCTCCCTAATAATTATTATAAATCAGAAGAAACATTTCCTGTTCTTTATATGTTGGATGGTTATTTTAAAATGGCGGCAGGAACGGTGGGTTTCCTATCGGAAGAGGCAGGTCTTATTCCCCCAATGATTGTGGTAACTATTGAAAACACAGACAGAATGAGAGATATGTCGCCTACAAATTCATTAACAAGTTGGGATGGCAAACAATATGACGAGTTTAAAACAAGTGGAGGTGCAGATAACTTTTTGAACTTTATAGGAAAGGAGTTAATGCCTGCAATTAATTTAAAATACCGCACATCAGGGGAAAACACTTTGGTTGGGCATTCACTTTGTGGCCTGACTGTCTTATATGCTTTGCAGAATTATCCGGAGTTATTTAAAAATTATGTAGCCATAGATCCTTCCTATTGGTGGGACGGTGAATTAATCCTCAAAAAAGAAAATATCGAAAAGTTGCGCGATTTGAAGTCTGGAAAGAATTTATATATAAATCTCTCTCAACATCATCCTGATAATTTGCAAGAGGAAAAGGGAGCAAAAAAATTTGTTAAAATTTTAACCGATGAAAAATTCAAGAACCTGAACTGGAATTTCTCGCACCTTAAAAATGAAGCACATCATACGATGCTTTTAAGGTCATTGTATGAAGCAATGGAATTTATTTATAAACCCAAAGATTAGCAAAAGCTTATCGAGTCATAAATCCTTCCTATCTGTCCCATTTATTTTATCAAAATCGGCCTCTTCGCCCATATTGTTTTTATCATTTCTAATTGGGTTTCCTGAATACTCTTCCCCTTCATTTTGTTCATGATAACTGCCTCTCACGTCCTGTGCGGTAGGAGCATCAGGATTTAATTTAGCTGAAGAATAGCCGTAATATTTTAGGAGATCTAAGAAAGCATTTTTATTTGAATGTTTAAAATCAGACGGAGAGATCTGAGGAGCGCTATATAAGATATCCTGATTTATGTTAAGATTAAGGTTTCCTGTATTTGGATTAAATTTCAGGGAATTCCAGGGAATAGCGGTGGTTCCTTTGCTTTCAATGCCACTGCCCAGCCTGATTACCGCAAATAAAACTTGTGAATCTTCTGCATCAGTAAGAAGAGAAGAAACAATTCCACAGTCATTGCCATTGGCATCATAAACTCTGCTGTTGTGTATATTTTTTATTGAAGTTATGGTTTCCATAGTTTTTCAGTTACTTTGATTAAGTGAAGCGGGACGCCGGAAGTGGGAAGTATTCAGCGAATTAGTCCTTCGAGCTTCCTTATGCGCCCAGGTTTTTTAAGCTTTTACCGACATCAACTCCTTTGCCAAATATTCCTTTAAAAAGGTCTCCTTCTTTTTCTACCCTTTTCTTAATGTTTTTTATTGTGAATTGGGAAGGATGGAGGCCAGGTTTAATTTCTTCCCATTTTAAAGGTGTTGAAACCGTAGCTCCCGGCTTAGGTCTCGCGCTATAGGCACAGACTAAAGTTTGGCCCTTCCTGTTTTGCAGATAATCCAGGTAGATCTGTTTTCTCCTGTTTTTCGGACTTCTTTCAAGGCTGGTAAGTTCGGGAAGCTGTTCATTGGCCATTATGGCTATAATGTGAGCAAATTCTTTCGACTGATCGTAGTCATATTTTGCGCCCATGGGAATAAATATATGCATTCCTGTTGCTCCGGAAGTTTTACAATACGCTTCGATTTTTCCCTTATCCAGAATTTCTTTTACGACCTGGGCAGTTTGGATTACCTCTTCGAATGTATTTTCTCCAGGATCAAGGTCTATAACTATATAATCAGGCTTTTCTATGGATTTAAGCCGGGAGTTCCATGGATTTATTTCAATGCACCCCAGGTTATTCATATAAGTTAAAGTCGCCTGATTATTGCAAATCAGGTAGTTGATGTCTTTGTTGTTAGATTCGGAATATAGCGGCTGAGTTTGAAGCCAATCGGGATATTTTCCTTTTGTGTCTTTTTGATAGAAGCTTTCTCCATTTATTCCACTTGGATGTCGGTTCAGGTTTTCAGGCCGGTCTTTTAAGTAGGGTAGGATATAGTCAGACATTTCTAAGTAGTATTCGATGAGATCCTTTTTGGTATATCCTTCGTCTGGCCAATAGATTTTAGTTAGGTTTGAAAGTTTCAATTTTATCCCATCCAACGCTATTTCTCCGCTCACTTCATCTTTCTTGTGTGATTCTATAATTACAGATGCTTTCGATTTTGATTTGTGCTCCTGTGTTTCAGTTTTGGCTTTCGTTTTTTTCTTAAAAGTAGCTTCCGGCTTAAGCGTTTCTTCCGTATTAATCTCCTTTTCCATTACTACTTCCTCAGGAGCTTTGTCTTCTCTTAGTCCCTGGAATATCGGGTGCCGCATACTTCCCTCACTTGTCCATTCACTAAACTGAATCTCGCAAACCAGTGCAGGTTTTACCCAGGTTACCGGCATATTGGTTGGCACCTTTTCCCTAAATGGGGAGATTTTCTGAATTAGAGGTTCTAGCCTTTCATAAATTTCTTGAAGGGATTTGGAATTAAAACCTCCTCCACTATGACCTACATATTTAAATTCTCCATTTTCATAAATTCCTAGAACCAATGCCCCAAATAACTTTCTTGATCCTCTGGGCGCGGTAAATCCAGCAATTACTGCTTCCTGTCGCCGTGTGGTTTTAATTTTTAACCATTCATTACTTCGTTTTCCTATCCGGTATGGGCTGTTTGCATCCTTTGCGATTATTCCTTCCAGGTTACTTTTTTGAGCTTCTTTGAAAAAGTCTTCGCCATTCTCAACCACATGATCACTGTATTTGATATTAGGAAGGTCGGGCAAGAAGGACTGAAGAATTTCTTTTCTTTCTATTAATGGAAGGCTTGTTAAATCATGTCCGTCGATATAAATTAAATCATATACATAGTATTGAATATTGAGGTTAGCATTACCTTTTCTATTTTGGAGCAATTGAAAATTTGGGTACCCTTTTTCATCCAAAGCCACAACTTCCCCGTCAAGGACTGCGTTATGTCCCAGCGCTTTGAGGGACTCTACAACAGAAGGATAATCATCATTGAAAGAAAGTAAGTTGCGGGAGTATAGTTCTACCTTTCCTTCTTCTACCTCAGCTATTGCCCGGTAGCCATCCCATTTAATTTCAAAAATCCAGTCTTTGTTGTCAAAAGGTTTGTCTGTAAGGGTGGCCAGCATGGGTTTAATTTTGTGCGGCATTTTCGATAATTTACCCTCTATTTCTTTAAAATTTTCTTTCTTCTTTTTTAGATCTTTTCTGCTTCGGGCATGTTTTGGAATTTTTGAACCGGGAGAAATAAATTCTTCGCTATCATATTCATCGGTAACAGCAAATTTATCCTTGTGTTTTATCAGGATCCATGAATTATCTTCCTTTCCTTTAAGTTTAACCAGTGCAAATTCACCTTTTAACTTTTTCCCCTTCATTACCACCTTAATGGAACCCTCATGAATTTGTTTTTTCAATACTTTTTCGGTTTCCTTTCTATCTGTTGATTCCAACGCATGATAAGTGCCCTCGTCCCAAATCTCAACGACTCCTGCACCATAGTTTCCTTCTGGTATTTCCCCTTCAAATTTTCTATATTCAAAAGGATGATCTTCCACCATCATGGCCAGTCTTTTATCCTGAGGATTCAAAGAAGGACCTTTGGGGATTGCCCAGCTCTTCAACACACCGTCTACTTCCAGCCTGAAATCATAATGAAGCCGTGTAGCCAAATGTCTTTGAACGACAAATTTCAATTCGCCTTCCTTGCTGGCTTTGGCCGTCTTAGGTTCTGGAGTTTTCTTAAAATTGCGTTTCTCCTTGTATTTCTCTAATTGTTCAGGCATTGTAGAGTAATTAGTCCTCAGTTTGGAATCTTTAGTATCTGTGTAGAAACATTTAATATTCAAAGTTTAACATTCAACATTCCCTCATTATCACATCAGCACATTAACAAATAATCGAATTAACTCGCTTGTTTTGCAGTTTCAAGACTGGCCTTCAATTGAGCCATAAGGTCTTTGGCTTTTGTTGTCGGTACCACCAGCTTTTTGATCTTGGTATCTTTACCTTCTGCTTTGGCTTCAATAATTTTCATTATTTCCTCCTTGTAGGTATCCTTATATTTTGACAGGTCAAACTTTTTGGTCAGTTGGTCAATTAGAGACATTGCAAGATCAAGCTCACCACCTTTTACTTCCTTTTTATCTGGTAGGTCAAGCTTATTGAAATCCCTGATCTCTTCATGAAAGCGAATCCTATTTAATACCATTACTTTTTCCATAGGCTTTACTACCGCCAGTTGTTCTTTATTCCTTAATATAAAAGAAGCCAACCCGACTTTTTTTGATTTTGCTAAAGCTTCCCTTAGCAAAGCATAAGCCCTTTCGCCTGATTTATCCGGCTCCAGGTAATAAGGGCTTTCAAAATATATGCTGTCAATTTCGGTTTCTTTTATAAATTCCAGGATTTCAATAGTTTTTGACTTTTTAGGATAGGCTTTTGCAAAATCTTCATCAGTCAGGATAATGTATTCATCCTCGTATTTGTATCCTTTTACTATATCATTCCAATTGACGACTTTGCCGGTTTTTTCATTTACTCTTTGAAATTTTATATTGGAATGATCATTCTTGTCTAGCATATCTAAGTCTACGCGGGACTCCTCGGTTGCCGAATAGATTTTTACCGGAATGTTTACAAGACCAAATCCGATTGCTCCTGTCCAAATAGCTCTCATATAGAATGAATTATATTTTGTGTCAGATAGATGTTTACGAATGGACGTGAAAGGAGTTTTGGAATGACGGAAGCAATAAATTAGCGATGACATCCCTGAATAAAATTTTATTATAACCATTGAAGGTCCAAAGGGATGCCGTCGCTTTGACACGTTCAGTCAGACAAAAGGAGTTTTTTCAGGTTTTCTTTCTTTCCGAGGTTTTATTTTTTATTTATTAGCCTAAATTTGAAATATTTTTCCCCAAACCTAGCGTTAATGAGTGAGCCGCACCTTAAGAAATTAGAAAAAATCCTTGTAGCCAACAGAGGCGAAATTGCCATCAGAGTTTTAAGAGCTGCATCCGAATTACGGATTAAAACTGTTGCTATTTATACCTATGAAGACCGATATAGCCTCCACAGATATAAAGCCGACGAATCCTACCAAATAGGAAAAGATGATGATCCTTTAAAACCATATCTGAATATTGAAGAGATTATTTCTTTGGCAAAAAGGAATAATGTAGATGCCATTCACCCCGGTTATGGTTTCCTTTCAGAGAATGTAGATTTTTCAAGACGATGCAGGGAGGAAGGTATAATATTTATCGGCCCTGATCCGGAAGTGATGCAAAAGCTTGGAGATAAGGTGACCGCCAAAACCATTGCCGTAAAAGCAAATGTGCCGGTAATACCGGATAGTCATGAAAAGCTGGATACCTACGAAATTACCTTAAAAGAAGCCAAAAGAATCGGGTTTCCTGTAATGATCAAAGCTTCAGCAGGAGGAGGCGGAAGAGGAATGCGTGTGGTGAAAGAGGAAAAAGCACTTGAAAGATCCTATAATGAAGCCAGAAATGAAGCAGGGAAATCATTTGGAGATGATACTGTATTTCTGGAAAAATTTGTAGAAGAACCAAAGCACATTGAAATTCAGATAATGGCCGATAATCATGGGAATATCGTCCATCTGTTTGAAAGGGATTGCTCTGTTCAGCGAAGGTTTCAAAAGGTGGTGGAAATTGCCCCTTCTATTTTAAATGAAACCCTCCGAAGTAAAATTTATGCCTATGCTCTTAAGATTACTAAATCAGTAGACTATAACAATGTAGGGACGGTAGAATTTCTTGTGGATAAAAACGATAATATATACTTTATAGAAGTAAATCCCCGAATTCAGGTTGAGCATACCATTACAGAAGAAATTACAGGAATTGACATTGTTCGGTCTCAGATCTTGATCGCTAAAGGACATCATCTTTCTGATCCTGTAATATTCATTACCAAACAAGAAGATGTAAGAGCAAACGGATTTGCTATCCAATGCAGGATTACCACTGAAGACCCCGGCAATCAGTTTAAACCGGATTATGGTACCATCATCGCTTACAGAAATGCCGGTGGATTTGGAATAAGGCTGGACGAAGGAAGTTCTTACCCAGGGGTAAAAATATCGCCCTTCTTTGACTCGATGCTGGTAAAAGTATCTTCAAAAGGAAGGACTTTAAAGGGAGCAAGTCAACGACTACACAGAGCGCTTAGAGAATTCCGGATCAGAGGAGTGAAGACAAATATCAGGTTTTTAGAAAATGTAATCAGTCATCCCAAATTCCAAAAAGGACTGGCGACAGTTAAATTTATTGAAGAACATCCCGAGCTTTTTGAATTTAAGAAAGAGGCAGACAGCGGAACCAAAGCGCTGACATATATAGCGGATGTGACCATAAACGGGAACCCGCAAGTGAAAGTGCCTAAGAAGGACGTTGTTTTCAGAACGCCTGTTATTCCTGAATTCGATAAATATGGTAATTATCCAAAAGGCTCCAAAGACAAACTGAATGAATTGGGAAGGGACGGACTTATTCAATGGATAAAGGAAAATAAATCCATCCTATACACGGATACTACTTTCAGGGATGCACACCAATCTTTGCTGGCAACACGGGTTCGTACGTTGGATATGATGAAAGTAGCAGAGGGTTTTGCCAAAAATCATCCCCAGGTATTTTCTATGGAGGTTTGGGGCGGCGCCACCTTTGACGTGACCATGCGCTTCCTTCATGAAAGTCCATGGGAAAGACTGCATGCAATCAGGGAAGCAATTCCCAACATATTGTTACAGATGCTCTTCAGAGGATCTAATGGCGTAGGATATACAGCGTATCCAAATAATCTTATTGAGAAATTTATTGAAAAAGCATGGGAGGGAGGAATAGATATTTTCAGGATTTTTGATTCGCTAAACTGGGTAGATGCGATGAAAGCCAGTATTAAGGCGGTAAGAGAGCGAACCGGGGGAATAGCGGAAGCCGCCATTTGTTATACCGGTGAAATTCAAGATCCGAATAATAAAAAATATAATCTGCAATATTATGTGGACCTGGCAAAAAGGCTTGAGGACGAAGGCGCCCACATGCTTTGTATAAAAGACATGGCCGGACTGTTAAAACCTTATGCCGCACAGGAGCTTATTTCTGCTTTAAAAGCTTCATTAAATATCCCGATTCATCTTCATACCCATGATACTTCATCCATTCAGTCTGCTACTTATTTAAAAGCAATTGAAGCGAACGTAGATGTAATTGATGTGGCATTGGGTTCAATGTCAGGGTTGACTTCCCAGCCTAATTTCAATTCCCTTGTGGCAAGCATGAAATATCATGAAAGAAATCAGGAATTTAATCTTGATTCTCTAAATCAGTATTCAAATTATTGGGAAGATGTGAGGGAATTCTATTATCCTTTTGAATCAGGACTTAAAGCCGGGACTGCAGAGGTTTATGATCACGAAATTCCGGGAGGACAATATTCTAATCTACGACCTCAGGCTGAATCTTTGGGGTTAGGAGATAGGTTTGAGCTGGTGAAGAAAAATTATGTATTGGTAAACCAGATGTTTGGGGATATCGTCAAAGTTACCCCATCTTCAAAAGTGGTTGGAGATATGGCCATTTTCATGACCTCATCAAATCTTACTCCCGAGGATATTTATGAAAGAGGAGAAACACTTTCATTTCCGGATTCGGTAGTAGGTTTTTTTAAAGGGGAACTTGGTCAACCCCACGGAGGATTTCCTGAAAAACTTCAAAAGATTATTTTGAAAAATGAAAAACCTTATACTAAGGCCCCTAATGATTATCTTAACGCCATAGATTTTGATAAGGAATTTGCTGACTTTCAAAAGAAGTTTGATAACGTAGACTTCGAGGATTTTCTCTCCTTTAAACTATACCCTAAAGTATTTCAGGAATATTACCAGTTTAAGCAAACCTATGGAAATGTAGATCATATTCCCACTAACGCCTTTTTCTATGGATTAAAGAATAACGAGGAAATCCTGGTTCATCTTGGAAGAGGTAAGACCATCATAATTAAGTTGTTGTTTGTGGGTGATGCAGACGAAAAAGGGTATAGGATTGTCAGTTTCTTGCTAAATGGACAAAACAGGAGACTTAGTATAAAAGACAAAAATCAAACAGTTGTCAAATCGAGCAATGAAAAGGTTTCCTCTGAAAACCATATCGGCGCGGGGCTGCAAGGACGTATTGCTCATATACTGGTTAAAGAAGGAGAGGAGATAAAAGAAAATTCTCCATTATTTATTGTAGAGGCAATGAAAATGGAAAGCACCATCACGGCATCAAAACAAGGAAAGGTAAAATCTATTAAACTCAAGACCGGGGCTATGGTTGAGCAGGATGACCTGGTGGTGGAAATGGAATAATTATTTTTCGTTTTGGATTGGGATTTGTAGGATTTAGGGATGAAAGGGATTGTTATCCACAAAAATTTTTAACAGCACGTCTAACCTTAACAGGTTTTAAAACCTGTTGGGTTTCCTTCATCTCCTATTTTCTAGAAGTCATAGTCTTATCCTCAATGTTCTTTCAAAAAATAGGATAATAGATTTTGGTCAGCCATTTGGACGTATCTGGCTCCACGCCAGGATCTGTAACGTAAACTTCCCAAGGTGATCCCATGACCTTTTTATTATTTGCCTTAATCCATTTTTCTATTTCCTGATGTGCTTTTCCCGTTTGTTCAGAGGGACCGTAAAAATCAGCGACCACCGCTTTTCCTTTATCCATTTTTGACGCCTTTATATTTCCCGCAGTTTGTACAGGTAATTTTTCTACTGGTATTCCCGGTTCCATGTCTACTTCCAGGTCTGAATAAGTATGATAAATTGCAAAAGGAGGGCCCGTTTGTTTGAGATTATTCATACGAATAAAAGTTAAAATTTCAATATAGCTTTGGCCAAGCGTTCTTGATATTTCAGCAGGAGTACTTTTTCTTCTGATGGTTAAAACAGGTGTACTTGCCACGGAGATTGATTCTATTTTTAATGGTTGTGAAAGCGTACCCGCTTTTGATTCTAGTTTAGCAACTTTTTCAAGATTTGCTAATCCATTTTCAAAATCAGGTCCGACCATTTTGTCCATAAAAAGACCAAACCACCTGCCAATTGGATTCAAACCCATGTCTGAGTCCATTGTCCAGGTTACTTTTACACCGTTATCTTGTTCCTGGAAAAAATAAGAGCCTTTACTTTTCCCATTTTCCATAAAATCCATTTCAATAATTATCGTGTCATGGGGAACGCTTTTTAATATGGACAACCTTCCATTGCCCACCTGCTTATGATCACTTGTCCAGGAATAAGACGCACCTTCTCCTGATTGGGGCCCATTGTATTTAATTTTCATATTAGGATCAATAGATAGCCATGGCGACCAATTTCTCCACTTTTTCAGGTTGTTAACCTGGTTGAAAATAACATCAACAGGTGCTTCAATAACTCTTGATCTTTCTACATGAACTTTCGAAGGTAAAAAAAGTGAAATCAACAAAGGTAATCCAATGAATATCAAAAGGATTATTCCTATTATTTTAAAGGTTTTCATTCGTGGATGTGTTTAATTTAAAGGTACTCATGGAACTACCTGACATTTTCATCCCCTATTGCGATGCTTTGCCACATGATGGTTGATGGGTGTTAGGTTTGAGCCAGAGTAGTTAATTTCAAGCTTTAAATAATCATCATAATGATTATTATAAAGCTTGAAAAAATAATTATCACAAAATCAAATTAAGATAATATTCAAATACCCATCAAATTTTTTTAAACCAAAGATAACCAAAAGGTTAATGAGTTTAGTAGGCTTCCTTTCTTACGGAAAACTTGTAAATCGTCTTTTGATCATACTTTTCTCCGGGAGACAAAAGCGTTGAAGGAAAATTAGGATGGTTAGGCGAATCAGGAAAGTGTTGGGTTTCCAGGCAGAAGCCTGCATGTTTGATGTAGATGGTATTGTTTTTCCCGGTTAATGTGCTGTCCAGGAAGTTACCTGAATAAAATTGAATGCCCGGTTGATCTGTAAGCACTTCCAATACCCGGCCGGAATTCGGTTCATAAACACGGGCTGCAAGTGATACATCTCCATTCGATTCATTTAAAACCCAGTTGTGGTCATAACCGCCTTCAACATTTGTTATTCTTTCGCCGATTTTATGTGCAGAAGTGAAATCCATCGGACTGCCTTTTACTTCTCTTAATTCACCGGTAGGAATTAAGTCCTTATCTACAGGTGTGAATTTATTCCCGTAAATAATTAATTCATGTCCCAAGATGTCCGGTGAATTTATGGGATCCAGATTAAAATAACTGTGGTTGGTTAGATTGACATGGGTCTTTTTGTCCGTAGTGGCCGAGTATTTTATTTCAAGTTCGTTGTTGTTCTTCAATAAATAAGTGACCGTAACATTTAAGTTGCCCGGATAGCCTTCTTCCATATCCTTGCTCAAATATTCGAGCTTAACGCCAACTGAGGAAGGGTTTTTAATTTCTTCCGCCTCCCATATTGCTTTATCAAATCCTTTTAGGCCTCCATGAAGATGATTTGGGCCATTATTCGTTGCTAGAGTATATTCTTTGCCATCTATCGAAAATTTACCTTTGGCTATCCTGTTGGCATATCTTCCAACCAAAGCACCGAAATAGGGAATTTCCTGCAAATACCCCTGAAGTGAATCAAAACCCAGCACAACATCATCGGACTTGCCATCTCGGTCGGGGACAAAAAGATGCGTTATTATCCCTCCATAATTTGTAATCCTTACTTCCATTCCGTCTCTGTTTTTCAGGGTGAATAAATACACTTCCCGATCGTGCACTTTTCCAAAAGAGGTTTTAATGATCTCCATTTTTGATTTTTCTTTAGTTGGTTTAGTTAATTGATTTTCCTGTTCCGATTCTTTGGTTTTTGAGCAATTCATAAATAAGAGGCCTCCGATGAAAATTAGAAAAGCCGGGACCAATAATTTTTGAATTTTCCTGTTAACCGGTAGCATCTTATTATAGGTAAAACTTTGTTTATTTTTCAATTATTTTGTAGATCTTGCCGTTGCCATAAGAGCAAACATAAATCTCCCCGCTTTCATCTTCCCCAAAAGAAGAAATGGCTCCTTTTAACCGGGTAATAAGATGATTTTCTGTTTCACCTGTTTCACTGATTTTCAGACGCCAGATATTGCCAGTAGTATAATCCCCGTAAACATACCATCCATTCAGCGTTTTAATAGATTTTCCCCTGTAAACATATCCACCGGTAATAGACCGTCCAGCACCTGACTGCTGGAGGTATTGATAAACCGGAAGCTTTAAGCCTTTTTTGTCGCAGCTCTCCTTTTTAAAGCATTCTCTTCCTTCCATAATATTCCAACCGTAATTTCCACCTTTTTCAATGATATCAATTTCTTCAATGGCGTTTTGTCCTACATCCCCGGCCCATATTTCGCTTGTTTTTTTATCGAAGCTAAACTTCCATACATTCCTCAAGCCATAGGCAAAAATCTCCTCTTTGTAGCCCTCATTGTTTCCTTTGAATGGATTATCCTCCGGAATTGCATAGGTCAGATTTCCTGCCTTTTTATCCACATCAATCCTCATTATTTTACCTAGTAGCGTATTTAAATTTTGTCCATTGCCCATTGGGTCTCCACCACTTCCTCCATCTCCTGCTGAAATGTATAAAAATCCATCAGGGCCGAAAGCTATTTTTCCACCATTATGATTGTCATAAGGTTGTTCATAAGTCAATAGTACCAACTCCGAGCCTGGGTCGGCTTCCTCTTTATTTGTTTTACTAAGCGAAAACCTAGAAATCCTGGTTATCAAATCATTTCCTGTGGTATAATTCACGTAGAAATAACCATTTGTTTTGAATTCAGGATGAAAAGCCAGCCCAAGCAGTCCTTTTTCCCCGCCACTTTCTACCTGTTGAGAAATGTTAAGAAAGTCTTTGGTCTCTTTTACGGATGTTTCATTTTTGAAAACTTTTATTATTCCTTTCTGCTCCAGAACAAATATTCTTTTTGATCCATCCTGGAGTGGTATAAATTCTACCGGATAATCAAATTTTAAATTGGGAAAGGCCTCTTTAATATCCAGTTCCTGACTAAAACATGAGGAAAGGAATACAAAACAACTTAGTGTCAACAATGAAAAATATCTGAATGCAGTTAGCATAATAATGGTTTTTTTTAATTTTAAAACAGAGATACGCTTTTTTAATATTAAAAGGATTATAGAATGTTTTGTTAACAAATTTCTGTTTTCGTAAGCAAATATTAACCGGTAGAATTTAAATAAATTTAGAATATGCTTTTAGGAGTTCATTGTTCTGTTGCAGGTGGGTTTGAAAACGCTTTTATTGAAGCAGAGAGATTAGGAATTAATACCTTTCAGATTTTTAGCCGGAATCAAAGGCAATGGAAATGCAAGTCGATCAGCGAGGAAGAATGCCTGATTTATAACATGGCACGGGCCAATTCAAATGCCAAGCTTACTTTTTCCCATACCTCTTATTTGATAAATCTTGGTAGCGGTAATGAAGAAATATGGAATAAATCAATAGAGGCACTGCAACTGGAAATAGAAAGGTGTACTACCATGGGATTGGCTTATACTGTCCTTCACCCAGGAGCAGCGGGCAGTCAGACTTTGGAGGACGCCATCATCAGAATAGCTGCAGGATTAATAACCGTTTTAGAGAGTACTCCCAAAAGTAACACCATGATTTTATTGGAAATTACTGCAGGACAAGGTTCAAGCGTGGGAGGAAATTTTGAAAATTTGGCCAAAATCAAAAACCTGGTAAATAGTGAAAGAATTGGTTTCTGTTTTGATACCTGTCATGCTTTTGCAGCAGGTTATGAGTTAAGAACCAAAGAAGCTTTTGAGGTTACAATGAATGAATTTGACAAAACTTTGGGAATTGAGAATCTAAAAGTTTTTCATTTAAATGATAGTAAAGGAGCGCTTGGAAGTCATTTGGACAGACATGATCATATAGGCCAGGGAAAGCTGGGCCTTATTCCATTCCAGGAAATCATGAGGAGGTTTCCTGATATTCCGAAAGTACTGGAGACACCCAAAGAAAACGATATGGATGCTGTAAATCTTAAAGTGTTGAGGGAATTAATTTAGCTTGCTTTTTTAAATGAACAGGCTACGCGCCTTGAAACCAATGAAAACATTTCGCTTTAGGAAGTTTTCATCCTCATGCCTCTCGCCCAAAGCTTCAATGGGTTACTTTAGTGAAATGTGCCGTATTATAGGTTGTGCATTATTGCATATTATTCAATCAGCTTGGTAAATAGAAAGATTTAATTCAACGACTTAAGCTAGGCTATATGAAGAAAAATTTTTTAATTGTACTCATCATACTTATATTGTTGATTATCAATTTATTTTCCGCCAATTCTCAAATTATCGCACGGTAAAATCCTTTTGAAAACATATTGATCCAAACCTTTAAGAAATAAATTAAAAGTAGTAATTGCAGTTAAGGGATAGATTAATTATAAAAAAGGGGAAGAAAATTTTTTTTAAAGATAAATTTTATAGAAATTCGCAGCTTGTTAAAAGTTTAGGCAACATCAATAATAGACAAGCAAATCCAGGTTTTAGAGGCAGGGCTGAAGAACCTTATAAAGTAAACGAAAGAATCAGGGCGCTTAAAGTGCGGCTGGTAGGTGAGAATGTAGAGCAAGGAGTCTACGATACAAGGGATGCCATAAGTATAGCCAAGCAACAAGAATTGGACTTAGTGGAAATCTCCCCTAATGCAGATCCTCCTGTTTGCAAAGTAATCGATTATTCTAAGTTTAAATACGAGCAGAAAAAGAAACAAAAGGAGCTTAAATCTAAAGCGCATAAAGTCGTATTAAAAGAGATCAGATTTGGTCCCAACACTGATGATCACGATTTTGAATTTAAATTAAAGCATGCCATTAACTTCTTAAAAGAGGGAGCTAAAGTAAAAGCCTATGTACATTTTGTAGGAAGGACAATTGTGTATAAGGAACGAGGTGAAATACTTTTATTAAGGTTTGCCCAGGCTTTGGAAGAATATGCTAAAGTGGAAGATATGCCCAGGCTTGAGGGAAAAAGGATGTTTCTGATTTTGGCACCTAAAATAGTAGCTAAGAAATAATTACATAATAAATCATATAAAAATGCCCAAAGTTAAAACTAATTCAGGCGCTAAAAAGAGGTTTAGGTTAACCGGTACTGGTAAAATTAAAAGAAAACATGCTTTTAAAAACCATATCTTAACCAAGAAAGCCACTAAAAGAAAGCGTGGTTTAGCCCATGATGCTTTAGTCTCTCCTGCAGATGTAGATAGAGTAAAGCTTATGCTTAACATCTAATGATGTAAAACAGGTTTAATGTTTCACCCGGTTTTTGGTCCTAAGTGTTTGAGAAAACCGCCAAAAATCAAAAAAGAAAAGTAAAATGCCAAGGTCAGTAAACGTAGTAGCTGCAAGAGCTAGAAGAAAAAAGATTCTTAAGTCCGCCAAAGGATATTGGGGAAGAAGAAAAAATGTTTGGACAGTAGCCAAGAATGCTGTTGAAAAAGGTTTGGTTTATGCCTACAGAGATAGGAAAGCCAAGAAAAGAGAATTCAGAAAATTATGGATTCAAAGAATTAATGCAGGAGTTAGAGAACACGGATTATCTTATTCTCAATTCATGGGAAAAGTAAATAAAGCAGGATTAACCCTGAACAGAAAAGTTCTTGCTGATTTAGCAATGAATAATCCTGAAGCCTTTAAAGCAATAGTAAATCAGGTAAAATAGATTTAGCAGACGTGAATAGAAATATTTTAAAAGCCCCTCTTTGGGGCTTTTTTTATAAGTAAACCGCAAGAACAAATAACGTAGAAGTAACTACATAAGCCAGAATATACCCTGGCGGTGAATATAAAAATCTTTTGAGTTTACTTTCACTCATAAAAGGACTACCGGGTACATAGGCTGGTTTTGATGAATGGGCCTGAATATTTACTTCCCCTTTTTGATTTTCTATAGGTTGATTACTCATGACTTTCTTTTTTTTAATCAACGGTATAGAAAACTTGTGGTTTAAGCTGCAGTGATGGGAATAAAACTATTCTTTAATAATGAAATGGGTTAATTGTACATTTTCTGAAATCTTTTCTGGTTGATCCATTTTTTTTTAAATAGTCTGCAAGGCCTTTATAAACCTTTATAAATGAGTACTATTATCTAGGATTTGATTTAATTGTTTGTTTCAGTTTTTTATTAAAGGATTGTTTTATTCATTACTTTACACTAAAATAGTATACAGCAACAGCAGCAAATGTATTCAGACAAAGATTTGATAGCGGGTTTAAAACAGGGCGATGAGCACGTTTTTGACCTTATATTCAAAAAATATTGGAAACTATTGTATAAGCAAGCCTTTTATAAACTTCAATCAAAAGAGCTGGCTGAAGAGATTGTCCAGGATTTATTTCTGAATCTTTGGGAAAAACGTTCTGTTTTAAAGATTAACACCCTTGAAAACTATCTTTTTGTTTCTCTACGTAACCGATGTATTGACCAAATCCGAACGCAAATATCTCATCAAAAACATTGGGATTTCTACAAGAAATATATTCCTAAAAGCATTGAAAACACGCAAGACACAATAGTTTGCAATGACCTGAAAAGAAAACTGGAGGAAGGCCTTCAACTGTTACCTGAAAAATCAAGAAGGGTTTTTCAGTTAAGCCGAATGGAGGGAAAATCCGTTGCTGAAATAGCAAAAACCCTTTCATTGTCCGAAAAAGCCATAGAATACTATATTACCAAATCTTTAAAAACACTTAAAGTCTATTTGAAGGACTTCGTATTGGTAATCTTTGCCTCCTTTTTTATCTAATTCCAAAAATATTTTTTATACAGTTTAGGGAGACATGCCAGTTGCTCGTCTTTAGAGTATGAATCAAAAACTCCACTCAAAAGAAAAATTTGCAAAACTTCTGGAAAAGTATCTGCAAGGGCGGTGTACCCCTGAAGAAGAAAAATGGGTATTGAAATGGTATGAAGCCACAGGCAGAGACCAATCCGTTCAATGGAAAGAAGAAGAAATAGAAGCGATAGAAGCTAGGGCGCACAAAAATCTTCGAACCGAAATTCAAAAAACATACAAAAGAAACAATAGCGGAAAGCAAATTTTCCTTGACAGTTTTAATTGGAGGAAAGCTTCTATAGCAGCATCTTTTATTCTTTTTGTAATATCTATTGCTGTTACTTATCAATTTTTTGCAGAAGGTGAAAGTAA
>Ga0196965_1000635_pt1 | contig 17871 bp, 20 predicted proteins | sample S1_20metaG_FD_148668 | JGI IMG/M metagenome (GOLD analysis project Ga0196965, IMG submission 148668) | Soil microbial communities from Anza Borrego desert, Southern California, United States - S1_20 | ecosystem: Environmental > Terrestrial > Soil > Desert | place: USA: California | collected... | reverse complement strand
ATTCAGCAAGTGAGCAAGTTCGGTAGGCTCGTAAATCTTCAGGAACTTCCGGCGAGTGTCCGATTCAAGGTCGTTGATGATCTCCGCCTGAACTTCAAACGAAAGCAAAGCCAGCGCATACTTGGATTCAGCAGGATCAAATTCATAAAGTAATGCTGTGATGTCGGCGGGTTGAACGCCGGCTAATGTATCGCGGATAAAGGTTTCATCGTGATTGTCGAGGGCTTGCTGAAATCGGTCGCGATACTCTTTGCTTAGTGCGAATTCAACTACTGGTTGCTGCTCCACGACTGTCCTCAATTATACGTGTAAGACCGATAAAATCATCAACGGAAAGTTGCTCTGCACGCTTATCAAGTAACGGCAGAGAAGAAACATCCCCGGCCAAATTTAGATTTTTTAGCGCGTTGCGCAAGGTTTTGCGTCGGTTATTGAAACCCTGTTTCACGACCGCAAAAAACATCTTTTCATCGCACGCCAGGTGCGTACGTTGGTTCCGTCTTAAACGAATCACTGCCGACATCACTTTGGGCGGAGGCGTAAAAACACCGGGCGATACTTTGAACAAAAAATCAATATCGTAAAATGCCTGTAGCAGCACACTCAGGATTCCGTATGTTTTATTTCCGTGGCGTGCTGCAATTCGATCAGCCACTTCCTTTTGAAGCATGCATACAATCTGGTCAACGTTGTTTCGATGCTGAAGCACTGAAAAGAAAATCTGTGATGAAATGTTATAAGGGAAATTTCCAATGATGCCGAACGACTCACCGAATACCTGCGAAAGATCTATCGATAAAAAGTCGCCCTCGATAATATCATCCGCAAGAGCGGGATAATTTTTACGGAGGTATGCAACAGAGTCGCGATCGATCTCCACAACTTTCAGGTGAATCTGTTCCTTTCGGAGGAGGTATTGTGTCAGGACGCCCATTCCGGGACCTACTTCGAGTACGCGGTTTTTTCCTTCACGTAAAAGAAAACTATCAACGATTTTCTGTGCGACACCCTGATCGTGAAGAAAATGCTGGCCTAAACTTTTCTTGGGTCGGACCTTGTCCGGATTATAATTAGTACGGGTTCTTCTTTGCATATCGAAAGATCAAAGGTACACCAATGTGCACGATGGAACCTTGTAGCACACCTTTACTTTTTACACGACAACCACTTTTCGTCTTTCATCTGACGATTAGTAATCTATATTTGTGGGGAATCGAATTACAATGAGTCACGGAAATAAACCACACGACAAAGCAAGAATTGGTATTACCATCGGCGACCTGAATGGCATCGGCCCTGAAGTAATCATCAAAGCACTCTCGGATAATCGGATCCTGAGTATGATCACCCCGGTCATTTATGGTTCTGCAAAAGTGATCGCCTTTTATAAGAAGCAACTCGCGATCGAAGAATTCAACTATACACAATTAAGATCGCGGGGGCAATTGGCGCCCCGAAGCATCAATGTCGTAAACTGTTGGGAAGACAATTTTGAGATCACACCTGGGAAACCTTCACGCGAATCCGGCAAAGCTGCCTTTACCGCCATTAAAACCGCGTGTGAAGACTTGAAAGATGGATTCCTTGACGCGCTTGTCACTGGCCCGGTTGATAAACAAACAATTCACAGCGCCGAGTTTCCGTTCAAAGGCCATACCGAATACCTCGCTGAATTTTTCGGTGTAAAAGACAGCCTTATGTTCATGGTTGCTGACAATATCCGTGTGGGTCTTGCAACCGGACACGTGCCAGTTAAAGACATTTCTCCGCTGATCACCAAAGAGCGCCTGGAGTCGAAGCTTAAGCTGATGGAACATTCCCTTCGGACTGACTTTGGAATTACGAAACCTAAAATCGCCGTATTAGGATTAAATCCACATGCAGGCGACGGCGGTTTGCTTGGAATGGAGGAAGAAGACGTGATCAAGGGCGTGATTGCTGATCACCGTAATCGCGGCAAGCTTGTATTTGGTCCGCTGCCCTCGGATGGGTTTTTCGGAAGTGCGCAATACAAACGCTACGATGGCATTCTGGCAATGTATCACGATCAGGGCTTGATTCCCTTCAAAACCATTGCGTTCGAAGATGGTGTTAATTTCACGGCCGGGCTACCGTTCGTCAGAACATCGCCGGATCATGGCACCGCCTATAACCTCGCCGGTAAAAATCAGGCAAATGAGTCGTCTTTGAGGGAGGCGATTTACCGCGCTGCCGCCTTATTTAAACAGCGCCAGGAGCAGTTGGTGGAAAAATAACCACGGTTAAGTATTTTAAAACGACCGTTTAACTGCTAAATTCAATTTATTCTGCGGATTTAAACTACTTTTAGAATCCTACGAATCTTGAAATGGACATTGTTACCAAAAAACAGATCAACATCCTGATTCAGCTGGCTGAAGCCGATAAGCATTTTGCCAAGATTGAAAGGGAAATGATCTTTAAAATTGCCCGCGACCGGAATTTCCCTGAAGAAACCGTAAACGCCCTTATCCGGAATCCGGAGCCAATTGACTCACTCGGTGCCCTGTCTATCGAACAAAAGTTCGAGTATCTCATGTCGGCCATTGAACTGATCCACATCGACCAGAATGTCTTCGAAAGTGAGGTCATTTTCTGTAAAAACATCGCTATTAAGCTCGGTTTCCGCAAAAACGTGATCGACTTCATCATCGACAATTATGGCCGAAAGAACCGTGACGAGTTCAAAACCGCTGCATTAAAAGAATACCTTTAATCGCCTGGGAGCACTTTAAATCAGCCCGAAAGTTGTTTATCAGTCGTTTTTAAAGCCTTTTTTGGCATTCGGGTAAAAAATCATAAATTTGCCGACTTATTCAAAAAAGGGGTAGATCATGGGGTTGCGGATGTTTAAAGTAAATATCATCGGCCTTAGCAATAAGGCGCATGATTTCCACTACGAATTCGGAAACGAGTTCTTTGCCAGCTACGGCACTGAAGTCATCTCCGAAGGCAAATTCGTGGCGGATGTACTGCTTGATAAACACGAAACCTTTATTGAAGCCACTTTTAAGATAGAAGGTACAGCGATGCTGGTGTGTGATCGCAGTCTGGATCCATTTGAATATCCGATCAAAACGCAAAAAAAGATCATGTTCAAGTATGGTGATCAGGACCAGGAGTTAAGTGATGAGATCATCATGATTCACCGCGACAGCGACAGCCTTGAACTCGGGCAGTACATTTACGAGTTCATAGGGCTTGAGGTGCCAATAAAGAAACTTCATCCACGATATCAGCATGAAGCTGATTTACCGGATGAAGCTACGGGTAAAGTGATATATTCTTCCGGCGACACGAATTTCGATTCGGATAGCGGAGATGATATCGACCCGAGATGGGAAAAACTGAAGAAATTAAAATAAACTGTAGTAGACTATGCCAAATCCGAAACGAAAACTCTCGAGAACCCGCAGAGATAAGAGAAGAACTCATTATAAAGCAACTGCTAAACAATTTGCAATCGATCCGACAACGGGTGAGCACCATCTTCCGCACCGTGCATACTGGCATGAAGGCAAGCTTTACTTCAAAGGTAAAGTCGTGATGGAAAAAGAAGTTCTTGCTTAACTGTGGCTCACTTCCATTCGCACATGGATAAACGCTGCACAACAGATGTTAAAGCAGTAACAGAAACAATTTGTATTCAGTAGCGGATACAGATAAGGGATTGCTCGGTGTAGAACATCGGGCTTTTTCATTTTATAAGCTACCTTAAACCTTGCTATACATTAACACGATATGAGTAAAATCCGGGCCGCAATCACAGGCGTAGGAGGATATGTTCCCGACTACATCCTCACTAACAAGGAACTCGAAACCATGGTCGATACAAGCGACGAATGGATCACCTCGCGAACAGGTATCAAAGAACGACGAATTCTGAAAGGAGAAGCAAGGGGCGTTTCTGTTCTCGGTATTGAGGCGGTAAAGGATCTCATCGCGAAAACGAAGATCGACCCGAAAGAAATCGATTTGCTTATTTTTGCAACAATCACAGCCGATATGACATTTCCGGCAACGGCAAACATCGTCGCAACTGCTGTGGGCGCAACAAATGCATTTAGCTATGACATGGGTGCGGCATGTTCCGGCTTTCTCTACGGGCTACAGACAGGAGCGGCCTTCATCGAATCGGGACGTTACAAAAAAGTCGTGATCATTGGCGGAGACAAGATGTCTGCCATTCTTGACTATACTGATCGCACAACGTGTATTATTTTCGGAGATGGCGCGGGTTGTGTATTGCTCGAGCCAACTGCCGACGATGTCGGTATCATGGATTCAGTTCTTCGTAGTGATGGAAGTGGCGAACAATATCTTCACATGAAGGCTGGCGGAAGCCGAAGGCCGACATCACCCGAAACAGTGCAGGCGCGCGAGCATTTTGTTTTCCAGGAAGGCTCTTCAGTATTCAAGTTTGCAGTTACGAATATGGCAGAGGTATCGGCACAGATCGCTGAACGTAACAATCTTTCCTCCAAAGAGATCTCGTGGCTCGTTCCACATCAGGCCAACAAACGCATTATCGATGCTACTGCACAACGCGTTGGCATCACCGAAGACAAAGTGATGATGAACATCGAGCGCTACGGAAACACAACCGCAGGCACCCTTCCGCTTCTACTCTGGGATTACGAGAAGAGATTGAAGAAAGGTGACAATCTGATCCTGGCTGCATTTGGCGGCGGATTCACCTGGGGTGCGATGTATATCAAATGGGCATATAACAGCAACTAGCTTTCATTTTGTGTTCGGTCACCGCTGGATTGGTTGTGACTGGGATAATTTGATTTATTAATTTGATTTGTAACTTAAAGTCGTTTTTTAAATATGGCAACCGTATCGGATCTGAGTAAAGGAAATTACGTACGCTACAACGGAGAAGTGATGCAGGTAGAAGAATTACTTCACCGCACACCTGGAAACCTCCGCGCATTCTACCAAATAAAGATGCGAAACCTCCGCAATGGAAAAGTAGCAGAAAACCGTTTCCGTCCGGGCGATGAAATCGAAATACTGCGCGTCGAGACCAAAGAATATCAGTACCTGTATGCCGACGGTGACAGCCTTGTTTGCATGGACAACCAGACGTTCGATCAGGTTTATATCGACAAATCATTACTTGGCGAACCAGGTAATTTCATTAAAGAAGGCGTAACATTATTGATCGCTTTCGAAAACGGAACAAATGCAATTACAGCTGAAGCCCCATCACATGTTGTGATGGAAATACAATACACAGAGCCAGGTCTTTCAGGCGATACTGCAACACGAACACTAAAACCTGCGACACTTGAGAACGGTACTGAGATCCGCGTACCGCTTTTCGTAAACACAGGCGATAAGATTAAAGTCGATACACGTACAGGTTCTTACGTGGAACGCGTAAAAGAATAACCCTGACCAGCATGAGCAAAAAGCAAGCAATCAACCCGTCAAAAAAACTTTTCAAACCCACAGCGGTTGTCAACGAATCAGGAACAACTAACCAATCCGGAATGAAAACATCCGAAATAAGAGATCTAATTGATTTCATCTCAAAGTCAGGCCTCAATGAGGTAAACATTCAGACAAGTGAGCTGAAACTTCACGTGAAGCGCGACCCAGATCAAAAAGTGTTCAAGTCGACGCCAGTTGTCGCTCCGGTAGCCGCGCCAATGATGAGCGCGCAGCCTGTTGCTTCTGCACCGGTTTCCGCACCTGCATCCTCTGGCAAAGCAACGTCTGCTGACAGCGCACCTGCAGGTAAGAAAACAGTGGAGGTTAAATCACCAATGATCGGAACCTTTTACCGCTCCTCTTCGCCTGACACGCCGGCGTTCGTTAACGTTGGTGATAAGATCAACAAAGGACAAACTGTGTGTATCATCGAGGCGATGAAGTTATTCAACGAGATCGAATCGGAATTTTCCGGTACGGTTGTAAAAGTGTTGGTCGACAATGCAACACCTGTTGAATACGACCAGGTACTTTTTGTTGTCGAACCAGACTAAATAATATCAGCTTTCAGACGACAGTTAGTCTGAAATTTTCAACATAGCATAACATGTTTAAAAAGATACTTATTGCTAACCGCGGCGAAATCGCCTTGCGCATTATCCGCACCTGTCGCGAGATGGATATTAAAACGGTAGCTGTTTATTCAACGGCAGACCGCGAAAGCCTTCACGTGCGTTTTGCCGATGAGGCTGTGTGTATCGGTGATGCACCAAGCAAAGATTCTTATCTTAACATTCCACGGATCATTTCTGCCGCTGAGATAACAAACGCGGATGCGATCCATCCAGGATACGGCTTCTTGTCGGAGCGCGCAGAATTTTCAGCGATCTGTCACGAGTACGGGATTAAGTTTATCGGGCCCACTCCTGCCATGATCCAGGCAATGGGTGATAAGTCAACCGCGAAAGACACCATGAAAAAAGCAGGGGTTCCGACAATTCCCGGTTCCGACGGTTTGTTGGGGTCAATCGAAGAAGGCCAGAAGCTCGCGAAAAAAATTGGTTACCCTGTAATCGTCAAGGCAACTGCAGGCGGTGGTGGAAAGGGAATGCGCATCATTACCGAAGAGGCTGAATTCAAAAAAGCCTGGGATGACGCAAAACGTGAAGCCGGCGCTTCATTTGGTAACGACGGACTTTATCTTGAAAAATTCGTAGAAGAACCAAGGCATATCGAAATCCAGGTTGTGGGTGATCAATATGGAAAAGTTTGTCACCTTTCGGAGCGCGACTGTTCCATCCAGCGGAGGCATCAAAAGCTCGTTGAAGAAACGCCGTCGCCGATCATCAGCCAGGAGCTGCGCGAAAAAATGGGCGAAGCTGCCATCAAAGGTGCGAAAGCCATTAACTACGAAGGCGCTGGAACCATCGAGTTCCTTGTCGACAAGCATGGCAATTTCTATTTCATGGAAATGAACACGCGGATCCAGGTAGAACACCCGATCACGGAAGAGGTAACAGATTATGACCTCATCAAAGAACAGATCAAGGTTGCTGCCGGTGTTCCGATCTCAGGAAAAAATTACTTCCCGAACCTGTATTCGATGGAATGTCGTATCAATGCCGAAGATCCGGCAAACGGATTCAGACCATCTCCTGGTAAGATTACAAATCTGCACATGCCAGGTGGACACGGTGTGCGGATCGACAGCCACGTATATGCGGGATACACTATCCCACCGAACTACGACTCAATGATCGCGAAGCTTATTGTCAGCGGGCAGTCGAGAGAAGAAGTAATTACAAGAATGAAACGTGCGTTGCAGGAGTTTGTGATTGAAGGGGTGAAGACAACAATTCCTTTTCACATTAAGCTGATGGATAATCCTACTTTCAGATCAGGGAAGTTTACAACGAAGTTCCTGGAGACTTCATTTGATTTTTCTTCATTGAAATAATAGCTTTAACCAACATAAACACCCAAACCAATGTTCAAAAAAAGCATCTTATTCCTGTCCATTATTTCGTTTTCATTTGCCTGTGGCGATGATGATGAATCACCAAGCTATACTAAAGCTGATCTTCTCGGAACCTGGGAAATGACAGCGACAACAGATCCTGATCCTGAAGCATGCGAAGAGGAGATCTTAACATTCACAAACGATGAATTGCAAATCACCACCATTTGTGATGGAAGTGAAATTACTATCTCAACGGAATACGAAGTAAGCGGCCAAACCGTTACGGCGGCGGGCGGATCAGCTAAAATCCTTGAGCTGTCATCATCAACAATGAAAGTGGAGTATGACGGCGATGATGGCAAATACACCACCACTTACGCCAAGCAGTAGTACAACATTGAACAAAGACAAAGGCCTGCTACTTCGCAGGCTTTTTTGTTTTCACTTTCTTTGGTGTTTCATCGATCAGCTTCACCAGATCATTATACCATGGCTCGCCGTATTTGCGAATCAGCGGATCTTTCAAAAACTTATACACCGGAACCTGCAAGTCTTTTCCAAGTGAACATGCCGGGGAGCAGATATGCCATTTGTGATAATTCAACGCTTCAAAATCCTTTTTCGACGTCACACGGATCGGGTAAAGATGACACGAGATTGGCTTTTTCCAGCTGATCTTTCCATCCAGGTATGCCTGTTCGATACCGCATTTCAGAACACCCTTTTTATCGTAGATCGCATAAACACATTCCCGTCCGTCGATAACTGGTGTACACAGGTCACCATCGTCATCAACTGTATGCGTTCCCTCTTTTTCGATGACGGCAATTCCTTCCGGCGATAAATAAGGTTTAACGATGGGATAGATCTCTTCAAGAACGGAAAGCTCCGATTCGTCAAGCGGCGCCCCGAAATCGCCTTCTACGCAGCAAGCACCCTTACATTTCTCCAGGTTACAGACGAACTCTTTTTCGCGGATATCGTCGGATACTAAAACCTCTCCTACTTTAAGCATATTTACAAAGCTACTCAATTATCGATTTACCCCGAAACGCAGCACGGTTGTAAACAAACTTTTATGACCACTGAAACGTTCCCCCATAGAGAAAAACCAGAAGGCTGTGGCTAATTTTTTCACGGTCAGCGTTTCACGTTTTGGTGTTTCAAGTGAAGGTTCCGGCCGGTTCTAAAAAAAGAAGATCGATGTCTTTCAGCCGGAATTACTGACGTATCTTGCAGGTTGTATGACGGATTACATTGACAGTTTGAATGAACCCCAGCGCGAAGGTGTGTTAAATACCGACGGTGCCTGCATGCTGATTGCCGGTGCAGGTTCAGGTAAAACGCGCGTACTTACATACCGCATTGCACACCTGATCCAGAGCAAAGGTGTAGACCCTTTTAACATCATGGCGCTTACGTTTACAAACAAAGCAGCCAAAGAAATGCGCGAACGCATTGAGAAAGTTGTCGGTCATGACGCGCGTAATCTCTGGATGGGAACATTCCACTCTGTGTTTGCACGGATTTTACGCGCCGAAGCGCATCATCTCGGCTATCCAAACGATTTCACGATCTACGACGTAGACGATGCAAAATCATTGATCAAGTCTGTTGTGAAGGAAATGGGGCTTGACGATACCATCTACAAACCCAATGTTGTTTACAATCGCATTTCAGCAGCAAAGAACCGACTGATCAGCTGGCAGGACTATCTCATGAATGCCGAACTTATCGCCGATGATGCAGCCAACATGCGACCGGAATTAGGTAAGATCTACAAGGCTTATTCACTCCGCTGCTTTAAGTCGGGGGCTATGGACTTTGACGATCTGCTATTCAATACCGATAAACTTTTCAAGGAACACCTTGAGGTATTGAACAAATACCAGCATCGCATTCATTACGTGCTTGTGGATGAGTTTCAGGACACAAACCTTTGCCAGTATTTCATCATCCGTAAACTTGCGTCGGTAAAACAAAATATCTGCGTTGTTGGCGATGATGCGCAGAGCATTTACGCTTTCCGCGGTGCCGACATTACAAACATCCTCAATTTCGAGCGTGACTATCCCGATCTCAGAATCATCAAGCTTGAACAGAATTATCGATCAACGCAAAATATTGTCAACGCTGCGAACTCCGTCATTAAACGCAATCGCGCACAGTTGCCGAAAAATGTCTGGACCTCGAACGAGGAAGGAAATCTCATTGAATTAATCAAAGCCGTTTCCGATAACGAAGAAGGAAGACTTGTTGCCTCATCGATCTTCGAAGAAAAGATGCAGCACCAGCTCCGCTTCAGCGACTTCTGTATTCTCTATCGCACCAACAGTCAGTCAAGAGCGATTGAAGAGGCCCTCCGCCGCATGAACATCAAGTACAAAGTGATCGGTGGCTTGTCGTTCTACCAACGTAAGGAGATCAAAGACATTCTTGCATACCTGCGATATGCGTTAAATCCGCAGGACGAAGCTTCATTCAGAAGAATTATCAATTTACCGAAGCGTGGTATCGGCGATGCAACTGTTGACAAGATCGTGGTCGCAGCAAATGATCACGGTACGTCCATCTGGGAGATTATTCAGAACCCATCGCCTTTTGTTGGCGGGCGCTCTGCCGGGCCAATCGAAGATTTCGTAGCGATGATGAAACGGTTTGCCCTGGAGGTTCAACGAAAGGACGCCTATGATGCTGCATTCGAAGTGGCGAAAGGATCCGGCTTGCTGAAAGAGCTTTACGAAGACAAGACCGTCGAAGGTCTGAGTCGTTATGAAAACGTTCAGGAATTGCTCAACGCGATCAAGGAATTTACAATGGATCCGGAACGCGAAGATAAATCCCTGAGTTCATTCCTGCAGGAAGTTTCCCTTGTGACCGGACAGGATGAAGACAAGGACAAAGACCCGGATAAAGTCACGTTGATGACAATCCACATGGCGAAGGGGCTTGAGTTCAAATATGTTTACATCGTTGGCCTGGAGGAGGATCTTTTTCCTTCCCAGATGATGTTAAGCAGCCGTGCGGATCTTGAGGAGGAACGTCGCCTTTTTTATGTGGCCATTACCAGGGCTGAAAAGAAGCTCTTTCTCTCTTATGCACTCACCCGGTACCGCTTCGGCAGACTGAAAAACTGCGAACCTAGCCGGTTTATTGACGATGTTGACCAGCGATTCATTAAGGTAAGCACCAAATACGCCGGCATAGAGTCCGCCCCTCCTGCGGGGCAATACGCGAAATCGCTTGTAAACGGCATCAAACGTACAATATCATCGTCGCCACCAGTTGCAAAGCAAAAACCCGTTGCATACCAGGTGCCGGCGGATTTTGTTCCGAGCGATACCTCCGGCCTGGCAGCGGGTATGAAAGTTGAGCATCCCAAATTCGGGATGGGTACAGTGGTGCTGATGGACGTTTCAGGGCCCGACAAAAAAGCGAAGATCAACTTCAATCAAATCGGCGAAAAAACGCTTCTGCTGAGCTTCGCGAAGCTGAGAATTATTAACTGACGCGTTTGGAGTGTTTAAACAAAACATTAGCTTTGCTGAACCTGCCACGGCATAAGACTGGTTACAAACAGCCACCGTTTTATTAATCGTAAGAATGGAATCGAAGGACTGATTACAGCGTGAAAAACGGCTTATAGTCCCGAAAAAAGAATCAACCAAAATGATCGGAGAATACAATACCCAAAGACCAAACATCATCCTGAAGGAATATGGTCGCAATGTCCAAAAGCTTGTTGAGTACATCAGAAGCGTGGAAAGCAAAGAGAAAAGAACAGAGCTTGCTTACACCCTGATCGAGCTGATCAAGCAACTTACACCAACGATCAAAGAGCAACCTGAAAATCCACAACGCGTTTGGGACGATCTTTACATCATCGCAAACTTCAATCTGGATATCGATTGTCCTTACCCGGTACCGCTTCCGGAAATTCTGTTTAAGAAACCACAGAAAGTCGAATACCCGCAAAGTCAGGTTCGCTTCAAGCATTACGGAAAGAATATCGAGAAGCTTGTAAAAGAAGCTTTGAAGAAAGAAGATCCGCAGGAGCGCCAGGACGCCATCATCTACCTCGGTAAGCTGATGAAGACGTTTTATAGCAACTGGAACAAGGAGACGATTGACGACTCCGTTATCCTAAAAGATATACAGGCTATGTCGGGCGGTGCGCTGAACATGACCATCGAGAAAGTTCGCGAAGACAACCTGTTCGAAAAACTGTACAAGGAACGGAAGAAGGGCAAGCCGCAACAAGGCGCAAGTGAAGGAGGTAGACATCGTCACCAGGGCGGTGGTCATCGCCCATTCAACAAAGGCGGCCACAAGGGAAACAACTTCAAAAGAAGAAGAGATCAATAAATATTCCGGTACGAAGCAGCCCGCCTGCTTCGTATCATTTCTGCCGATCAGGCAACGCATTACAGCCCGAACGCGGGCAAATCAACCCCACCCTATAAATTTAGCTTAACACATTTAGCATGAGTGTTTTCAAAATTCGTGGAGGCAAAAAGCTTAAAGGCGAAATCGTCCCGCAAGGTGCGAAGAATGAAGCGTTACAGATCATCAGCGCAGTGATGCTGACGCCTGATCCTGTGACAATCCATAACGTCCCGAACATCGTGGACGTGAACAAACTGATCGACCTGGTTCGCGATCTCGGCTGTAAGGTTGAAAAATTAGGAGATGAGTCGTACAGGTTTACCGCAAAAGAAATCAACACGAATTTTCTTCAAACCGACGACTACCGCAAAAAAGCAGCTGCTCTCAGAGGATCTGTAATGTTGCTGGGGCCAATTCTCGCGCGATATGGAAAAGCAAGCATTCCAAAACCGGGTGGTGACAAGATCGGAAGACGTCGATTGGATACACACTTCATCGGTTTTCAGAAACTCGGTGCAAAATTCAACTTTGATGCTTCGGAACATTTGTTTCATATCGATGCATCTGAATTGAAAGGCGCCTACATGCTTCTTGATGAGGCTTCCGTTACCGGAACGGCAAACATCATCATGGCTGCTGTGCTGGCAAAGGGCAAGACGACCATTTACAACGCAGCGTGCGAGCCCTACCTCCAACAGCTTTGCCTGATGCTTAACCGCATGGGCGCAAAGATCACGGGCGTGGGCTCCAACCTGATCTACATTGAAGGTGTTACCAAACTTGGCGGAACAGAACATACCCTCCTCCCTGATATGATTGAGATCGGTAGTTTCATTGGCCTTGCAGCGATGACACAATCGGAGGTAACGATCAAGAACTGCAGGATCGACATGCTCGGCATCATGCCAGAGATATTCCGCCGGCTCGGCATTAAAATGGAATTCCGCGGCGATGATATTTACGTGCCTTCACAGGAGCGATATGAACTCGAAACGTTTATCGATGGATCGATCCTTACAATTGCCGATGCACCGTGGCCTGGATTTACACCCGATCTCCTGAGCATCGTGCTCGTTGTTGCAACCCAGGCGAAAGGAACGGTACTGATCCATCAGAAGATGTTTGAGAGTCGTTTGTTCTTTGTCGACAAGCTGATCGACATGGGTGCGCAGATCATTCTATGTGATCCACATCGCGCTACGGTAATTGGTCTAGACAGAAAGAATTCTTTGCGCGGCATCAAAATGTCGTCACCAGATATACGCGCGGGTGTTGCATTGTTGATTGCTGCTCTTTCGGCAAATGGCGAAAGTGAGATTTCGAACATTGATCAGATCGACCGCGGTTATCAGAACATCGACAAGCGGTTGAAAGCGATTGGGGCAGATATTGAAAGGGTAGAATAGTATAGTTTCTGGTTTAAAGTTTAAGGTTTCAGGTTAGTCCGTGGTCACGCGACTGCTCTTCCTAAAGGTTTGGGGTGAATGGTTGAATTTGTCCGCGACATTGTTAAGGCATAAAAAAACCTCCGATCTTTTTGAACCGGAGGTTTTCATTCTGCAATCATGTCAATCATCTGCTTACAAATTTAAGTTTACTGATGGATGTGAAAGCATCGCTTTCGACACCAAAGGCTGATTTAACATAAACCTTGATCAACTTACTTAATCCGTAGATCCCCTCCTCTTTCTGTATCACCAGGCGGCAAGCCTCCTTTGAACGATTAAGCTTGATCTGACTGGTGACCAATTGCACCTGCGACGTTTCGATCATCTCAAGCAAGGATTTCAGTCCTTCAATGGAGATCTCACTTTCGTTTGGCGTGTAGCCATCGTGTAACTCAAGCAACTTGATGAACAAGGTGAAGTTTCGCATCTTGCTTACAACATCTGCCTGCGGGATGGGTCCTCTTCCGGTTTTGACCTGCGACGGATCATCTGCCTGCGGTGAGGAAGTTTTGCCGCGGATGTTACCGGTGAGCTTTACCTTCACGTTGCGCAGATCCTCAAGTAACGACGGAGACATCTTCGTGGCGATGGCTGCGTTGTAAGCACGCGTGACAATTTTCTGCATGTGCTTCAATGCATCACGTCGTTGATTGATGGCCCATGTCACTGCCTTGTGATCGTTGTACATGATTTCTGTTTTTTCGCGCGCCGTTTGAAGTAACGACTCAAGCGCTTCGATTTTCATCGAATCCTGGCTGGGGTTGAACATGGAACCCTGACTTTTGCAGAAACCTACGAGCTGCCCGAAGGTGTCTACCTGTTTGGCTTGTGTTTTCATAAAACATTAATTTTTGTTATAACTGGTTTAAAACAAGTAACGTGCCAAACAAACGATTGCGACAACGTTTTAGTAAATATTTTTCCTAGGCTTTCGAAAAAGCCGGGGCTGCCGATACCGATAAATTTGGCGCGCAGCTTTCGCGTCCATGAAAGCACTAACTTGTTTACCATAAATGAAATATTGCACCTCCAAAGGGTGTGCGAGAAGATCAATACTGCCATTGAATAAACGCAAAATGATCGCGTAGATGTGCTGACGGCTATAGAGAAGATATCATCCGCGAGAATGAAATCATTTTCCGTAAGTGGGGAACTCGCTCCCGTTGGGCCGGACGTGCTTTCCGTTACCGAGGATTGCGCTTCCGTTCGCGGGAAATTGATTTTCGTTGCAGTGGATTTCCTTTCCGTTCAAAAACAATTGCTTTACGTTGAGGTGCTCGTTAGCTTCCATTGCTGCGAAACTGCTTTCCGCTAAAAGCAAAACCGCTTCCGTTCGGCGGGCGTTCCTACAGTTGGCTAAGAATAACAACTACTGCAGCACAATCGCCATGTACTTCGATGGGCGGAAATACCTAAATAACTTAAATGATAAATGCCAGCCACGAAGGCCTAAAGGCAGGAAGCGTGCAACTTTGTGAAACAACTGTATGGTAGGTAAGTAGGAAAATGTGACAAAAGGAAAGCACCAGAGATTTGTGTCTTCGTGATTTCTTTGGCGCCCCAGTACCAATCTCTGCGCGCTATGTTATACCTCCAACCGTATGGCTACCGGACAGTGATCAGACCCCAGGTATTCATTATAGATCATGGCATCTTTTACTTTACCGATGATCGATTCCGAAACTAAGAAGTAATCGATCCTCCACCCCACGTTTCGTGAGCGTGCGTTGAAGAGATAATTCCAGTACGTGTACTTTATTTCTTCCGGGTAAAATCTTCTGAACGTATCCACAAAACCACTCGCCAGCAATTTTGTGAACCCAGCGATCTCCTGCTCGGTATATCCTGCCGATTTATTAAAATTCTCTTTCGCACGGGCAATATCAATCGGCTGATGTGCAACGTTGAGATCACCACAAATGATCACCGGCTTTTTCGATTGCAGATTGGTTACATAAGTCCTGAACTCTTCGTCCCATTTTTGCCGATAGTCGAGGCGCTTCAATCCTTCACCCGCATTCGGCGTGTAGACTGTAACTAGAAAAAAGTCCGGGAACTCGGCAGTCATCACGCGGCCTTCCTGATCATGCTCCTCAACGCCCATGTCGCAGGTAATATTCAACGGCTCCACTTTCGTCATGATGGTCGTGCCTGAGTAGCCTTTTTTCGTCTTGCATGAGTTAACATGGATCTTGTATTCAGGCAACAGCTCAAGCGCGGACTTCACTTCTTCATGTGACGCCTTCGTTTCCTGGAGACAGAGAATATCGGGTGCCATCGTTTTGACATCCTTCAGGAAGTCTTTTTTAATGATAGACCTGATGCCATTTACGTTCCAGTTGACGAGGTGTAGTTCAGCCATGTGTGATTACGATAAAGTGCGAATTAGTAGTAAAAGGTTAAAGATGCAATAGAAAGTTATCGAACGACCGACATCTTCAATAATTCAGAGAGCTTGCAAGCCTCCCTCGGTTGCATTAATACCCTGCTCAATATTCATTCTCACTGCATCCGATAGTTGTTCTCCCATAACAACCGAATAAGTGCCGCGCAAAAGCGTCGGATCCATTTGCTCATGCAATTGCAATGGATCGAGAGCAGATCGTGTGGTAATTACCTTTTCAGTCAATTTGCGTTCACCACTCATTAGCGTATATTTTATTGAGCAAGTCGCCGCAGACGGGCCCATAAAATCAGTTGTACCCCAAACAGCGAAGAAAAAAAGATAGAAGAAGAAACCAGTATTCCGGTATGGGCCCTTTACTTCCAGGGCCTGAATATCCATTTGTAGACGAAGATCAGACGTGGAATCAATACCGAAAGACGCACTGCGCTTCGCTTCGGTCAGAAAGGCATTGTAAACAAAATCGGAAGGGTCGTCTTTTATCTGGCTTCTGCCCATCGTACAATAAAAATCATTTCTCCAGCCCGTGTAAATAATTGCAGGCGTAACTCCTGAGCCAACAACATCGGCAACTGGCGCTGGTGGCATGGCCGATGAATTCTGCGGTCGATCAACTGAAATAGCAACCTGTCGGCTGTTTACATTTGGAACGGACTGGGACAGATAGCCTAATGTAATCGGCTTTTTACTCATCTGCTTCTTAAGTGATCGCGACGAAAGACAGGAAAATGACACAATCCCAATCACGATGTACATGCAGTAGTGCGCGTATCTATTTTCCATACTTATAAATACGATAACGGGTTTTTGCTAACTCCTTTACAATCGGATTTTGCGCACTGTCATAGACCATTTGATACTCTTTCAATACATCCACGGCCTGCCCGAGCTCGCGTGCGCAGTCAATCTCAAGCAACTTCACCTGCCAGTCAAAGTCCGCGTCAGATAAAAGTGTTAACTGGTTCCGGGCTGCTTCAAATTCTTTCTTAAGTATATTTTCAACCGCGAGCATGAACGTAAATTCATAATCAGACCAGTCAAAGTTCGTGGCTTGAGCAGTCATATTTCTATCATGAAGGGCCTTGATTATGCCGTCAATGTCCATGGGTTCTTTAAAATGCGACTTCTCCAAAACAACATATTTTCTTTCTGGCGGAATGCGATTCAGGTATGCAGACCTATCCGAAACGCGATACATTCGTTCGCCGGCACATGAAATTGATAAGACTGCAATAAGTACAATGAACGCTAAAGGAATTTGATCTCGAGTACGAGCACGTTGATCCTGGGTGGACGGACACATCTTCAACGGTGCCAACGGAACAGGCATAATTAACAGGAATTTTTGACGCGAAAATACAAAAAGTTCCGTCGGAGATGCGGATTCCTCAGGATCTGGTAACACTGTAAAAACAGCAAAGTACAATCCAGGATGGAGGAGTCCGTTCGTATTGCAGGCCTAAGCAAATCACAGCAATAACAAATTACCTAAGCGCCCTGATCGTTGTCAAAATATACTTCGTAAACAACACCACGCTGACTAAGGAGGAGACTAAAGGAAACAAGGCTTCCCGGACGCGGAATAAATTCGAAATGGCTTTCCGTCTCCAGTACAGATTCACAAAGCGTTCCGGCAGTTTTTCTTAGCTCCGGGTCGTTTTCGAGCTCACGTTTTTCGATAATAAAAATCGGCATTCGATCTCACTTGAAGGGTAATTTTTGGGGAAAGATAACCCATCTTTCATGATAATTTTCCCAATAGAAACCGGGAAGAAAAAATATAGCTGGTATGATTTTTTTGCTTTATAAGATGTAGACTTTTTCGGTCTTCATTTTTTAAAGGATAACCGCGGATGAATGCTATTGTGACGATTTTTTTACACGAGCTCGAGAATGATCCCAAGGTCTTTGCCACGTTAAAAACACTCTCCTCAGACTTGAAGCAAATTGGAGAGGCGTATGTTTTTTTTCCGACACCGGGGCGCCTGTTTGACTTTCTGAGTGTTCTCAAAAATCGAAAAATAGCCTATGGTACCCATTTCGATTCGAAATCGAATTTTGCAGGGGCAAAACAACCCGTATTGAAACAACAATGAGTACGGCTGCTGGCATAGACTTTATCGCATACGAAAGCATAACCATTTTTTCACTTTATGACGTGGCATGCCCGTTTAAGTTTTGGTGTTCCCTTTTTTGTAAAACTATTTTTTTGG
>Ga0196965_1000634_pt1 | contig 17926 bp, 15 predicted proteins | sample S1_20metaG_FD_148668 | JGI IMG/M metagenome (GOLD analysis project Ga0196965, IMG submission 148668) | Soil microbial communities from Anza Borrego desert, Southern California, United States - S1_20 | ecosystem: Environmental > Terrestrial > Soil > Desert | place: USA: California | collected... | reverse complement strand
TTACCTTGAAGATCGAGTCGTTTTTGGACTGACGGAAACTTCAGGTGAAATCATAACAACAAGTACACATGACCGGTAAATGTTATTACTTCTTCTTCAGTCGAGGTTATAAACGAAATGTTACAGTGGCCGCGAACTTTCGACAAATTATTCCTCATCTATATCATTTTCATTGCTGCTGAGCTTTATTCGCAAGGCGCTCTGCCGGACGATGAGCCATTGAGCGACATAGGTAGCGAGCCCATCCGAGAAAAATCCTGTTAACAGGTAGCCTGGATCTGTTTTTTCAAATTTGAATTGTGCTTTACGAACATCGGGATGATGAAGATTGGGATTATACATTCCGGAAGTCTCGAGTGGAATATCAGTTCCATTAAGTGTAATCGAAAGGTGCTTTAACTCATATCTCGGTGCGTGAACCCCTTCAATTCCGAAAAACAACTCACCGTCGATAAGGCAGATCTTTCTGCCATCGTTTGTGCGGCAGGTGTCGAACTTGTGTTCTTTAGCATGGAATGTTTCTGTGATGGCTGTTAGGCTCACATCGTTCTCAAGTTCAAAACTGGAATTGTGTTGTTGCGCATTGACGCCTGTTGGAATTGAAAGCATCAAAAGGACAATAATGAATTTCATTGGGGTTCGCATCATTACGCAAATTACGATCAGCGGACGAATGTCGCAAAACTACGGGGATGTGGCTGGGAAAACCAACGTAAATGTAGTGCCTTTACCTACCTCACTTGCAAATTCTATTCTTCCTCCATGTCGTTGCATGATCTGTCTTGAGATGGTAAGTCCGATGCCTGAACCCTCAGGACGAGTGGTATAAAAAGGTATAAATATTTTACTGGCGACATCTGCACTCACGCCTTGTCCATTGTCAGTGATCGTAACTTTAACACTTTCGGATCCTGTTACAATCGTTATCGACAATTCTTTATGTGCTGCATCGGTCATTGCATGGATGGCGTTTTTAATAAGGTTAATCAGGACTTGCTCTATCTGCCCCACGTCGATAAAAAGCTTTACATCATCGCCAGTTACTGTTACTTCTATGTCACGAAGTTGTTCCTGCATCAATAAAATTACTTCGTCGATCAGGGCCCTGACCATAACCGGTTTCTTTTCTGGCAGCGGTACGGTGCTTATCTGCCGGTATCGAACGACAAAATCCATCAATAACTGCGAACGTCGATTGATCACGGCCAGGCTACTTTTTGCTTTCTGCACGAGTTCGTTATTACCTTCAATCTTGTCCATATATTTCGACATGCTGCCGTTTAATGAATGAATCGGCGTGATCGAGTTCATGATCTCATGTGTAAGGACGCTGATGAGATCCTGCCATGATTGCAATTCGTTCTCTTCGAGCTCCTGACTGATATTGAGCATCGAAATGATGTTAACTGCGTTTCCTTCAACCACAATCCGGCTCATCCGTAAAGACAATTTTTGCGACTGATTATTCTTCAAAACAACAAGCCGTGCCTGGCCTGGCTCCAGGAGTTTTATATGTGCGAGCGCCTCGGGATTAGATATCTGCAAGGCGTTTATATTTTTTAGAGACTGAGCACCGATGACACTGAATACTTCCTGATTGCAAAGCAATACCGTTCCGTCATCACCATAGGCGACAAGGCCAACCTGCGCGTTTTCGACAACATATTGTAGATACTGATTCTGTTGTTCCACCTGTGATTTCAGGTGCCGCACAACGCCGCTTATATGATTCAACACAGCATACATTTCCCGATGAGGATCACGATCATCAATCGCGTTATACTGAATGTTGAAATCGTCGTGCTTTACTGAATCGGAAAATGCTTTGAGATCATTTTGCCAGCGGGTGAGATACCGGAACAGTGCGTAGACCTGAAGCGCAAGCAATGCAATCAGGTTAATAAACGTGAGAAGGTACTGGTTGAGCAAAAAAACAAAAGCGAGCGCGTAGCAGTTCGCTACTATCGCCAGCAATCGAATGATAAGTCGGACTGCAAATCCGCTAAAGGCCATATTTTTTCATCTTGTTGTACAACGTTTGACGTGTTATTCCAAGCGACTTTGCTGCGTGAACGATATTACCACGATGTTCTTTCAGGGCCGCCTTCAATGCTTCTTTTTCGACATCATCCAACCTCCGCCCTCCGCGGTATTCTGCGCTCGACGAAATTGAAAGCTGAAGGTCTCTTTCGGTGATCTGGTTTCCTTCGGAGAGAATCACTGCCTTTTCGATTGTATGCTGAAGTTCACGAACGTTGCCAGGCCAGTTATGCGCAAGTAATGCCTGCCGGGCCGAGTCTGAATACGTAAGTGCCTTTTGATAGCGCATTGTCATTGACGAAAGAAAATATTCCGCTAATGGCATGATATCTTCTTCCCTTTGCCGAAGAGGCGGGACTGTTAGCGTAATTGTATTTATCCGGTATAACAGATCCTGACGAAACAACCCAGTGGCTATTGCAAGATCCAGGTTTGCATTGGTAGCCGACACGAGTCGAACGTCAATGGAAACGGGTTTGTTTGATCCGACAGGGACAACCTGACGCTGTTGCAAGACCGTTAACAGTTTAGCCTGCAATGCCATTGGTAAATTTCCAATCTCGTCAAGAAATAATGTTCCCCCGCTGGCGTCCTCGAACCGCCCTGACCGATCTTCTTTCGCATCTGTGAAAGCGCCTTTCTTGTAACCAAACAATTCGCTTTCGAACAATGTTGGTGTAAGTACCGACAGATCAACTGACGCGAACTTGCTTTTTGCGCGTTTTGAAAGATGATGAATTTCTTTAGCAACCACTTCCTTTCCGCTTCCGTTTTCACCGAGGAGCAAAACGCTTGCATCAGTATCCGCAACTTTTCGGATCTGTTCATGTAAATTTTTCATCGCAGGAGAGCGCCAGTTTTGGAATGGCATTACTTCGATGGATGCGACCCCCACCTTTTTTCTCTTGTTTGATTTTATTGTCGCAAGGAGCTTGTCATTCTCCCATGGCTTTAAAATAAAATCTTTAGCGCCGTGTTTGATCGCTTCGACCGCAAGGTTAATATTACCATAAGCAGTCATCATAATAACCGGGACACCAGGATCATGCTTCAGGATCTCACGAAGCCAAAACAAACCCTCGTTGCCCGTGTTAATACCGGCAGAGAAATTCATATCCAGCAACACGGCATCAAAGTCCCTGATCGAAATTGTCGAGATCCGCTTTGTGTTTGATTCGGTCACAACATCAAACTCATCCTCCAGTAAAACCCGCAATGCGTCAAGCACATCACTGTCGTCGTCTATAATCAGTACCGCGTTAGTCATCTGTTGTGTAAAGAAACTTAACAGTCAATGTAAAATTTTTTTACACTGCTTCATACCCGGCTATCAAAAAACTCGATTTTTACGTTGCTTTCAAAAGACTTGCATTCTGGCACTGCTGTTGGAGTATCGCAGGTAAATCTATCGTTATGATCTCAAATTATCTTAAAGTTGTTCTTCGCCTGATCACCCGCCAGAAGTCATTCGCCTTCCTCAATATTTTTGGGCTAACGATCGGCCTCATTGGGTTTATACTCATTTTTCTTTACGTGCGGTATGAACTGACTTTCAACAGGCATCATGAAAAGCTGGACCGGCTTCATCTTGTTTTTCGCGATGTGCATATCGATAATACAACTTATCATTTTACCCCTGTTCCGTACCCATTCAAAGACGCAATTGTTCAGGAGTTTCCTGAAATAGAAAAGGCAACACGCTATGATGCGTGGAATCGTTTTATGTTCCGCTATAATGAGAAAGCGTTTGACGAACCAGTTCTTGTAGCTGACAAGGAGTTGTTCGACATGTTTACTTTCAATTTCCTGGAGGGTAATAAAGATAATCCTGTTCCCGATGCAGGAAAGGTTGCAATATCAAAAAGAATCGCTGAAAAATATTTTGGCAACGAACCGGCTGTGGGTAAGTCGTTCCAGATAAACGGAAAGCATGATGTAACGGTCAGTAGCGTGTATGACAACCTTCCGCCAAACTCGAGTTTGCAAAGCGACATTATCCTGCTAATGGACTTTTATAAAACGTTGGGGTGGGATCTTACAGCGTGGAACTCAAATTCTACCTGGGTTTTTGTCCTTCTCAACGAAAACGTTGATGTAAATGCTTTTGCCCAAAAACTCAAGCCCCGGCTAGCGAAACAACAGCAGTCAACAGACGAGCTGTACCTCCACCCGTACAAGGATTATTACCTTCACGGATTTCACTATAAAGACGGCGCTATTAAATATGTGATCATATTTGCCATCATTGGCATGATCGTGATTGGCCTGGCTGCAATCAACTATGTAAATCTTGTAACAGCGCGATCGGTAAAGCGCGCCAAGGAGATTGGCATCCGCAAAAGTGTCGGTGCACAAAAAAGTCAGGTTGTATTTCAATTTCTGAGCGAGTCCATATTATTTGCGCTCATTGCATTGAACTTTGCGGTACTAACGGTCGAGCTGATATTACCATGGTTCAACACAATCATCAACAAGAAGCTAAGTATTGAATACACCAATCCTGCAATATTATTTTCACTTATCGGGATTGCCGTTGTAGTAGGATTGATCGCAGGCGCGTATCCCGCGTTCTACCTGTCGAAGTTTTCACCAGCCAGTGTTTTAAAGTCATCTGAAAAATTACGTGGAGGCCATTTCAAAAGTGCGTTGGTGATTGTTCAGTTTTCGGTTTCTATTGCGCTCATAATTGTCTCAATTATTCTGTATAAGCAATTCAATCACCTCATGAATCTTCCGATAGGTTTCGATAAAAAAAACATTTTTTACTTCAAGCTTGAGAACGAGCCGCGCGCATCATTTGAATCACTGCGTAAGGAGTTTGAATCTTTACCCGATGTTATTTCCGTTGGGGCTTCTTCACATCTGCCGACAGAGATAGGGTCTAACGGCGGCGGCTATTCGTGGGAAGGTAAAGATCCAAACCAGGATGTGCTCATCAGCTTTACCCGCGTCGATGACGGATATGCTAATACGTTTGGGATGGAAGTGAAACATGGTCGGTTTTTTCAGCCAGGCGAGATCGTGATTGACACTGTGAATAAGATTAGTAAAATTGTTGTTAACGAGAAGCTGACGGAGATAACCGGTTTTGCGGACCCTGTCGGCAAGCATTTAACAACTGATTCGTGGCGGTTTGAGATCATCGGTGTCGTGAAGGATTTTAACTTCCAGCAGAATCAGGCTGAAGTTGGACCATTGATGATGTTTTATAACCCTGGCGCTACAAATTTTGGTGTTGTAAAAGTAAAGGGTGATGCGAAAGTCGTAAAAGGTCAGCTTGAAAAAGCATATGCGAAGTTATTTCCGCAGTATCCGCCCAGCTTTACATTGATGGATGATCGCTTTCAACAGTACTTTGCACGAGAAAACAAAAACGCAATGTTGTTCGGTTACTTTACCTTTCTGGCGATCATCATTTCATGTCTTGGGTTATACGGCCTTGCTTCCTTTATCGCTGAGCAAAGACGGAAGGAGATGGGTATCCGGAAAGCGCTAGGTGCAAACACTTCCGGATTGTCATTATTGATGTTGAAGGATTTTGCTATCTGGATACTGATCTCAAATATCATTGCCATTCCTCTCGCCTGGTATTACGCCAATGATCAGCTTGCGACATACACCTTTAAAACTGAGATTTCAATGTGGATCTTCGTGGCTGCTGCGTTGCTTTCAATTCTGATTGCAGCTGCCACTGTAATCTTCCAGGTGTTGAAAACGGCGAAACAAAATCCGGCAATGGTATTGAAATACGAGTAGGAGTTCTCAAATAAGAAAACATCAGCAGGTTAAACTGTAGCGTGCATGCTGGCTTTGGATTTGGGAACTGTGAAATGAAACACAGTTCCTTTTCCTATTTCGCTTTCGACCCAGATTCGTCCTCCGTTCTTTTCGATAAATTCCTTACATAGAATTAGTCCCAAACCGGTGCCCTTTTCTTCAGCAGTTCCCTTTGTGGTTACCTTTGAATCTATCCTGAAAAGTTTTTCCATTACCGCGGGGCTAATACCCACGCCATTGTCAGCGACGGACACTCGCAGAAAATTCTCATCATCTTTTACGGAAAGAGAAACTTTTCCACCTGCCCCCGTAAATTTGATAGCGTTTGAAACAAGATTTCGAATGACGGTATTCACCGAATGCTTATGCACGGTTACAGGCAGCGGACGGTCATTCAGGTTTACGATAGAAATGTTCTTGCTGCTCGCTTGCATCTGCAACAATTGCTGATTGATCTTCAACAGATCCGCCAGATCAAATGCCTCCGGATGAAATTCAATATTGCCCGTCTGCGACCGCGACCACTCAAGTAGATTCTCCAATAGTGCAAACAGATTTTTCAGACTCTTATCAAGGTCTTTAGCAAGAACCTGGATTTCCTCTTTTGAAAGACTATCGGTGTGATTGATAAGCAAGCCAGAAAAAGAAGTGAGCGAGTTTAAAGGGCCTTTGAGATCGTGACTGATGATTGAAAAAAACTTGTCTTTGGTGGCGTTTAGTTCCTGAAGCTGAAGATTCTGCTCTTTAACCGTTTCATTGATCGCCCTTAACTTTTTGTTCGATCTCCTTTTAGAGAAATACATGTACAATATCAGAACCATGATAATTGTACTGAGTCCTATAAAACCCAAAAGAATTGTTCTATACTCCTTTTCTTTCGCCAGCTGCTCCAGTCGTCTTTTATTCGACTCCTCAAGTGAATTTTTTTCATTTCGTAGCTGCCCTATTGTATTTTCATTTTTGGTAATCGCAGCACGACTCTCGTTTGATACGACGACTTGTTCACTAACATCCCGGTAGATAAAATCAAGCATGTTCGTGTATTCGTCGTGATACTTTAAGGCGTTATTGAAATCACCTACTGCGCGGTAACAATTGCTGATCAATTCATAACTTGTTTTAGACTGGCGGTAATCGTTTAGCTCGCGCGCAAGCTTGAGGCCCCGGAACAAATTATTCAACGCGCTGTCGTAGCGTTGCTGTCGGAAGTAAACATTTCCGATGCTATTAAAACATTCTGCACGTCCATGAACGATATTGGATAACTGGCGCACTTCAAGTGAGGCATAAAAGTTCGCCAGTGCCTTCTCCTCATTTTTATTGATCAGGTACAAATCACCGATTGCGAGCAGTGAGGCTGCTTCATCACCGCGAAGCCCGCTCTTGCGACGGAAACGCAGCACATCAATGTGTGCTTTCAAAGCCTCTTCGTTGTTCCCCGTTATTCTCAACAGCTCAGCCTGCTGATACAGAATATCTCCAACAATGGAAGCATCAGTAATTTCTTCCCTGAACGATAACGCGTTGATATGGTAATCTTTCGCATGATCCATCGACCCTTCCTCTGCTGCAATTTCGCCCTGCTTTAACAAAATATAGGCAGCAATGTCGTTTTCGTTGTTTGTGTTTGCGTTGACTTTGTAAGCTTCCTCAAGTGCGTCATTCGCTGATCGAAAATCAAGAACCTGTTTGAGAATCTCGGCCTTGGCCAGATACGTATAGATTTTTTCTTGCGAAAGACTCAGCGAGTCTTCGATGCGCATTGCTGCAATCAGATGTTTGATCGCCTGCTCATAATCCAGTCGTGCGGTAAGCTTGTTCAATGCAAGCTCTTTGTGCAGAAAGGCTTTTTCAGCCGGATTCATGTCCGACGTTTTTAGTTTAGATTCCGCCGCTTCGATGTGCTTAGCGAGAGACCCAACCGAATTGTTTTTGAAGAAAGACCGATACCAGGTAAGATCCTGCTGCGCAAAAGCACTTGTCGAAATACTAACCAGCAGATATACTGCTGTAAAAAATTTAGTATTGGATAACATCTCAAAAAATTTGACCTCCAAAAGTCTGCAAATCCAGCGACTATATATCGCGAAGTTACCGATTTATATTACATAAGCCGATGGAAGCGACAGGCTGGCACGACCTTTTTTCAAATGTCTTATTCGAATTTAAACGTATGTCGAAAAAGAAGAAAGCGATAACGGCCGTATTGATCATCATTGTGGTGCTGGGTGCATTCCGTATCGCCTTGCCATATATCGTGCTTCGGTATGCCAACAACACCCTTGCCGAATTGGATGGCTATCGCGGCCATATTGAAGATATTGACATTGCGCTTATCCGCGGCGCGTATACGATTGACAGCATTTATATTCACAAGTATGACAGCGCTGCCGACAAACAAACACCGTTTTTCGCATCCAATAAGATTGATTTCTCCCTTGAGTGGCGAGCGCTTTTTAAAGGTGAAATCGTCGGAGAAATTCTTTTTGTTGAGCCAATGCTCCGGTTTACAAAAGATAAAGTTGAACCAAAAGATGTCCGGAAAGATTCAACTGGTTTTAAACAAGTACTAGACGAACTTATGCCGTTAAATATCAACCGGTTTGAAGTTCAGAACGGGCGCATCGAATACATTGACAATTTTTCAAAACCCCGTGTCGATATCCGAATGACGAATACAAACATCGTTGCACTCAATCTTCGAAACAGTTATGATTCGGGAGAACTTTTGCCGGCATCCATCGACGCACGTGCAAACATTTATGATGGAACACTTACCGTTAAAGGAAAGGTAAATCCACTCGCCGAAGATCCAACGTTTGATTTTAACGCCGAGCTTAAAAATACAAATCTCGTGAAGCTGAATGATTTTTTCCAGGCTTACGCGAAAGTTGATGTCAACAAGGGGACGTTTGGTTTGTATACGGAAATGGCAGCAAAGAATGGCAGGTTTGAAGGATATATCAAACCTTTGTTAAAAGACCTCGATATCCTTGGAAAAGAAGATCGCAAGGACAACGTACTAAAGCAATTGTGGGAGGCCGTGGCCGGAGGTGTCAGTGAAATTTTCGAAAACCAACCGAAGCAGCGAGTCGCGACAAAGATCCCGTTGCGTGGAAGCACAAAAAACCTTGACACAAACGTCTGGTATGCAATCGGCGAAGTACTCAGGAACGCGTTCATCCAGGCATTGCAGCCGGCGATTGACCAGGAGATCACCATTTCAGCGGTGGGGAATCAAGGTGATCAAAAGAAAACATTTCTTGAAAAAGTTTTCGGTGGTGAAGATGAAAAGAAAGAGAAGAAAGACGAGAAGTGATGCGCTGTCTGTATTAGGATAATTTTTTACCTTTGTCAGTATCTAAAAGCTGCCACGTGAAAATACTGATAGTTGACGACGAACAACTTGATCTTTTTATCACCAAAAAATTGCTCAGCATGCAGTTCGAAGTGGAAGGCTTCGCCATTCTTGATGATGCGGTGAAGTGGGCATCGCAAAATACGTTTGATATCCTTCTCAGTGATTATTATCTCGCCGATGGCATCCAGGCCTTTGAAGTATTGAAAGCTATTAAGGCAGCAAAGACGGACTCATTCAAATCATTTGTCCTGTCAAATCATATAGACGAACAACAGACTGCGGCATTGCTTGGCGCGGGCTTCACCGGCGTGATCGACAAGCCCATCACCGTCGAGAAATTTAATGAGGCGCTTCAACGATAAGTCATTCCTCGTTTCTCACTCCAAAGTGATAAACCGTCTGTGACGTCAGCGTGTCTCCCGGTGCTAACAAAACGTTCGGAAAATTTGGCTTGTTGGGCGAATCCGGAAAATGCTGCGTCTCGAGACACAAACCCGTTCTGAAACTGTATTTTTTACCATTTTTTCCAGTAGCTGATCCATCAAGAAAATTCCCTGAGTAAAATTGGACTCCGGGCTCTGTTGTGTAAACAATCATTTCGCGTCCACTAATTGGCTCGTACAAAATCGCGGCAAGCTTCAACGGTTCTTCTGCTTCGTTTAGTACCCAGCAGTGATCGTATCCATTTCCATATTGTAGTTGCAGGCTGTTTTCATTGATGCGGCTTCCGATTCGCGAAGGTGTTGTGAAATCGAAAGGCGTATGCGAAACGGGTTGTAGTTCGCCCGTAGGAATGAGTGTACTATCCACTGGTAGAAACTTCTCTGCATTGATTTTCAACTCATGTCTCAGAACATCGTGTTCCACACCCGTTAAATTGAAGTATGTATGTTGTGTAAGATTAGTTATCGTTTTTGAAGTTGTGGTTGCAGTGTAATCTATCTTCAGGTCGTTGTCATTTGTGAGCGTGTACATTACCTCCGTGGTGAGCGTTCCGGGATAACCCTCCTCCATGTCTGCGGAGGTGTATTGGAGTCTCAGTGCAACGCCTCCGGCTATTTTTTCTTCTGTGATATTCCAGTACACTTTATCAAATCCTTTAACTCCGCCGTGAAGGTGATTGGGACCATTGTTCGTAGCCAGTGAATAATGGGACCCGTCGATTTGGAATTCGCCTTTTGCGATCCTGTTTCCAAACCTGCCGATCAGCGCACCCAAATAAGAATTGTTATCGATGTAGCCCTGCAGGTTGTCATGTCCCAGGACGACATCAGCAACATCTCCATTTTTATCAGGAACGAGGATAGACGTGATGATGCCGCCGTAATTGATCACTTTCATTACCACGCCGTGGCTATTGGTCATGGTGTACTGGCTTACTTCCCGTCCATCGGGCAGTGTGCCAAACTCGCTAACGGTTACCGATTCCTTCATGGGTGCATTGCTGTTTGCCTGGTTCAATTCGGGTTTAATGTTGCAGCTTAGGCAGATGAAAAAAAGAAACACAATGATCGTTCGGTGCATGTGATTGTTCCGTAAAATGTTACTGCAAAGCTTCGGCCGAGACATTTGCAACGCCAGCTCCATCCTCGATGTTAATATAGTATGACTGCATCTCAAGCCTAAAACGTTTTTTGTATTCTCTCTTTAAATGGTCAGCGAATGAATCCGCAAAACTTTTTTTGACAATGTTGATCGTGCATCCACCGAATCCGCCACCCATCATACGTGCTCCCAGTATCTCGGGGAATTTCCGCGCTTCCGACACAAAGAAATCCAGCTCATCGCAGCTGACTCCATACTTTTTTGAAAGGCCTTCATGTGTCTCATACATTTTTCTTCCAAAAGCTTCAATGTTTCCAAGCTCAAGATCTTTACTCGCTCGTTGCACGCGATCAATTTCTTCAACCACGTAACGGCACCGTTGGAAAACGCGATCTTCGAATTCACTTTCGTGCGTTAACAACATGTCTAATGACACATCGCGCAGGCTTTTTACATCTTTGTAATGTTGCTTCAACATCTTGACACCGATCTCACATTCTGTTCGTCGCGTATTGTATTCGGAATCAACAAGGGAATGCTTCACCCGTGTATCGCAAAGCAGGATTACGTAATCGTTAAGCTTTATTGGAAAATACTTATGTGTGAGCGAACGGCAATCGAGCAGGATGACATGTTCATCTTTACCCATCACGCTGGCAAACTGGTCCATGATTCCGCACTTCACGCCTGCATAATTGTGCTCTGCCCATTGAGCGATCTTCACGATTTCAATTTTAGGCAAACCAATACTATGAAGTTCATTCAGGGCAAAACCGAAACCACATTCGATGGCGGCCGAGGATGACAACCCGGCTCCAATCGGAATATCGCCGCCGAATACGCAGTTGAATGGCCTTATTTCATATCCTCTTTCAATAAACTGAAACATGACTCCAAGCAGATAATTCGCCCATGCCGGTTGTTCCAACTTTTCGGTATTGTCAAGTGTAACTTCAATGGTTTGCCCATACTTGGTAGAATGGATAAGGCATTTTTCTTCTGATGAAAATGCAATCGCAAAGACCGCTTTTTTATCGATAGCTGCCGGCATTACAAAGCCGTCGTTGTAGTCTGTATGTTCGCCAATGAGGTTAATCCTCCCCGGTGCTCGTACGACCAACGGCTCTTTGGAAAAGAGCGAACGGAATTTTTGTTGGATCTCGGTTTCCAGTTGGTCCATGCCTTAAAATAGTTAAAGAGATATTATTAAAAGTCATTCCCAGGATAATAGCCAAGCTTCATTTTTCAACAAGCTGACTTGCGCGGTACTGACGGGCCTTCCATAACGCTTCCGAACGGATTGCTTCATGGATGCTGGCGTTAATTTCGTACCCGATAAGCAAAACAACAGTGATGAGCTGAATCCACACCATGAGGGCAATCAAAACGCCAATGGAGCCATATACCTTGTTGTAAGTTCCAAAATTGGTCACATAAAAGGAAAATCCATACGACACTGCGAGGCAAAGTAATGTAGCGGTAAGCGACCCGATTGAAAAGAATCGCCAGTTGTAATGGATCGAGGGACCAAAATAATAGATCATTGAAATTGCCAGGAGGAACACCAGAAAAATGACAAAAAAGCGAATGGCAAAAAGCAAATATACAGTGTAAGCATCGAGGTTGACCCATTCGGGCTGATATAGATTTGTCATTAGATAGTCTAGCACAAACTCTCCTACAACCAGTAGTATGATCGCCAGAAAAAGCACGAATGCCATCGTGAACATCAACATCGTTGCAATCAACCTTGTCTTAACACCTGAACGTTTTTCAATCGTTTTATAACAGGCATTGAAGGCCCGCATGAGCGCCATCATTCCATTTGTTGATAGATAAAGCGCGAACACGAAACCAAGTGTAAGAAGGCCCCCGCGCTGGTTGCTGACAATGTCAAGAACAGTCGTCGAGGCAACATCAAACATTGTCGGCGGCATGAGATCGCGGAGAAACCCCATGATGCTTTGTGTGTTTATCTCGGGGAAATACCTTGAAACAAATGGAATCAGCGTAAATAGGAAAATAACAGCCGGAAATGTCGCAAGGATGAAGTTGAAGGCAACACCGTTGGCACGATCCATGACCTCATCTTCCTGAAGATTTTGCAAAAACTTTTTAATGATTTTGTACAATGAAACGCCCTCGTAGCGGTTGAAGCGAACCTTTCTTGTCCAGGATACGAATGCCCACACAGGACTTAAACCAATAACAAGCTTTTTGTACTTATACTTCATCCAAAGTAAGGTGCAAGAACCTTTTCCATTTCAGCCGGCGGGCGACATGGTCGGTTGGTTGCTTTGTTTATAAACACCAGAAGGGTTTCTCCCAGATGGATCAATATATTCTCTTCATTGTAAATTTCATATTCAAACCGGATTCTTACTCCGGGCTTTTCACGAATGGTGGTCACTACCCGTAAATGGTCGTCGTAGCGTGCAGGCGCCAGATATTTTGACTTATTCTCCAATACCGGCATCATCACGCCCATCTCCTCCAGTGCCTTGTATGTCAGACCAAGGTGCCGAAGGCTTTCTACACGGCCCACCTCGTAATACATCGCGTAGACGCCATAATATACATAACCCATCTGGTCTGTTTCACCATAGCGCACGCGTACCTTTGTTTCTGATCGATACATTATTTCTTTAGTTGCGCCGCTTTTTTCATTTCAGCGGTAAGCGCTCGCTGATATTTCACAGCATTATTCACGTGTTGCCGGTAGCTGCTGGTGAAATTATGATACCCTGAAAAATCTTCCTTCGCACACATGTAGATATAATCACTCTTTTTATAGTTAAGCACGGCTTTCAATGAGTTGATCTCGGGCATATTGATCGGTCCGGGCGGCAGACCACCATATTTGTAAGTATTGTAGGGCGAATCAACTTCTTTGTGAACATCGAGCACTCGCTTCAGCGTAAAATCACCGACAGCGAAAACAAGCGTTGGATCTGCCTGCAGCGGGATATCTTGCTTCAGCCGGTTGATGTAAAGTCCTGCGATGACCGGTGCTTCATCTGGTTTCACCGACTCTGCCTGTACAATCGACGCAAGCGTCGAAACTTCGAGTGGTGTGAGGCCGATTTCTTCTGCCTTTTGCCTTCGTTCGTTCGTCCAGAACTGCTGATATTCCTTATGCATTCTTGCAATTAAATCCTCTGGAGATGTATTGTAATAAACTTCATAAGTGTTCGGGATGAACATCGCCAGGATATTTTCGCGGTTGAAGCCCTGCTTGTTGTTAAGTGTAAACTCAATGAGCGCTGCTTCGAATTCGTCCGGAGTCATATTCAAATTCCGGGTAATCTTTTCACTCAAATCCCTGATCAACCTCACGTTGTTAAAAGTGATCTTAACAGGCTCCTGTTCGCCTGAGCGGAGCAATCGCACGGTTTGGATATTGGTCATATTCGCCTTCAGCACGTACCGGCCGGGCTTCACATTCTTATCGTAGTCCATCAGCTTGGCGATGAAGCTGAATGACGTTAAATCCTGTACAATGTTGTTTTCATGAAATTGCTTTTGGATATACTTGAAATCCGAGCCACGTGGTACGACAATGACCCGATCCTCTTTGCCTACCAACGTGTTCGGCGTGTAACAGATCTGGTAAGCATAGTACCCGAAAGAAATAAGCAGAATTGAAAAAACTAAAAAGAAGATTAAGCCTTTTGATGGTTTCATTTAGATGGATGATCGATAGAACCGCGAATTTAAGGAACTGCCGGTTTTTAGCATATACCGTTAGATTTAACTACCGATAATTAAACTGGAAAGTTTACTTTTATTTTTAAATGGCTGCCGAGTTTTTGCAAATACACCCGATAAATCCTGAGCAAAGAAAGATCGACCATGTCGTGGAGGTGTTACGTGACGGAGGCATTATTGTCTATCCGACCGATACAATTTACGGGATTGGCTGTGACCTGATGAACAGAAAGGCCATTGAGAGGCTTTGCCGGATCCTAAACATTAAGCCGCAAAAGCTGAATTTGTCATTCATCTGTAACGACCTGAGTCACATTTCCGCGTACGTCCATCGAATCGATACACCCGTTTTTAAAGCCATGAAGAAAGCATTACCGGGCCCTTTCACCTTCATCATGGAATCGAGTTCCCGGGTGCCAAAAATTCTTGATGTAAACAAAAAAACCGTCGGTATTCGTATACCTGACCACCGTGTACCGCTTGAAATCGTGAAAACGCTTGGCAATCCACTGATTACATCCTCTATTAAAGACGACGACAAGATCAAAGAATATACGACAGACCCCGAAGAGATGTACGAGGATTTCAAAGCGCTTGTCGACATCGTAATCGACAGCGGAGCGGGCGGGAATGTTCCGTCAACCATCGTGGATTGTACCGGTAGCGACTTTGAGATCACCCGGCAGGGGTTAGGAGATTTTACTCAGTTTTCCTGAACTCTCGCTCATGTCGAACCTCGCTTCCTAATTAATTCATAATCACCATCGGCTTGAGACTATTAATTGAATCGCAATACCTTCCACCCATCTGCTACTTCTCGACACTGCTGCATTTTGATGAAGTCGTTGTAGAAAAATATGAACATTACCAGAAGCAGACATATCGAAACCGCTGCTATGTCAACACCAGCAATGGGCCGGATATTTTAATTGTCCCTCTAACCGCTAAACACGGCAAAGTGTTGATTAAAGATATCAGGATCGACTATTCTCAAAAATGGCTTAACGGACATTGGCGGACGATTCAGTCGGCGTATGGAAAGGCACCTTTCTTCGAGTATTATGCGACCGACTTTCATGACATTCTTTTCCAGAAACATGACTTTCTATACGACTTAAATTTTAGCCTGCTGACAATGTGTCTAAAATGGCTTCGCTACAATATTCCCGTCACCGAAACGTCAATTTATGAGAAAGCTGTCAATGAGGATGTTATAGACTTTCGTTCAGTTATTAATCCAAAAAAAGAAGAAGGAGGTAATAGATTTTTCAAATCGGTAGCATATCACCAAGTGTTTGGCAGCAAGTTTGTCAACAACCTTAGTATCGTTGACCTGGTGTTTTGTGAGGGGCCGGGCGCAATGAGTATCGTGCGGGCGTCAGCTACAAAATGAACAAATGGGGACTTGGATACGTTTGTAAGATTAAAGCTTATAAACTTTTGCCCGTTATAGCGTTGTACGGTAGAAAAATTTACATTTACAATTAATCAAAATCACAGTTTTTATACATGGAAGCTAAATTTTCCAACCGCGTTAAAGAAGTGATCTCACTCAGCAGGGAAGAAGCGTTGCGCCTGGGTCACGATTACATCGGAACGGAACATCTCCTGTGGGGAATGATCCGCGAAGGCGAGGGCGTGGCCGTAGGGGTGTTAAAGAAGTTAGGTGTACCGCTGGATGAGCTCCGCGCAGAGATCGAAAAAATCTCGAAGGGCACGGCTACACATGAGATCAAAAACCTGGCGAACATTCCCCTCACGAAAGCCTCTGAAAAAGTTTTAAAAATTACCTACCTCGAGGCGAAGATATTCAAGGCACAGCTGATTGGCACCGAGCATTTGTTGCTCTCAATCCTCCGCGATGCAGATAACCTCGCTACGCAGATACTTAATAAGTTTGACGTTAACTACGAGACCGTAAAAGAAATGCTGGAATACCAAAACGAAAGCCCAATGGCGTCTTCGGATACTGATGATCCGGATGATGACTCTTCGAAAATCTTCGGCAGCGCAGGTGCAGGTGCAGGCGCTGGCAAGGAGAAAAAAGGAACTGAAAAATCCAGAACACCGGTGCTCGACAATTTTGGTCGGGATCTGACACGACTTGCTGAAGATAACAAGCTTGATCCTATCGTCGGCCGCGAAAAGGAAATTGAACGTGTTGCACAGATCCTTTCGCGCAGAAAGAAAAATAATCCAATCCTTATCGGTGAACCGGGTGTTGGTAAAACTGCAATTGCAGAAGGACTTGCACTGAGAATTATCCAAAAGAAGGTCTCCCGTGTACTTTTCGGCAAGCGTGTCGTTACGCTTGACTTGGCTTCGCTTGTCGCTGGTACTAAGTATCGCGGTCAGTTCGAAGAAAGAATGAAAGCGGTAATGAACGAGCTTGAAAAGTCTCCGGATGTAATCCTTTTTATTGACGAGCTTCATACCATTGTTGGCGCAGGCGGCGCTTCAGGGTCTCTTGATGCATCCAATATGTTTAAACCAGCGTTGGCTCGTGGCGAGATACAATGTATCGGTGCAACGACGCTTGATGAATACAGACAATACATCGAGAAAGATGGCGCGCTGGCCCGCAGGTTTCAGATGGTGATGGTAGATTCTACTTCCCCTGAAGAAACGATTCAGATCCTGGATAATATCAAAGAAAAATACGAAGATCACCACCACGTGATCTATACTAAGGAAGCAATCGAAGCGTGTGTGAAGCTTTCTGACCGCTATATCAGCGATCGGTACCTTCCGGACAAAGCGATTGACGTTCTTGATGAAGCAGGTGCGCGCGTTCACATCAACAACATTCACGTTCCCGAAGAGATTGTAAAGCTCGAAGAAGCGATTGAGGATGTGAAGAAAGAAAAGAATCGCGTAGTCAAGAGTCAGAAATATGAAGAAGCGGCCCAGCTTCGTGATCGCGAGAAAAAACTCATCGAGCAGCTCGATAGCGCGAAAACAAAGTGGGAAGAAAAAACGCGTACTGAAAAATATACGGTTAACGAAGAGAATGTTGCAGATGTCATTGCAATGATGACCGGCATTCCGACCAAGCGCATTGCCCAAAAAGAAAGCAACAAGCTTTTGAATATGGGACTCGAGCTAAGCGGAAAAGTGATCGGTCAGGAAGAAGCGATCAAGAAACTCGTAAAGGCAATTCAAAGGACACGCGTTGGATTAAAAGATCCAAAGAAACCAATTGGTTCATTTATTTTCCTGGGACCTACCGGCGTTGGTAAAACAGAATTGGCCAAAGTACTGGCGACATATCTTTTTGACAAGGAAGATGCGCTTGTCAGAATCGACATGAGTGAATACATGGAGAAGTTTTCTGTGTCTCGTCTTGTCGGAGCCCCTCCGGGGTATGTTGGTTATGAAGAGGGTGGCCAGCTAACAGAAAAGGTTAGACGTAAACCTTACTCGGTCGTGTTGCTGGATGAGATCGAAAAAGCTCACCCGGACGTATTCAACATTTTGTTACAGGTTCTGGATGAC
>Ga0196965_1000633_pt1 | contig 17927 bp, 18 predicted proteins | sample S1_20metaG_FD_148668 | JGI IMG/M metagenome (GOLD analysis project Ga0196965, IMG submission 148668) | Soil microbial communities from Anza Borrego desert, Southern California, United States - S1_20 | ecosystem: Environmental > Terrestrial > Soil > Desert | place: USA: California | collected... | reverse complement strand
AAAAAAACCAGTAAGGATGACTATTTTACACATATGAGACTAGTCCTTTTGGCTATAGGAGCAGTTGGCGGAATTGGTTTTGTCATAAAGTTTATAGGCGAACTGATATTCGTAAATAAGTAGAGATATATTCTTATGCAAGAATAGCGAAAGAAAGACATTAATTAAAATTTACTCTTCCGTTATCAATTTATCTCCAATCTGAATTATACTTTCTTAATTGCAATGTCTGAATCACCTGTATACATAGATGAAGAAAATAAAATAAAAATCAAACCAGAGCTTATGATAATAGAAAATTTGTATCCAATCATGTATGAAGAGTCGTTATACCTTTTTTATAAAGATGATAACGAACTAATCAATTGTTATGAAGTTACTGATAAAGAAATACTTGACAAGGTGCAGAAGAATCCTAAAAAAATTATAGAGATATTAGAGGAATGTACTAAATGATATACCATTATATTATTGATTTATGCATAATATATCATGTCACATGGCAAATACGAGACAGGAAATAGGAAGAGCAACGAAATATTCATCGGAAAGAAACCACTTATGACGTACGTTACAGCAACCTTGGTTCAACTGGCAAATGAACCTACAGTCGTGATAAAGGCTCGAGGAAAAAGTATTACAAGGGCAGTGGATGTGGCTCAGATAATTGTAAAGAGGATGAACACTTTGGGTTATAGGGTTGAAAAGGTAAAGCTAGGTTCAGATAGCCTAACCGGTACTGAAGATGATAAACCCAGAAATGTTTCTACAATTGAGGTATCTATTTCCAGATCGAAATAAGAATTTGCTTGATATTTTTAGAGTCGGTTAATTTTCTTTTTGTCTTGAACACGAAATTTGATATTATGGTGAATGCATTTGATTAAGTATGACTGACATTCATAAACTCACAATAGTTTCGTCATCTCTGCTAGCCTTGTTTCTCTTTCAAGTTTTGTACCTTACAGTTAATAATTCGATGGTTTTAGGATTTTTCCATGAAAGTCAATCGCAGACCTTGCTTACTTACACAGATAACAAAAATAATTTTGAAATAAGCTATCCAAACAACTGGGAAAGATCTGTGAAACTAAATAATGAAGTTATTTTTATAGCACCAAAGGATGCCAACTCAGTTAGCAGTCCGGCAGGATTCGTGGTAAAAGCTATACCGACTCCAGGTAAGAATATCTCCACTGATTCTGCAACAAAGGAATTAACAAGAGAAATCCAATCTGTGCATAAAGATTTCAAACTAGAGTCCACGACTCCTGTAACTTTAGATGGGAAAAAAGCAACTCAGATAGTCTTTACTGCCACAGACAGTAAGTTACAGAATAGAAAAGCGATTCAAATTGTAGGCTCCAACTCTGAAAGTCTGTACGTTTTAACTTATAAAGCCTCGACAGATAAATTTGGAACCTACGAAAACGTAGCAAATCAAATGATTAAATCTTTCAAATTCTCGACAAATTAAAGGTTAGTAATATAATAATTGCTTAACAAGCTGATGAACACATCAACCTGTTAAGCATGTTCCCCTTCGGTTTGGTCGATGTACTATTTACTGTACATAATTCATATTTAAACCTATCAATTTATCCTAATATCATACATATATAAAAAATTTTATAAGTTGAACCAAAAAGGTCAAAATAACTTAATGATTAAGTTAAATTCCAAAAAATACCTAAATGAAAATCCTTTTTTATAAATTATGCGTAGTATTAATGGATGGCAATGAAGGTAAAAAAACTTGAACTCTTATTGATTTGTATTGTTGCTGCGGTAACCCTAGTTGTCCTCTACAATGTATTTATCTCAATTCCTTTCAGAGACTACTCTTTAGAGGTCGATGCCCTAAGAGACCCTGAGTCGCTTTTAGTTAATTCAAGAGTAGTTTTAAAAAATACTGGGAAAATGCCGTTAAATGATCTGTTTATAACATACGATAAAAATCAAGATTTTACGGAGAACTTGTTAACAATAAAGCCAGGTCAAACAATAATTCTATCTCCTCCTCAAGGAGCAAGTCTTAACACCGTAACCGTGGTAACAGCAGAGGGATTAAGCATTGACAAGCAGTTTAGGTCGCCCGTAAAGCTACCGGGAATGATAGGATCATAGATTATTTAATAAACTATACAACAAGCGCCTACTAATTCAGATTAAGTTAAAGACGAATTAAAGACTGAATCGATTCTAACTATTTTATTATCTGTGAGTTGGTTCAAGTCTCTTACTAAAAGAGACCCATCATCATTTACCTTAATTATTTCTCCTTTGAACTCATACTCCTTGATTCTGAATTTGTAACTTAGAGTTGATAACGATTCTTCGATCCTTCTTCTATACAAGTTCCTCAATTCGTCTCTATACAATTTAGATTCTAATTTGGGAACAAGTTCATTAAACTTGTATAATATAAAGGACACTAACTCAAAATTATTAATTTCTGATCCATCGTTAGCATACTTTAAGGTGGTTATTTTTAAATCTCCCGCTACTGATTTATCTAAGATTTGACTTTTAGTAACTACAAGGTCGTTGTTGGAATTTATTCCGATGCCTAGCGTTACTTTGGTCATTTTTCCATACTCAATTTCAGTGTCTATGAGAATTCCAGCGACCTTGCTGCCGTTGATTAGTAGGTCATTAGGCCATTTGATTTGGGGAGTTATGTGCAGCTGGGATTTGATAGCATCAGAAATTACCAGTGTTGTTAGAATCAACATGCAAAATAGGTCGCTTGCTTCTAGGTCTGTCTTAAATACAATCGTCATCCAAACTCCGCCTCTAGGCGACGCCCAGTTAGACCCTCTACGTCCCCGCCCTCCTGTTTGAATTTCACTTAATACTAAATAGGGATAACATGTTTCTGATTTTTTACCTAACAGAAATGCGTAATCCTGGGTAGAAGATAAAGAATCATAAAAGTAAAACTCTTGGAAAAAAAGTTTTCTTTTAGATTTATTCAAAATATTATAAATAAAATCCAATTTTTGTTTGTCAGAGCATACAATTTTAATCATATGTTAGATGACACCTAGTTTTAAAAGAATAGCAATAACGATACCTAACACTATCGCTATTCCAAACAATCTAGAAAATAAAACTGTATCTGCCATTATCCTGATGTAAACAGAATCGCTAATGGTATGGGGACAAGTACTATAGTTGTAAAATTTACTCATGACCTTGAATGCTAAAGGTAAAAGAAAAAATGGCGGGACAATTGAAATAATATTGTAGTCTAGTTCTACAAAAAACAGTATAGTTGTAAAATAAATCGAAATGAACATGCCGATGAGAAAGTAATCCTTCACTTTACCGCTATACTTATCCAGTAAAATGGCCAGAGTTTTTCTACCTCCTTCTCTATCTGCATTGATGTCAGGTATGGAATTGATAAACAAAACAACAGCTGAAAGTAATCCTGCTATTAATCCCAACACAATTGAATCAGTAGTTATAGTGGATGTTTGAACATAAAAGGTTCCTATAACTATTAGCATCCCTTTAATACCAACAAATGTTTCACCTAAACCTACATTTACTAGTTTTGTAGAATACAGCATTATTGACATAGCAGCGAATAAAAGAATGATTCCAATCACATAGCCCTTTAGCAAAACAAATATCCCACCTATCAACAAGCCTGTAAAAAGAAAAGTGATTCCTGCCAAGTAAACACTTTTAGATGATAACAAACCTTCCGGAAGGACGCCAGTTCCCCCACTAAATTTTGTTCTTCTAGTCCTTAAATCAATCCCCCTCTTAAAATCGAAATAATCATTTAGGAGGTCAACACTACAATGGAGACAAAGTATTCCTAAATATACCAAGATAGCACTTGCAAAATCAAATCCGGATGGATCTGCCCATAAGGACAGTACTAGGCCGCAGGTAACTGAAATTGCAGATGCGGCTAAAAACTTAAACCGTATTGCTCTGAGCCAAATTCCTAAACTAAAGTTCAAATTCCATTTCACACAATTTATTGATTACTTGAATTTTTTTTAATCAATTCAAAGCTGGCCAATGCCTTGTCAAATTCATCTGAGGTGAGACGAGGGTATTTTGCTACAATTATATTTTGGTTTGTATGATCCAATGTTTTTTGGCCTACCAGGGGTGCTACTATCCCAGGTGTAGAGCGAACAAATTGCAACAATTTAGCAGATTGATAAGGCAAATTACTAAATTGAGTTGTAGCAATGTCTAAATTTAACAACCTGCCCTGAAACAAAGGAATACTAGTAAAGACATGAATTCCATAGTGCACAGCGGCACTCAAGGTTGATACTTTTTGGGGAGAATCATCGATTTGTTGATTTTGGAATTTGTAAGGTTCGGTCATAAATGAATTATAAGGCAGTTGTATGAATTTGAATCCATTTGTTTGACCACCTACATCTTTAGCAATTTTTGTGATATCCTTTAAGGAAATATAATTTGGACTGGTTTCGCGGGCTGTAAAGCAATTCCATGTAGCCATACCATAATAATGAAGTTTTCCCATTTCTCGGTATTTTTCGTAAACCTCAAACACTCTAGCCAACATTTCAAAAAATGTTGATCTATCCACCTGATCAAACCAACTCTCAAAGGAATTATGGATATAAACCAAGTCTATGGAATTAAGACCCATGTTGCAAAGTGATCTATCTATGCAATTGGAAATATAATTAGGATTCATAATATTATAAGAGGCGCTGATATCATCTGGAGTAATAATTCCTTTATCAAGGTACAGCAGCTTGAGATATGAATCGAGATCGATCTTTTTCAAGTTACCATCATTAGTAAAATACCCGTTCTTTGTGCAAATAAAAATTTGATCGCGTTTGACTATTTTATCTTCTATGAGCCTGTTTATTGCTCGTCCAATGCTTCTTTCAGATAACATGGAACGGTAATTTATTGCAGTGTCAATAACGTTGATACTACCTTCCTTTATGCTATGATAAATGGAATATTCTATGTTAGTATCATCAGTTTCAGATAGGTTTCCTAGATACGTTCCCATTCCCAATGATGAAAGGTACATGTCTTCAACATGCTTGAAATGGGATTCATCAATACCTTTTTTTAAGGAGAGATTTCGAAAATTCGTCGTGCCCGAAGGCGTTGCGTAACCTGAATGAAATCTATTAACTAACGACACGAGATAAATAAATTAGATTACGAATTTATAACTATCTAGTACGTAATCATACCGAACTAGGTTTATTGTTTTTCTAGTTCAATAATAAAATCTGCGGGATTTAGTTGTATCCCACAATTAGAGCATCTATTCATAGTATTTCGCAATACATCTCTGATTGGCTTAACATTAATCATGTGTTTTATTTTGCTATTGCATTTGTAACAATAAATTTCAATTATTGGACAAGACATAATAGATCCTAAAATTTTATTTTATTAATTAAATGATGGTTAAATATCGTTGACATAAAGATTAAATCTAAAGCATTGTAATGCCTATACGACAGGTTAGGAAATATTAAATATGTATTTGATTTTTTTCTGATTTGTGCCAGTGGATCCTGTATGTGGAATTGAACTTAGCGAAGAGCTTGCTACTGTATTGGAATATAACGATAAAAAAATTTATTTTTGCTGTGAAGGTTGCAAAAGAATTTTTCAAAAAAAACCAAAAAAGTATTCAAAGTAATATAATTTTAATTAACCCATAATCAAGGTTAAATATATGAAAGCTGCGGTCCTCGATAAGAATAGGATAAGCATCAAAGAGATTAATTTGCCAAAAATTAGCAATGGCGAGATATTGATTAAAATGAAAGCATGTGGGATTTGCGGATCTGATTTGGAAAAAGTATTTGGAAATTACGGGATGAAATCATCCAGGATAGGACATGAGCCTGTGGGTGAAATCATAGAAATAGGTAACCAAATATCTCGTTATAAGAAAGGTGACAGGGTTTTTGTTCACCATCATGTGCCCTGTTATTCATGTAGATTTTGTTATAGTAGCGATTATACTATGTGTGATAAATACCAAAGTAGCAACATTGAACCATGCGGTCTATCAGAGTTAATTCTAATCCCCGAATGGAATGTATCTCGAGGAGGTGTAGTAAAAATTCCAGACAACATTAGCTATGAACATGCAGCTCTCATCGAACCTGTTGCGTGTTGTCTGAGATCTCTAGATAAGATTAATTTGCAAAAGGCAGAGACAGTGATTATTTTTGGTAGTGGACCGACGGGCCTGATGCATATGATATTGTTAAGGTGTTCTGGGATTTCCAAGATCGTAGTTGCAGATGTAAATGACTTTAGATTGAATTTTGCTAAAAAGATAGACCCTAGTGTTTCGACTATTAATGTGGCTAAATTAGACAATGCAGGATTAACAGAAAAAATATCATCAATTATTGGTAGGGATGGCGTTGACAAGTCTATTATATGTACCAGTAGTAAAACAGCTTTTGTTCAGTCCCTTGCAATTACCCGACGTGGGGGAACGATTTCGTTATTTGGTGTTCCTCCAAAAGATAACGAATCCGTAATTGACCTTAATTTAATATACTCCAAAGAGTTAAAAATTATCCCAAGTTATGCGACCTCAGAGAGAGAGATACATCAAGCAATCAAGTTAATGGAGAACAACATTATCAATTTGGAACCTTTAATTACTCATAAATTTAATCTTGAAAAGTCGGAAATGGCGTTTCTGAGAGCACACAAGGCCGACGAGTCTATGAAGATTATCATTACTAATGAGTAAGAATTACTAAAATTTTTATATCTTTTCAAGAAACTACAAGAGGTAAATGTAATGGACTGGGGAATGAAGAATAGATTTTCACGAATAATCAAACCAGACAGTGGTCGATGTGTCATGCTTGCTGTTGACCATGGGTATTTTTTGGGTCCTACAGAGCGATTAGAAAATCCTAGGGAAACTATTAGACCGCTGCTTAATCTTGCCGATTCCTTGATGCTTACGAGAGGGGTTCTCAGATCATCAGTCTCAGCCGAGACCAATACTCCTATTGTCCTGAGGGTATCCGGTGGGTCTAGCATTATCGGAGAAGATTTGTCAAAAGAGACAATTATTACTTCCATTGATGAAGCCATCAGGCTTAATGCATCTTGTTTGGCCCTATCGATTTTTGTTGGGAGTAAGTATGAATATCAGACTTTAAAAAATTTATCAAAGCTCGTAAATGAAGGTGAAAAATATGGGATCCCAGTATTAGCAGTTACTGCAGTGGGTAAAGAAATGGCAAGAGATTCGCGGTATTTAGGATTAGCATGCAGGATTGCCGCTGAATTGGGTGCTCATGTAGTAAAGACTTATCATTGCATTGACTTTAGAAAGGTGGTTGATGGATGTCCTATACCTGTGATAATCGCTGGAGGAAAAAAATTACCCGAAAGAGACGCCCTACAGCTGACTGCAGATGCTATTAGAGACGGTGCGTCTGGTGTTGATATGGGTAGAAATATATGGCAATCAGACAGTCCAGTTGCAATGATAAAGGCTGTTAGAGCACTAGTCCATGACAATTATACTATACAGCAAGCATACGATCTTTATTTAGATCTTTCAGGCTTAAAAAGCACTATAAAAAAAAGCACAAGCAGAAAGGACGGAGAGACCATATAGATTTTAATAGCCAGAACAGACGAAAGTCTTATCTAATTTTCACCCATTTTTAAAAAAAATTTATAAATTAACCTACGCTATAATTATTGAATGAACTCAAGTGAAACAATAAATTGCACTTTAACATGTGACAGAATTAGTTATGTTAAACTTACATTACTACTATAATATTGAGTTCTATAGATTGGAGTTGTTTTAATTATGAGTGAAATGTCTGGTGCTGCGGCATTAATGACTGCATTAGAAAAAGAGAAGGTTGAATTCATTTTTGGCCTTCCGGGAGGAGCTAACCTTCCTATTTATGATGCTCTTGTTGATTCTAAAATAAGACATATTTTGGTTCGGCACGAACAATCAGCAGCTCATATGGCTGATGGTTATGCTAGGATAAAGAGGAAAGCAGGTGTATGTTTTGCCACTTCTGGTCCCGGAGCTACTAACTTGGTTACTGGAATAGCTACTGCCTATGCTGATTCTTCGCCCATAATCGCTGTTACGGGACAAGTAGCCTTACCTATGATAGGTAAGGATGCGTTCCAGGAAACCGACATCATTGGGGTAACTAACCCATGTACAAAATATGCTTTTCAACCTCGCATTGCATCTGAAATACCTGAGATGGTAAAGAAGTCCTTTTACATAGCTGAGAGTGGAAGGCCTGGACCAGTATTATTGGATATTCCTAAGGACGTTCAACAACAAGTAACTAAAATGGAATTTCCTGATTATATCAAGGTCAGAGGTTATAATCCAGTTGTTGATGCAGATTTGTCAGAGATAAATAAAGCTTGTGAAATATTACTTAAGTCAGAAAAACCAATCATTATGGCTGGGGGTGGAGTAATTTTATCAGGAGCATTCTCTGAGCTACAGGCTCTCGCAGAATTACTTTCGATACCCGTTGTAACTACTTTCAAAGGGAAGGGTGCATTTCCCGAAAATCATCAATTGGCATTAGGGCCCATCGGAATGCATGGTCACGCAGAAGCAAACAAGATGGTTTTAGAAGCAGACTGTATACTTGCCATAGGAGCTAGGTTCTCGGATAGAACAGTAGGTAGATTTGATGAATTTGGAAAAGATATTAACGTTATTCATTTTGACGTAGATCCGGCAGAGATTGGAAAGAATAAGTCTGTAAATGCCGCAGTAATAGGTGATGTAAAATCTTCGTTAAGAAGTCTCATTAAGTTGATTCCCAAGAATTTTAAAACAAACGAAGAAATTTCTAGATTATGGATGTCCAGAAAAAGGGAGCTTGTAAATTATTACGAAGACAGCATAAAGGATTACGCCAGAGACATTACTGCTAAAAAGGCTTTAAAGAAGTTACGGGAGTTACTGCCTGCTGAAGGTATCGTCACTACTGAAGTAGGCCAATGCCAGATGTGGGCATCATTACATTTTGATGTGATATCACCTGGCACTTTTTTTAGCTCAACTGGCTTGGGAACAATGGGTTTTGGTTTTCCAGCTTCCATCGGAGCAAAGGCCGCAAGAGCCAATGTGCCAGTAGTTGATATCGCAGGAGATGGATCTTTTAATATGACTGAGAATTCTCTCGCAGTATCTGTTTTAGAGGATTTACCAGTCATAGTCTTTTTGTTAAACAATCAGATGCTGGGAATGGTCGCACAATGGCAAAGGACATTTTATAACAGAAGATATAGCGGAGTTCATCAAAAGAATTGCCCTGATTATTGCAAGTTAGCAGAATCATATGGAGCACAAGCATATAGAGTAGCGTCAATGGACGAGCTTGATAAAGCAATAAAGAGTTCCTTGAAATCTAATATAGCAACTGTTATTGATATCCCCATAGATCCAGATGAAGACGTCTACCCTTTTGTCGCTCCAGGAACAGGACTCAAAGATATGATTATTGGAGCATGATAAGATTTGACAAACAAGAAGTCTGTTTTTGATCAGGAGAATGCAAATAAGATGTACATATTGTCAGTAATCGTCGAAAACAAGCCAGGTGTTTTGTTTAGAATAACTAATCTTTTCAGATCCCGAAACTTTAATATTGAAAGTATAACGGTTGGGATTACCGAAAAACCAGATCTTTCTAGAATGACAATTACTACGGTTTCTGATGTAAAGACATTAGAGCAATTAGTAAAACAATTGCAGAAATTGATCGACGTAATTCAAATCAATGTATTAAATAAAGAGAATGCAGTATACCGTGAACTTGCTTTAATTAAGATGAATGCGAAAGATCCAACTACCAGAATAGAAATAGCAAATTTTGCTTCTATTTACAGGGGAAATATAATGGACATAAGCAATGAAACGATAACTGTAGAAATCATTGGTACTCCTGATAAGATTGATGCATTTAAGAATCTGGTATCAGGTTATGGAATCATACAAGTAGCTCGAACGGGCGTATCTGCATTACCGAGGGGAGCTGTAGACGATGACCTCTAGTAACAATATTCGTATTTTTGATACTACTTTAAGGGATGGTGAGCAGACACCTGGCGTTACAGTTTCTCCGGAACAGAAATTGGAGATTGCAATGAAGTTAGATGAACTGGGAGTGGATACAATCGAGGCAGGTTTTCCAGTAGTTTCTCCTGGAGAGGCCCAGGCAATAAGAAAAATCATAAAACAAGGACTCAGGGCTGAAGTATGTGGATTGGCCCGCACTACCAGAAATGATATAGATACAGCGATTAGTAGCGATTTAAAGTATATTCACACATTTATAGCAACTTCAGATATTCACATGCAGTATAAACTTAAAATGACAAGAGAACAGGTTTTGGAAAAAGCTATTTTTGCAGTAGAATACGCAAAAAAACATGGAATGATGGTCGAATTCTCTGCAGAAGATGCCACTAGATCAGACAGAGAGTTTTTAAGTAAAATTTTTAAAGCCGTTGCGGAAGTGGGTGTTGATAGAATTGACATCCCCGATACTGTAGGATATTCAACGCCGCAGTACATGGCTAAATTGGTGACAGATGTAATAGAATCTACCGGTTTGCCAGTAAGTGTCCATTGTCATAATGATTTTGGATTAGCAGTTGCTAATTCCATTGCCGGATTTCAAGTAGGTGCAAAATGCGCACATGTTACTATAAACGGATTAGGAGAAAGAGCAGGTAACGCCGCTTTGGAAGAGCTAGTGATGGCTTGTCAATGTTTATACAAAATAGAACACAATATAAAAACAGAACTTTTGTATGATGTTTCTAAATTTGTATCTAGTGCGATGGGAATTATCGTTCAACCAAACAAAGCAATAATTGGCGAGAATGCGTTTGGACATGAATCTGGGATTCACACTCATGGTATTTTAAATAATCCTTTGACTTATGAACCAATAAGTCCCGAGCTTGTAGGCAGAAAGCGTTGGATGCAAGCAGGAAAGCATGCTGGTGCTCACGGCATTAAAGCTATTTTAGATGAATTTGGAATTATAACTACTGAAACACAGTTAAAAGAGATTGTAGATAAACAAAAATTAATTGCAGACAGAGGAAAATCAATTACCACTTCAGACTTGTTGTCATTGGCATCGGAAGTAATAAAAAATAAACAATTTGATGAAAGTTTTAAATTGAATGACTTTCACATAGTTACCGGACTAAATATTATTCCTACTGCAGTAGTTAAATTAAATATCCATGAGAAAGACTTCATAGCTTCTGAAACAGGAGTAGGTCCTGTAGATGCAGCTCTAAAAGCAATCCAAACCATCGCTCACGGAATTGCAAACATAAAGATAAGAGAATACAAGCTTGATTCTATTACAGGTGGCTCTGATGCTTTGGCAGAGGTGTCAGTGAAAGTAGAAGATAAAGAAGGAAATATCATTTCGGCTCGGAAATCAGGTGAAGATATTGTAGTAACATCTGTTCAGGCAATGCTAGACGCAATCAATAAAACAATGTTAAAAAAACTCATAGAGAAAGGAACAGAAGCAAGGTAAAGAAAAAATTTTGAGTGTGCTATTTAATTGACCATATATCAAATCTCTTTGCTTGTAGGAGATGGTATTGGGCCGGAATTATCCCAGTGTGTAGAAGATATACTCCACCATATCCATGACAATTCCTCGGCGTTAAAATTTAAAATAGATAAGGTTGAGGCCGGAGATGAGGCAAAAAAAAGATATGGAAAAGCATTACCAGAGGACACTTTTGTAAAAATAAAAAAATCTCAAGCTTGTTTGAAATCACCTGTAGGAGAATCAGCAGCTGACGTAGTTCTAGTCTTGCGAAGATATTTTGAATTGTATGCAAATGTAAGACCATCCAAAAATTATGCGAATATCCCGGCAATTTCAAAGGGGGTTGATTTGGTTACTGTAAGAGAGAACACTGAAGATTTGTATCTTGGTTGGGAATTTTTTTCAGATGAGGATACAGTCATTTCGTTACGAAAGATCAGCAGGTTCGCATCAAGAAGGATCGCCGAATACGCATTTAAAATAGCAAATGCCAGAAAAGGAAAGAAGGTAACGATAGTGCACAAATCAAATGTTTTGAGACAAAGTGACAGATTGTTTATTGACACATCAAAGGAAGTAGCAAAAAAATATCCCGAGATCGAATTCGAAGAGATGTATGTAGATGCTTGTTCTATGGAACTTATCAGATACCCTACCAGGTTTGACACTATTCTAACCACTAATCTTTTTGGGGATATAATTTCAGATGAAGCCGCGCAAATAACCGGAAGTATCGGGCTTGCCCCAGCGGCAAACATTGGTGAGAATTTCGCAATGTTTGAACCGGTGCATGGGGCAGCTTTTGACATTGCAGGTAAGAATATTGCGAACCCAACTTCATTTATTTTAGCACTAAAAATGATGTTTGATTGGATGGGTGAAAAATATAGTGATATCAATTTATTAAATGAATCAATCAAAATCGACAAGGCAGTGGATAATCTTTTCACCAATAATATAAAGACAAAGGACATTGGTGGAACCCTCTCAACCAAAGAATTCAATCAAAAGTTTTTAAGTATCTTTTCTACTGATACTTTTCAATAAAATAAATTTTTATTGCTTATGACTCTTAATTATTTCAATTAGATTTTTTAAGATTCTAGCTGTTGCACCCCAGATCAAATGTTCCCCGACTGAAAACTTGAACATCTTATGGTTGCTGTTTGAATGAACTTTATCAATTTCTACAGATTGGATCAATTTCTCTAAAGGGATTACTATAATTTCATCGACCTCTTCATTAGGAATTAAAGATGTTGTTAGATCAGTCAATATCGCTACAAAAGGGTAAATCTGTATTTTGGTTGTATAAGTATTTGTTGGATCTAGACAACCGACTATATTTTTTTTATCAATTAGCAGACCGATCTCCTCATATGTCTCTCTTATCGCTGTGTCAAGAAGAGAATTATCGTTGATACACTTCCTTCCACCAGGAAAAGAAATTTCACCAGCATGATTTCTTAATCTTGAACTTCTTTTTGTAAAGATTATATTCGGAGTATTACTTTTTTGAAAATATATTATCACTAGTACACTTGAGTTTCCGATATCGTTTAAATAGCCATCTGCAAACAACTGTCGCCTCTCGGCGTCCACAGGCAAAGGCAACTTTTGTTGAATCAAATCACTGAATTGTTTTTCGGATATCACACACTTAATATCAATGAAAACAAAGATTTAAAAAACTTTTTTTACGCAGGATTGACTCTTTAATTCAATCGTCCATATGAACATAATTTACGAACTTAATCCGCCTAAAATTCTCCAAGGTCGCCAAGTTGAGCCTTCGATTCTAATAACCGAGGTAAAAAAGTTCTTATTTAGGGCTGCCAAGGTATCTGAAATTACAAGATATATCCATTTAACAGACTCGGTTTTGGGCATTCCTAGAATATCCAGTGTTACTGCCGCCCATATGATTTTAAACAAATCTGATAATCGAGAACTTAGTTTAACGTGCAGTATTAGGACCAGAGATAGAAACATGAATTCAATTATACAATCAGTTGCTGATTGTATCATTTTAAACGTCGAAGGATTGCTTTTTATCCAAGGCGATAAGCCCAATTACGAAACTTCAGCGGTTTCTAATACGCTTTCTCCAAAACCTACAGAAGTAATTCGGATGCTTAATTCAATGGGCTTTGGACATTTAATCAGTTTGGATTTATCACTTCCCAATAAGATATCAAACGTTGATTCTCTTCGAAAAAAGGTAGAATCAAGACCTCGTAGATTTGTAACTCAATCTGTAGCTTCAATTGATGAAATTAGAAAATTAAAAACAATCCTTCAATCCAATGGTTGTGAAATTGTCAATATGATTCCATGTGTGATGGTGCCCTCTTTAAAAAATCAAAGAGCGGCTACTATGATCGGGCTTGATTGGAGTGGATACAAGGATTACTTTTTTGATTTCATTGGTCAGATAAAAGAGGAGGGTATCAATCAGTTATTATTGACTTCGCCAAATAGTTTTGATGAAGGAATAGAAGCCCTTAAAAGAATAACAAAATAATATTTTGACTAAAGAGCCTTTTTATGCGGGGTTATTTCACTTTTTAACTCATCTAAAACTAATCGGTTGTATTCAAACAAATTAGAATCTTCAGTCAGTCGTGGCCTTCTGTAATCTATTGCTATTTCCTTTTTAACGCGTGCAGGTCTCTTTGTAAACACAATTACCTTATCACCCAAACAAATAGACTCTGAAATATTATGTGTCACAAAGACTATGGTTTTTCTTGTTTTTGCCCATATCAATTGAAGTTCAACAAGCAAAAGATCTCTGGTTTGAGAATCGAGTGCAGCAAAAGGTTCGTCCATTAACAGTACGTCTGGATCCATTACTAAAGCTCGGGCTATAGCCACTCTTTGTTTCATCCCGCCAGATAACTGATAAGTATAAGATTTTGCAAATTTACTCAGATCCATCATTTCAAGATAATGCATGGCAATCTTGTTTCTCTTTTCCTTTTCGACTCCCACCATTTTCAAACCGAATTCCACATTATCAATAACGTTTAGCCATGGGAATAAAGCATTGTCCTGAAAAACCATAATACGATCGGGACCTGTAGCCGAGACTGGGCGACCATTGAGAATTAGTTCTCCTTGAGTAGGCTTATCAAGTCCTGCTATTATATTGAGTAAGGTTGATTTACCACAGCCAGAAGGCCCCACAAAGCACACAAATTGGCCTTCTTCTATTGAAAGGTTGACATTGTCTACTGCTAAAACCCTCTTTTTCTCATCAGCAGAGGAGTTGACGGAAAAAGATTTAGTAATATTTTTCAATTCCAGCTTGCTCAAGTAGATTGATGTACATTGGTAGTTCATCAATATATTTTAAACCGCAGAAATTCGGCTCACTATCAAAGATTCTTAATGCTTTTTATAGACTATCTAAAAAAGATAAAAGCTAAACAATATAGTGAAATTTATCTTCACATCTTAATCCAATGAAGAAAGAATAGGTAACCCCATATTTGCAATATAGACATCGAGTATTAATACCAAATCTTTTAGGTAGTAACCTTTTTTAGGAATCCTCTAGATGTTTATATCATATTTAGATTGATTAAAAGAATCGTGTTAGATACTAGTATTATAATTGATGGTAATATAAGCAATAAAATTGATAATGAGGAGATCGATAGCTCCTATGAGATTATTATTCCTCGACTTGCTATTGATGAATTGCAATCTCAGGCGTGTAAACAACGCGAGCATGGTTTTATAGGGCTAGAGGAATTGAAAAAAATTAGGGAAAAGAGCAATCTACATAAAATATCAGTAAGAATAGCGGGTGAAAAGCCCACTTTGACTGATATAAAACTTGCGAAAAACGGCCGCATAGATTCTCTCATCTGTGATATAGCCGAAAAAGAGAATGCCAGGCTGTATACCTCCGATTATATACAACACATATCCGCCCTTGCCTCAGGGGTACAGAGTGAATATAACAGAGCAACTCCTTCTTCTGAATATGATATTGAAAAATACTTTGATGAGAGTACAATGAGCGTGCATTTAATCGAAGGTGTAGAACCTCTCGCCAAGAAAGGCACACCAGGAGATTTTACACTAGAAAAAATCCTAGAAAAGAAACTCGATAAACATATCCTTGAGGAAATTATCAATTTTTTATTTTCCACAAAGGATAACAAGAAAATATCTAATATTGAAATTTCTTTTGATGGCTGCTTTGTGCTCATGTATAAAAATCTAAGGATTGTAATTACATTTCCTCCTGTTTCTAACAAAATTGAAATTACGGCCGTAAAGCCTATTAAAAAATTAACGTTAGAGGACTACCACTTGGACCCCAATTTGGTAGCCAGGCTATCAAAAGAGGCGGAGGGAATTTTAATAGCCGGTAGACCAGGGTCTGGGAAAAGTACCTTTGCCAGCAGTATAGCAGACCACTATGTATCAAATAACAAATTGGTAAAAACACTTGAATCACCACGCGACCTTCAAGTTCCCGACAATGTGGTCCAGTACGGCTCATTTAAAAACGGGTATGAGCGAGTCGCTGATTTGCTATTGCTTGTGAGGCCAGATTTTACTATTTTTGATGAGGTAAGGAGAATAAAGGATTTTGAATTGTTTGCGGATTTAAGACTTACTGGGATTGGAATGATAGGCGTTATCCATGCAAATGAAGCTCTTGATGCCATTCAAAGGTTCATTGGTAAAATAGAATTAGGTATGATTCCACATGTCATTGATACGGTCATTTTTATTAGCGGAGGAGAGATTGAAAAAATCTATGAATTAAAATTGACTGTCAAGGTTCCCTCAGGAATGATAGAACAAGACCTATCTAGACCCGTAGTTGAGATCAGAGACTTTTTTTCTAAGGAAGTTGAATATGAAATTTACTCTTACGGTGAAGAAAATATAATTATTCCGCTAGAAAATCTCGACAAGAAAGGTTCAGGTGAAAAAAATAATAGGATTAACAGGCTTGCAGAATCTAAAATCAGGGAAGTAATTGGAAGGTTTGATTCGCAAGCAGAAATAAAGATCATATCGGGTGACAAAATTAGAATCCTAGTAGACAAAGAAAAAATACCCAGGATTATTGGTCGAGGAGGTTCTACTATATCAGAAATTGAAAAGATACTCGGGGTCAAGATTGATGTAGAGTCTAAGGTACCCACTATTGGAAATGAAATACCTTTTAGTATCTCCGAATCGGGCTCAAGGATATATCTTGTAGTAGACGAAGTTCATATTGGAAAAAAAGTAAATTTGTTCTTAAATGAAGATCTGTTGGTTAACAACCAAATTGGCAAAAAATCGAAATTAAAATTAGACAAAAAATCTGATGTAGGAAGAAAAGTGTTTAATGCTATAATGAGTAACAATCAAGACTCCTTAAGACTTTTTGAGAGTAAAGGAGATCAGTAATAAAAAAATATAATTTTAAAAGGATATTTTTGGAACATAAGTGCCAAATACTTCCTTAAATGATGAATTTATCTCTCCAAGGGTTACCTTTTCCTTTACCGCCGAGATAATAAAAGGCATCAAGTTGGTATCTTGCTTATCAGCTGCGGCTGTTAGTTTTGAGATTTGTTGTTGCACTTTGATGTTGTCTCGATTCAACTTAAACTCTTTTAACCTAGTTACTTGCTTGATTTCAAGCTGCGGATCTACAATGGCCAGTTTGGGTTCCACATCTTTCTGATCCTTAAATTTGTTGACTCCTACAATTGTCCTTTCGTCTTTATCAACCTCCTTTTTTAGATTATAAGCATTTTTTCTGATCTCCTCTTGAAAAAAGTTACGCTCAATTGCAGCCAGAGCACCACCCATCTTGTCTATACGATCAAGATAGTCATTTACACCCTCTACTATCTGTTCGGTCAAATACTCGATATAATAAGATCCGGCAAGAGGATCTACGGTCTTTGTTACACCAGTTTCATACGCTAGTACTTGCTGAGTGCGTAAAGCAATTTTTACGGATTCTTCAGTTGGAAGTGCTAATGCTTCGTCACGTGAATTTGTATGCAAAGATTGACATCCGCCTAAGACTGCTGCCAGTGCTTCGGTGGTTACCCTAATAATATTATTATCGACTTGTTGGGCAGTCAAAGACTCGCCACTAGTCTGTACATGAAACCTGAGATGAGAAGATTTAGGATCTTTAGCTCCGAATCGTTCTTTAATAATCTTTGAATAAATGACACGTGCAGCCCTAAATTTAGCAATTTCCTCAAAGAACTCCATGGTACAGCAGAAAAAAAAGGAAAGACGCGGTGCAAAACTGTCAATATCTAATCCCCTGCTTATGCACGTATT